>Ga0157364_1006019_pt1 | contig 12406 bp, 9 predicted proteins | sample AttsexASBM2_FD_111476 | JGI IMG/M metagenome (GOLD analysis project Ga0157364, IMG submission 111476) | Fungus gardens microbial communities from leaf cutter ant in Ribeirão Preto, State of São Paulo, Brazil - Atta sexdens ASBM2 | ecosystem: Host-associated > Fungi > Mycelium > Unclassified ...
TATTAAGCCAATTATATATTCGTCGTTACAGTGCCAAAGATCGAGATCTTGGGGGACCGTGACATGTACGTGAAAACCGGAAGTACAGTCGCAATACGATGCGTAATAAAGCAGTCCCTCGAGGGTCCGTTCTACGTTTTCTGGTACCACGAGGGCGATCGCGTTCTAAATTATCAGCTGGGCAAGATCGACATTCAGACGAAGAGGATCGAGCAGGATACGGTGAGCAGCCTAGTGATCCACAACGCGAGACGGGAGGACTCGGGTAACTATACTTGCAGCCCGAGTAACTTGGATAGCGCGAGTGTGCAGCTACATGTGCTAAACGGTGAGTGGAACATTTTATCGGGACAAAAGTTTGTAAAAAAAAAATTAAAATTAAAACGCGGGCAACAGTATTTCAACTTTTCTCTTTCCCTGAACGTAAACTTTTGTGTTACATATTCACTGTTTACGAGATACTTTTTTTCACACAGACTTTTAAAAAAAAGCACTTGATAATTAACTCATGTAACAATAACATGAACTTTTACAAAAAAATATTTGATAATTACAATTATTACAGCGATAGTAAATGCGATATGAATACGAGATTACAATCTTCATTGCAACATGTCTAATCTCGTTTATTGTTATTTTATTAGATACAAAAATATATGTATTCGATGATTTTCTAGGGGAACACCCCGCGGCTATACAGAGAGGCATCAGTTCAGCGCCTGGTGGCTGTCCCACTCTATGGTGGCTGGCGGGAGTGGTGACACTGTACTCGAGTCACGGCAGTCGTCTATTCGTCCTCGTTCTTTTGATCCTTATGGTTCTTTACTCGAAAAATCCATCTTACATTACGACGGAACGATAATCAGGCAAGACCGCAAGGATGGTATACGCGTATAATCGATTATCTCCTGCTACGAGACCCCGACTACCTCGAGAAAAAGAGATCCTCGATGTTGCGGACCGATTTTCAGAGATCAAGGACAAAAAGGGCGAGGATGAAAGAAAGATTAGAAAGATAGAGAGTAATATACGAGATAAAGAGAAAGAGAAAGATCGGAGGAAAGAATAATGTTCCCGGAGGTAGTATGTTTTTTCTCCGTACGCGTGAAGTAAGAGAGTTAGAGGTTCATCTCGATTATCGAGACAGTGATCCGGCCGTTAGAAATTAGGAATTAGTTTATTATATGAATTCTTGTTAAATTGCTGCGAGAAGCTGTACGTGCTGGAGAAGCTACGAAATTTTTGACGTTGTCGGAAATATAAATTAGGTCGAGCTTGAACAACGGGTAGTTCGTGAACGTCTTGAAAAACTTTCAATTGAAAATCCGAGGCGAGCTGATAATTTCATTTATTCAAACTTATTACAATCTATTTATTTAATCATGTTCATTAGAAATTTTATCCAAATAAAATATTATTTTCTTATTATTATTTTCTTATTATCGCGTTGACGAATTATTGTAACAAGATATTATTAAGTTTACTTTATGTTTCTAAGGACGCATTTTACATTTTACATTTGTAGAATTATTTCACGTATTTCCCGTTTGTTTAATCCGACAAGGTAGAAAGTTACGAAATCTCAAAAAATGAACGCCCAAAAAACGATCATGATCGCGAGATCCTATCGCGAGGGCGTTGGATGGTTTCGTAGCACCCATTACAGGAACAAGAAAGCGATAACGTGACGAGAAATTTATAGAAGGAAGAGAAACGATGGTAGAAAGGAGAGAGGAAAGAGCAAGGAAGAAAACGAGTGAAAGAGAAACGTCGACGAGCATCGACGTAGAGGAAGAACCGTCACGAGACTGGGGAAAAAGCAGAAAAACTTCGTCCGCGCCGCTCGAATAGAATTGAAACTTGTTCGATGAATTTTCGAAATGCGATGTAATTAATTATATTCGATAGCGACCGATTACAACAAAGCGTGTATATACTTGACGTCTACCGCGTGATCTGGGATCGTCCTGAGACCGAGCGATCTCGGCCATCGTCTTTTAGACGATTTGTCGATACGCGCGCCGAAAATAAATTAGAATCTTCTTTTAAATTTATCTGTCGGAGAGACTATTCCAAGATCGTATAAAAAAGCAAACTTGACAAGATGGAGAAAGGAGCAGGGATCAAAGTGATCCTGTTAAGAAATAAAAATGTTATAGTTGTTATACATTAATAACATGACATGATAGTACTCGAGATAAAGAATTCATATCAAACGCACTACAACTTCACCCATATCAAACCTCTTAGCCACGATATTTCTGCTATTTCCAGCACCAAGCCAAATTTAAAATGAATAGTTGGAATAAATTATTAAATTTATACGGAGAATCTTTATCCGTGCTCATCGCGAATGAGATAAAACGGGGTATCATGTTGGAAATTATCATTGCCTCTATAAATACTTGACCGTTGTCAAAGGCGACAGGTGTCTCGAGACGATCCGCGATAAAAATTTTGGTAATTAAAGCGCATTGAGTATACACACGTTGATCAAAATATATCATACGTCCGTACATGCACAGGCTAAACTTACCGCGACGCGGGCCGTACAGACTGCCGCATTTTCCACTGGCTGCTCCTTTACGCGTCGTCTCGCGACTTCGGAAATATCGCATTTTTTTTTATATATATATAGAAAATCGAAGATTTTCCCTTTAGGAGCGTAGAAAAATGAAATACTGCCGATACGCTCAAAAAATTAAATACTGCCGATAAAGTCTCTTTTTAATCCTTGGGAGATCCTTCCAAATATCACAATCTTTTCTATATTACACGTTTATTCACGTTACGGACGACGTTAAAGGAAAGGAGACATTTGTTTTGTATAAAATTTACATAAACGTATTACGTAGTGTGACAAGACAAATTTCACGCGTATTCTAAATCGCATATTCAGATCCGCCTTCGATAAACTTCTTTTTTCTTGTATGAGTCGTCAAACGTCTCATCATAGCAACAGGCGTACGAGTACTTTCGACAAATACATTTTGATAACTCATATTTTCATAGCGGTTTTGGCCCGCGGCGTGTCGCCTCTGAGCATGATCGGTTGTATAATTTAGCGGATGAGCGTACGGCTTTCCGGTGGGCGCGCCCCGCGCGTCTCCCGCGAATTTGCTTTCTTCTCGCAAATACTAGAAGGGAGGGGAGGGAATACTGTTTTTTATAATATTATATATAAATATATATATATATATATAAATATATATATACAAACGAACAGAAATATATATATGTATATGTGTACGCGCGCAAATACGTTGCACATGGGTGTTGAATATTGAACAAGTTTCAGCTCGCACGAACGAGGGGCGCATATAAAGTGACTGCGTACGTTCTCGTTGAGAAAATTCTTGAGGAAATGCTTGAGAGATAACTGATGAAGAAGAGGCGAAGGAAGGAGAAAGGGAGAGAGAAAGAGAGACAGAGACAGAGAGAGAGAGAGAGAGAGAGAGAGGGAGGAAGGGAGAGAAGAAAATATACCGTAGAAAACACGAGGACAGCGGCAGGAGACGAACGATTCGTTAGAATATCTACGATTCATGTGATTGTAAATAACGTAACATAGCGTATAAATAACGTAACGTTAATTAATGATATGCCGTACGTGTTACGCTAAAGAAACAAGAAAAAAATAAACTAAATAACGTTACTGTGTAATTTTTCGGATCGTAAAACGCGCATTGGAAATAAGTCTGGCCGCCCGTGCTAACCGGCTCGGGAATCATGCACGGTATCGAGAGGCAAGAGGAATTTCTTATAAGTCTTCTACAATAAGTCATTAGCCATCTAGGGCCTCAAATCTTAAGCCATAGGAAATTGATCAATCACAGTCGAATGGAAGAAAAATATAATCGACTGTGATTGATTCGATTTCTTACGGCTTTGGATTTAAAGCTTACATAATGGCTTATTGCAGAGGGCTTATTGTAGAAAGCCCATTACCGACAAGAAAGAGACGCCGCGAACACGTATATAAATACGATGTTCCCAGAAATCGAAAACGTCTGACAAAATTTTCGTTTCGATGGACATTTTATCGCGGAGATAACTCGCCTCACACGGCGTCGTCCGGATGTATAATCGAAGGAGTAGAGATTCTTAACGCCCGTCGCATTTAGCCGCGCGCTTCCGGCGCGAATCGCCGTCAGGCTTATCGTGGAAGATCGGCGTGAAGACGCGCCACGAGGAGGACCGGAAGGCGGACAACACGCCAGGCGGTGCATGCTTTTCCGTGGCGCGCCGTGGTGTGTTCGAACTCCGAGTGTTTGGGAACGAGAAGCGGAGCGCGCACGTTTCCCCGTGATGAGCGCGCTCGTGGATAGCACGGGCCGGCCACACACGCGACTAGATGTAACACTAATTAATGCCTAGCGGTAAGCGAACTAACGGATATAAATGCAGATATATCGTCGGATATAATAGCCAGGCGAGGCGAATGCGCGAGCGGCTGTGTGCGTGCGTGTTGGCGCGACCGCGAGTGCGAGCGATACGGTTGGTGCTTTAAACCGTGTGAGCCTGTTTTTGCGCGAGTAAGCGACGGGAGAGAAACGCTGAGAACGGCGCGAAAGGGTATGAGAGAGAGAGAGAGAGAGAGAAAATATAAGCCACACACGAATACGTACATACAGACACACAATATACACGTACGAACAACACATACACAATGATATACAGAAAAAAGTTCGTTGGACTGACGTGTACTGAGACGTTGGTCGAATGATACATTTTAAGATTAAAAAAAAGGGTCGATCGGGGACGTAGTTACCTTCTTTATATCGTCTCCGCCTTTCCTTCTTCCCGCGCCTCGCGGGGCCGCTTTTAAGGCAACGAAGAAAAGGACTGAAAAACAGTTCTCTGTGAGGCCGCGATTAAACTTTATTACCCTTTTCTCTCTTCTTCAACGCGGGCCTCCCCCTCGCGGGGTGGAAGAAGGAACTACCGCGTTCGTCCTCGTCGCCCTTTTGCTTCAACGCGAGAAAGGAGAAATAATTTAAAGAGAAAATAGCAGGAGAGAAAGAGAGAGAGAGAGAGAGAGAGAGAGAGAGAGAGAGAGACGGCGGGACAGCGAAAAACCCAGTCAAGAAATGTCGTCTTATGATCTAATTATAACGTCGTAGAACAGCATTAAAATTTTTGTACCAAAATCTATCTTGTAGTCCTTAAATGTCGCGTCACTTCATTTTCCGTTCGACGTTGCCGATCGCGGACTTATTCTATTTATTCCTAAGTTTTTCTTTTTTGCGAAACACACATCGAGGGAGCGAATAAAATTTGCCCAAAAATACCCTCTCGTAAATTCTTCAATCGCTGCGTTAATTAAAACTCCCGGATCATCAATGCGATCGTACACATTTCTTCCTCGCATATTTCGCATGTTCGAATAAATCAATTTCTTGTGTACCACGTTTCACGTTTCATAACGTAAACCCGTGAAGTAGAGCGCGAGAACGATATGATTACTAATCGCGATACGGGAGTTTTTAAGAAATTAATATAATGAGCGATCCGCGCCGAACGTAAGAACGCATGCCGACTCTCGAGAACGATTACGAATCCCGAGGTGTAGACATTAGAGGGTTGTTAACGGTTTTCACCTAGATTATCAGGATTTTAAGAGTCTTGTTCGATGGTCGGTTAAAAAGTAAAATCGAACATAATTATTTAAATATATCCAATTAATAAAATCAATTTATATCATGCATTTATAACCAGAGTTGACGGTTTTTAGTGACAATTTTAAGCGCCAATAATACCAGAATTATATCGCGAATTTTTATTCCTTTTTGTTTGGATTACTTATGTAATTTTTTATTACTTTATTACGTTATTAAGTTTTCTTGTACTTGTTCAAAAAATATGTTTTATTACAACAAATATTAAACATTTTTTATTTTAACTTGTTAAATATGTTAAATGTTTTAATAAAATATTTATAACGAATGTTAAATGTGATATATGCAAAATATAAGTAATTTTGTGTTCAATAATAACATATATTATTCAATCAAACTCTGTTTTTAAAATAGCTCAGAAAATAATATTGTAAATAATTTTTTATTAAATTTTTTATATTTAATCTACTTTTATGATTACTATTTTTGTCCATTTAGATTCCAAAGAGGAAATATCCAGTAATTTAAATTTTGGATGCGGCAACCCTTTAGACACCTTATTTCGAGAGTGATGCTTGTGACCGTCCTGACAGTACGATGTGCTCTTACGCGTAGATAACACAAGTTAGGTGTTCTTTCCGAGATAATATGCTATATCTAAGAGAGCGATACGACACCGACGCCGTTGTCGTCATCGCCGTCGTCGTCGTCGTCGTCGTCGTCGTTGTCGGAAGGATAAAAGATGAGTTGGACGCAGTGACCCAGAAATAGATCTCTATCGAATCGGAGATTCCAATTCCGACGTGATCCATCCGCGCCGTCGAACGATCTCGAAAAATTCTTTGTGAAAACGAGAGAACATTCCGGAAATCGATTACGTAGCTCTGTACGCGCGCGCGCGCGCGCGCGTGTGTGTGTGTGTGTGTGTGTGTGTGTGTGTGTGTGTGTGTGTGAAAGAGAGAGAAAAAGAAAGAGAGAGATTGAGAAGAGGTCACCGTAAAAGGATTTCAAGACGAGCAGCAAGCAGAATGTTATCGAAGAACTTTTTAGACAAGAAACTAGATGTCGAAGCTTGTAAAATGAAAGATTGTAAAATACGCGCGGAGAATGTACATGACTGTTGTAATTTTAACCCTCCACCATCCTTATTCTATATTGATAGCAAAACGATTTGTCGCATATGTAACAAATTTCCTATCTCGACGATGCACCGATAATGATCGTCCGCACATTAACTTTTTTTTCTCGATTGTGGAGGGTTAGAAGAACGAATTGAGAGAAGCCATTTATCGTCGATCGGCACCCTCGGGACGGCGGACACCTCGTTAACTATGCGGATCACCGATGACATTCGCGAGAAATGCACCGTGCAATCACGCGATTGTTGCACGCGAGCGTTATAAAACGACTCGAGAGGTTCGACGAATCGTCGCGAATTATATTATCGAGAAACAGGTCATTACGTTCGATCTCTTTAGCGAGATACCACACCCGGGTAATTATTTATATTGTCGGACGGATGCGTGCGATCGACATCGTAAATCAAGGAGGTTCGATAAGTCCATCGCGAGCGATTGAGTTCGACAACGTCCTATTAATGTTGAAAGCGAGATCCTACGTTACGGGCGTTTCGTTGACGACACGCGACAGATCACACTATAGTAAGGGGTCTAATTAATCACTAACGCAACACGTCTGCCGATTCGAACGTTCGACGAAGGTGATTTACGGCTGCCACCGCCGTAAAGGGTGGACTATAAAGGAAATCTCTTGAAGCCGCAGGGAGGAGGAAGGAAAGGTAAAATTTGTCGAGCGCGCGGATAAGCGGATGATCGATTTAAAAAATAAGCGTAAGTTAAAAGAAAAATAAAACAGCAAGACACTCTGGAAATATTCCTCGAGATAAGCCTCGTCTCATGGATTCGCGTCTGTATACACCTAAAGAGCTTTAGGGTTAACGAGAGGAAAATAGAATTAACGAATCTACGAGATGATGCCGAGGAAAGCGAAAGATATTAGTGCGAATGTGAAAAGATGTGCGGTGCAAAAGTTTAAAATATGCGCGTGAGAGGGTGAGAGAATGTGAAAAAGAGGAAGTGAAAGCATGATAATAAATCAATGTTAAACCCATCATTACCGAACTCGCAATTTCGGGAGACAAATCTTCATTGACCGCCGTTTCTACGTATAAGTTTAGTCTCGTTTTTCGAAAGCTGGACGCGACCACGCCCATTCGGCGCCCGATCGCGGCTACACGATACTATTTATTGGATTTTAAACGGACGTGGGAAGAAATTTATTCGTTATTCGCATTCGAGCGCGAGCTCAATTCTTTTACCAGCGGCAGACAGATGGGCGGACGCGATCGACGTCGAACGGAGCCCCGTCCACAAGAGTACTCTTTACATACCAGTTTCAGCGTTTCCGTTTTTAACCTATTGTGGCGAGAAACGGGACGAAGAGCAGTCCCGTTCTATGTGTGTAAGAACCATAAAAGCTTAATAAAAGAAAAAAAAACATTATACTATGAACTTACGGAATACCTAATAAAAGTAAGCCAAACCGTTAAGAACGTGTTTTATTTCTTTCGCTCCTTTGTACATCGCACTGCATATCTCTGCATTGTATTAAAATAATCTGTCTTACATATATATTTATCTCCTTTCATCCAACTTATGTTCATCATTGTATTATACACAGATATGTGTCGTATAACACATCAATTATCCATGTATATCATTACTGTTTATTTAAAAAAAAAAATAAAAGAAAGCATAAATCATGACATAGTCTTGCGATTGCGTCTTGCGATTTTACACAAACGTTTGGAGCAAGAAAATTTATTAAATCCATATTAAAGCTCTATAACTTAGAATAGCAATTTCTCTTTAGGAAGCAATATCTCATCAATCTTTTAATTCACTGGATATTATAAGAAATCTTTCTTTTCAAATCACAGAATATTATGAGGAACTTTTTTTCTCACTTAACCTTCTTTATGTTTTCAGAATTCGTATATTGCTTGCACTGTGCAATGATTCTTTGGAAGATGAAGAGATAGACTATACCGATAAATCTCAACGGACCCATCAGCAAAACTTGTACAAATAGCTGGCGATACGATTTAACCGGTGACATTCCCGCACACAACGTCGTCATAATGAAACCTTCCAAACCAAGAGCAGAGAAGAAATTTCTTGCCTGAAACATATCGTTGAATAAAATAAGTCAAGGAAAAACGATTTTTAATTAAATTCTATATAATATCGACTTCCCGACCAAGTCAAAATAATTATTCAAGGAGCATAAAAGCCAACGTAAGATATTAGTGCAATTTATCCTTCATATATAATGATAAAGATTTCTTAATTATTTATAAATGATTTTTAATTATTTTTGCACTAACCAACGCATCCTTAAAAGCCTTCTCGGCAACGACTTCGGGCTGGACTAAATTTGCCATCTGTGATATGGCTTTTGTTTCTATCGGTTTCGATAGCTCTTCGATGGCATAACCAGGTGTGTCTGTATCCGGTGGTAAACACAAAGTAACAGAAATGTTGTACGGCTGTAATTCCATTGCTAAACTCTCTGCCAAGCCACGTAGTGCGAATTTCGTGCTGCAGTAAGCGGTATATCCAAAAATACCTGTACAATACATTTTCTTCTTTTATATAAATGTTATATAAATGGTATATAAAATGTTTTATGTACGTACGTATAATATTTATGTATGTAAAGCTATAATTAATATATATTAGTACAGATAACTTATTGTGTAAATACCTAGGAGACCTCCTTGAGATGACACAAGTACAATCACTCCTTCTTTGGAAGCTTTCATTCTTGGCGTGACAGCCTTAATACAGTAATATGTGCCCAAGAAATTCGTGCGCATCATTATATCCAAAGACTTTGGGGTGGTGTCTTCTATTTTGCCTGCAATCGCGAGACCAGCACAATTTACAAGCATGTAAATAGGTCCCATATCATTCTCCAGATCGGCCAGTGCTTTCTCGACGGTTTCATAATCTCCAATGTCTAAAGAAAGATACTCTACCCTTTGTGTGTCTTTGTTCTCGCACGCTTGCAATATTTCATGTTTAGCCTTCTCCAAATTCTCCACATTTCTCGCAATTATCGTGACGTTTGCTCCTTTCTTTGCAGCGAGAATCGCCATACATTTTCCAATACCGCTGGAGCCACCAGTTACCTACACAAAACAATATTTTACAGGATAAATACTAGATCAAGAGACTTAAGAGAGATTTAATATTCAATTCGATATAACTTCGCATTCCGCATCATTATATTAAATGACACTTACGACAACGTGCTTCTTCCTGACGTCTTTTATTTTGTTTGTCCAAAAGAAATGTTCGTACACAAACAGAGTGCAGAATATAACAATTGACAGAAGAATAAATCCTATAATACCATACAAGCCAAATATCATCAAGTTATGTTTATGAAGCAGATTATGAAGGAAATTAGAATTAAAATAATCGCGCGAGAACCCCATCTTGCAACATGAGCACGTTCCAACTGATTCTAGGCTCTGAAAAAGTGAATGATACGACATCAATGAGAAATAAGAAATAAATCTTTGACCCAAAACCTCTGACTCTGATGGCTATGACTCTCTCATACCTACAGTGAATAACTTCACGCCATCTGCAGTCGTCAAATCAGTACTCTATCTTAATTATCCATCTTATCAAGCATAGAAATATTACGTGTATGTATTGTACTTGCGATCACTGAATATTAATTAAAAACTATTGATCCTCTAGGGAAAGTTTTTATGACTATTAATTACTAAATGGGAATGGTGCCCCCGGAGATCTGGAGGTAATTAAAGAGCAATGACACTTTTAATTTTTCTTCCTGCATGGAAGATAAGCAAATAATAAATGGTTCAATTTAGTCCAGTCATTATTTCATCATTTTAATATATATTTAAATATTTTAAGTAATTTCAATAAAAATTGTGAAAAGTAAAACAGAATTCACATATAAATTATCAGAAATAAGAAAATATTTTATATTTTTTTTTATATTTAATAATAATTTAAAAATAAGATATATATATATATATATATTCTTATATGATAATTATATAATTTCCATACTCTTTTATGTTAAAATTATTATTCTGTTCTATTTAACATAACACATGTAATTTATCGATTGAATCTTTTCACTTTATAACACATTTCTTAATTGTTTAATTTACAATTTTTATTATATAGGCATGTAAATTTTATCGATAAACATTGCTGATAATAAAATTGCAATTTTGGAATATAAAATAAGTCCAGTAAAGTGAAATTAAATTTATCCAAAATTGGCCTCTTGAATAATAAAACTCATTTTTATTACCTGTTATTTTGTTTCTTATTTCAGTCACAATATTGCGGAGAGAACATTAATGCGCAGTGAATTTTTCACGTCATGAGAGTGTCATCTGCAATAACATTTTGTCGCGGTGTCATCTTTTCTCACACACCAGCGGCAATTCAACTACGATTAAAAATTTCACTGAAGTAAACAATATATTGTATAAATTCTTTAGCAAAATTGTTATACTTCATCGCATTCGACTACTCATCTGATCAAAATAAAAATTGGAGTATAAATCGAATACAAGAAAGGGAAGAGTACCTAATAAAAACGTACACAAAGCTTCTAAGAGACAAAAATTGAGACAGTGAAACATAAAAGAAGCGCAAGCCTTTCTCAATTTTCACATCCAGAAGCTTCGTTTACGCTTCTGTTACTACTTCTGTTACTCTCCTTATGTTCAACTTACAATTCAACTTTTATTTTCGCCAGAATTCATTTGCTTCGACCTCTATTTGTCATCAAAGATTTGATGTCTCTTTCTCTCATTCATTAACGGATAATTAAAATACTTCAAAGTCAGCTAGATAACGTTTTTTCATTATTTGTATATTTTATTGTAATGAAATAAAAACTGCACGTAAACTTGAGATTAAAATTTTTACTGAATTTATCGCGTAATATCGAACTGATATATTACGACCAACTGCATTACCGACCGTTTCTCGGTTCACAAGCTAAATTCCCTTGGAAATTGCTTAGGAAAATCGATTCACCGAGAAAATTATGGAGGATTTTATTTTTCTCAACAAAACTATTTTACTTCTCTTACTCGATATTTATACAAAAATGAAAGAACGAGGCCGAGAACCCAATCCATATTGCACACATCGATCCTACGCGGTGCTGTTCTGGTTGTATGCGAATAGGCGCCAAGGGACGACCTCTCGGAACCTCCCCTCGTTAAGGGTGTCTACACTTGCTTCTCCGGTATTATCCAAAGATGTTCTAATGGTGGTAAAACAGTGTTCTACATTCGAGACTATGGGAATTAGAAAGAAATGTACATTTAATCATGACAGCATTGTATTTCTGTAAAATCAACAAGAAACCTCGCGAAAATAGAAGCAATTCTACGTGTAACATGTGTAGATTAGTGCGTACATGTGTGATTGCATGCATCCACAAGCGCTCAGTCATCAATGCAGTCAGAATCCATTACGCCACTAAAACCGCGACGCGACCTCAGCGATTTCGGTTCATAATCTATTATGGTTAACGTATAATAACTCGCTGCAAGATTCATATTCGACGATCATATTACAACGATGAACGCAGTGTAATTGCTATTTTAATGCATCGTGATTATCCACGAAATATGCTTTTTATTGAAAACACACAGAGAGAGAAAGAGAGAGAGAGAGAGAGGAAGAGGAGAAAGAACA
>Ga0157364_1006020_pt1 | contig 12406 bp, 5 predicted proteins | sample AttsexASBM2_FD_111476 | JGI IMG/M metagenome (GOLD analysis project Ga0157364, IMG submission 111476) | Fungus gardens microbial communities from leaf cutter ant in Ribeirão Preto, State of São Paulo, Brazil - Atta sexdens ASBM2 | ecosystem: Host-associated > Fungi > Mycelium > Unclassified ...
AATTTATAACATGTCACAAAAAGATATATGCAAATATGCAAACGGCATTATTCATTGTCATTCTTTCATAATTTGCATTTGTATTTCCATTAATGAAAATTTTATGGAAGATATGATCTTAGCTATCTAATCATTTTATCCCTGAATTCTTAGTTAAATAATTTTACTTGAAATTTTTTTGTTGTTGGAATTTTGTTATATGAAGAATTTGCTATATTAATCTGTTTAATAATTTTAATAATTTACTCTGATAATTGGGTTTTTGAGAAAAAAAGTCTCTATAATATATCTCTTCCTAAAATTTTTTGTTTAAGCGTATATGACTATCTCAATGATACGCGAATCGTCGTGCTAAACATACTTAAATATTATCGTTAATGTTATTGTCTACTTAAATGATATATAAGCGTAATAATAACATATTATATCGCGTACAAGTTACAAATACGTTTAAAAGTCACTTGAATGATTTAATTACTTAAAGTATAGAAAATTAAAAGAAAATCCTAACAAAGGGAATATAATCGAATATTCCCCTCCAATTTTAATAAGCTTTAAATGTATTAAAATATAGACGAAAGTAAGATACATTCATATTTTTTTATACATATTTTTTTATAAGTGCTTTTTTTGCGCATTAAGGAATAAAATTCTTCCTTCAAGAAATTTTTCTTTCTAAGTGAATATCGTCTAAACCGGCAAAGATATAAAAAATGTTTTGAGTGAAAGTTGAATGGTTTCAAGAATATTTTATAATAATAATAAAAAAGTTTAAAAAAAAATATTTTAATTGTAAAAAAATTAAAAACTTTTTTAATTATTATTAATTAATTATTTAATTATTATTATAAAATATCTTTGAAATTATTTAATTTTTTATCAAAACAGTTTTTAATATTTTTGACAATTTCTCAGATAATATTTGCTTAGAAAGAAAAAAATCAATATTTTCAAGAGAGAATTTCACCATCTCAATGCGAAACAACTTATAAAAAAATACATCTCTTATTTTTGTCTATATTTTAACATATTTAAAACTTATAAAATTTTAACATATTTAAAACTTATAAAAATCGAAGAAAAATAGTTGGTTGTATTTTACTGTAAAAATATTAACTACATTAAAAAAAAAATTAATATAAGAAGACATTCATTGTCATACGAATAAAGCTGCAGGAACTTTTAAGCAGAGTCCTCTTTTTTTATATATTGTAAAGTTTAATGTACTTAAAAATTATGTACTTAAACCGTATCATTTCCTTTATTGAATAAAATTTTTGCTTATTATTTAATTATTAGGTGTGGGAAAAAGTTCGTGGTGTTTTTTTAATGCCATCTAATGGGAAAAAACGTCACGAACTTTTTCCCAAACCTAATACATAATGTGAGGTTTGCGTATTACAATACATCTTGCGTTATTTTTAAATATGTAATTTGTAAGTATATAATACTACACTTTTTGCAAGAACCTAGGCTTAATATATTATTATATTAAACTCATCAACAACATAATATATTATTATATTAAATCATTTAATTAAATTAATCACAGCAATATAAATTTAATTATATATAAGCATAAGTTAATTATAAATTTCGTTTGATTAGTTCAATTATATTGTAGGTACAAAAAAACCTATGATTATGTTTCAATTTAAACATTTTTCGCCGTCCGACACTAACAACTTTAGTTAATTTTTTTACGCATTTATTTTAATAAATAGATGTAAACATAAAATATATGTGAATAAATTATATAAAATCTATTAAGCCTGCATTGTTCTTTATACCTCCTCTTATTTATTATTATTAATATACATCTTTCTAAATCTAAACTTTCTTTATAAAATCTTCCATAATTTTTGTGTGAATGTTAATTTTTTTTTATTTTAATTCTAAATAGTTGTATCCTAAAAAAAAGATATGATAAATGTATTCAATTTTTTTCAATTATATTCATCAATATTCTTTCCGCCCAAAATAATTTATAAATTAATGAGGTTTAAAAATGAGGTTTAGAAATAAAAAGGTAGCATATTGCATAAACAACAATAGAATATTATAAATTAAGATAATTGTGAGAAACTTATCGTCCTTGATTGTGTGGGAATTTATTACTTGATTATAAATTTTTATACCATTAATAATTATTTGATAATCTTCATACTTTAATTAATTATCAATTTTACATATATATACATATATATATATATATATATATATATATACATACGTATAAAGTTGCGTGTCACGTAATACATATATTATATATCATTTCTATAAGTATAGCTGTATATCAGGTGATATTATCAAGTGTAATTTATGCGTGATTTTTATATGTATATAAAAAGATAATGATTTTATAATTGATGGAAAAATATCTGTTCTCTATTTACTCAGTTATTATTTTTAATTTAAGGCGTAGTTTTCCAAGAGATAAAATAACAAAGTCCTTAATAGATTTTTAAATAAATCATAATGATTCATAATGTTGAATTGCACATGTATGAGATTAGAATCAATCTTTTTCTTCCGCTGCCTTTACGGCAGAATTTCGAAAAAAAAGTTTAACTTCCATATTATCTTTCTTAATGAATTTTTTATTATTTTTCGTAAAATTTCATGTCGCTTTTTATCATTCTCGTTCTGTATCGGTTGTTACATCACTTGATTTGCTATAGATACTATTAGTTTCAATTGAATTTTTTTTATTATTAGGTAGACGATGCTGATAATTAGTATAATTTTTCTGAGACATTTCTGCGACGCTCTTGTCGAAATCTACATGCTCATTGATAAAACCACGTTCGCTGATATTTTCGAGCAATTCTATTCTAGGTGGAGACTCGTTACTAGTGAAGTCTATCGGTCTTGGATAACGATTGCTTGCGGTAATCAAATCTGTGATGGAAATTCGCATCTTATACAGATTTGTCAAAAAATTAGATTCATTAAATTCTAATAAATCATCCTTTATCTCGACAGAATCCAAAGATAGCTTGGGTCTTTTCCGAGAACGTGCTTGACCAAGATTCATACGCCACTTGGTGCTCACGAGCGCATTGTTCACATTTTCGGGATTCAGTACATATTCCGCACAAGGAAGTTGTAAACTTTCCAGCTGCGAATCTCTAGCAATTCTCTCGGCAAGACACTGACGATACTGCACAGTTAGAAAATTTATGTTAAATTCAATATGTGTCCACTCAAATTTTTGTATTAATTTGTTGCAACATGAATATGTTAGAAAGTAACTATTAGAAAGTAAATATTATGTAAAAAAATTTATACAAAAATGTAATACTAACACAATTTATAAGCAAATTATAGATGCATATTTTTCAGTAAAATTGACATTTATGATAGGTTAAATTAATATATAAATTTAATCATTTATATATGTATATATATATATATTTAATCATTTTTTTCTATTAGAACTTTAAATACATTACTTTTATGTTATTTGTTCATTTACTTATAAATTATATTATTTTGAGATATTAAATAAGAGATATTAAATATTAATTTAATATAAAATATTTACATAAAAATATAACATAAAAAAATTATACTATATTAATTTTTAAATAGATAGGTGATTTAAAATATATAAGTTAGTACATGAGGTGTTCAAAACACCTCAAAAATAATTTTAATTTTATAGTTGTATTTCTTATTATATTACGTTAAAAAAATTTACATTAGTTATATCCTTAAGAGATAGAAGAATAAAAATAACTTTAAGACTTCTAGCCTAAGTTCTAGTCAATAATTTTTTCTTCTAACATTTTCTATTTTTCTTTTTTAAAATAATATTTTTAAACAAAACTACATTTGTGCTATGACTATCTCACCTGCCCACTTAAAGCTTAAATTAACACTTGGATATGCTAAAAATTTAATATAAAATTTTAACAAGGACTTGAGTGAATAACCAGATTGAATAACGCAAATACAAAACAATATTAAAATTATTTTAAGACCGTGATATGAACAACACAAGCAATTACGAATAAAGGCTAATTGGTCAAGCTGGATCTTAATGTTAAAAACAATTTGTGTGAAATTATATACAATTATATCACAATTATATCACAATCCTATAGACTACGCGCCGAAATTATTGTCTTGCTTGTCTAAAATTTAATTTGTGATATTACTACTTCTAATTGCGTTTCAAAATTGAAAATAATTTCGATGCTCAGTTTACAATTGTACAAGATTACAATTGTATAAATTCACACGAATTGTTTTCAACATTGAAATCCAGCTTGACCGCTTAACAAATACAAAATATTTTTTACTATGTGTAAGTAAGAATCCTCATCGGGTACTATGACCGCTCCCGGAATAGGTATGGCGGGGTCTTTGATTTTTCCCGGAACTTTTTGTATAGATGTCGGCAGGATCTTCCTTCTCATGGTACATAGATCCATTTCGAAATCTTCTCGGTCGAACATGAGGTTTAACGACGTGACGTATACGCTAAGTCTCTGATTGGTATTAAGCATCTTCGTGATCGCATATATTAGAACGTTCATATTTTTGCAACGTAGAACATAGATCGCGCCACGATTTCTCGAAAACAACGGTGGACCGATCCAGCAAGGATCAGCAACATAATAAGCGTCTTTAGTCGCCAAAGCTGCCAAGGCGATCTTGTTGCACACGATGATAACGTTACGCGCCTCTTCAAAGGCAAAGTTCAACGCGTCGGTTAATGTTAAGCTATTCTGTTCGCCATACAGAATCCCGCATACACTGGTACCGAAATCAATGGTCCATGAGTGTGGAAATATCTTGAAGGAAGTTTGCAAGCCGAATCTGTTATCATACTTCGAGCTCTGCATTAAACTCTTCAAGCTTTCTGTGTAGTAGGAATCTCCGCAAATAACGGCCGAATCCAGGATGGCCGGACTCCATCGCGAAGGATGACAAAGATTCCGCATAGCCAGGACAGCTACGCATATGGCGACGCAATTTTTCCCAGCTCGTTCACCGAATCGACAATCATAAGCGCCGATCGTGCCCCAGATGGAATAAATTAGACCGATCACCTCAATCGCATAGTTGTTCCAAAATTGCCGATTGGCCTTTGATCTATCGCCGTACTTCGCTTTCTTACACGATCTCATAATTGAATGCGTGAAGTTCCAGTGATAGTCCAAATAGAGCCACATTGGATCTTCCTGAAACTTCTCAAACGGCGGCGCATTGATGGAATTTACGTGAATTCTATGGAGGAAGAATCCAGTCGTGCCTTCGTATTGATTAAGGCACATGTGTTTCACCATTTGACATACGGAGGAGAAGATACAGAGACAGGCGTTGCCGTTGGCACAAGTCTTTCTGCCATTCGTATCACATTGATAGGGATCCAGATAATAATAGCAATTGGTCGCTCTCGAGTACCAAAAGCCGTAGCAGCAATTTGTAAAGTGCAATATACCACTCGTGTACATCTTAAAATAACGTTTTAGATGGTGTTTCACCTAAAACCATTGATAGTAATGTTTATATATAAAATAAAATTATGTATTAAGAACTAGAATTCTAGCTTCAATAAATTTTAAATACAATCTAAATTATTTTTAAACTAATTACACTGATTGACATTTCATTTTTCTTATATTAAATTGATTTAATAAGATGTTTTTTATAGTATTTTTATTTTTTGCATTGATTTAGAATTTATTTACTGAATTTATTAAAAATGCAGGATTTTTGAGTAACACACGTTAAAAAAATTTTTAATTGATACGTTCCGATAATTTACTATGATCGACAAAATTTTATTTTTTGTATTATAAAAATTGATTTAAAAGAGTGTTTCTTGTACAAATATTTGCCAAATTTATGAGAAGAATTTTAATGAGCATTTAAAAATTCCTCTTTTGCTTAGGCATATTTATATTTATAGAATCATAAATATTGTATTTATCTTTTTTTTTTGCTTAAATATAAATATAGCAAAGAGCTAATTATAATATCTATATGATTTCCTATTTATTATAAAAGGCTTCAAAGCAAGATAAATAATTAAGTTAAAAACACAACGAATTGTTATTAGCAAAATGTATAAATTTTTAAAAAGGGATACGTATTTACAAAAATTGAAGCCTACAGGATAAATTCTAACTCATTTTTAAAATTTCAGAATCAGCTAAAATTATCTATTTAATTATTGTCGACTAGCATATAATAAATAGATATAAACAGAGATAGAAATTAATAGAATAATTTTAAAAAATCTTGTTAGTTGTTAAATAAAAAATAATAAATTTTAAATGTAATAAATTTTAAACAGATATAATAATAATAATTAATAAATATAAATATGTATAAATATGTATAAAAATAAATAAAAATTGTTTTTAAAAATTTTTTTAACAAATAGAGCTATACAGATTATATTATATTAAAATATAATTATAGTAAAAAACATAAAATGATAAGTTTAAAAAATGAATTACTATGCTAGATAAAATTATACAAAGTAAAATAGGAATATTATTCCATTTTTACAAAAAAAAATAAGAAAGCAGAGGAAAAATAATTTTCTTTCTTATTCTCGACGCTCACTTGCACGTAAAAATCATTTCTGCCAGTCTGAGAATTCGTCGTCAACACAACTAAGGGTAACGCGCAATCACGCAGATCAAAGAACCTGTTCATCAGCGGGACATTTCGCAAGATATGCTCCGCATGAAATTTTGACTCGGCAGGAAATCCTCTGTACAAATTTTCCGCCACTTCGAGAATTCTGTCGATCATACCAGGGAGTGGGGACTGAACAATATCTCTTTTTACCACAACAGCCAATAACGCGGTGAAATAACAACGTTTCATCCGTGGCTCCAGTAGACTGTCGCGATTGCGAAGAGCTACCGTTCCAAATATGAAGATCGGTTTCGATGCGAGAGCGATTGGTTTGAAGATCGTTTTGGCATCATAAGAATCCTGAAGCTCTTTCCGATAAATCTCTGGTAGAGACGCCATCGTTACTCTCGGCTCATGAAGACCTTTGACATCGCTGAAATCTGGTGCTATTTTCAGAGCGTGGGATATGGTGATCGCTCTTACGGTAAATCCAATCGTCTGAGGCACATTGATCACTTTAACGATCAGCTTAAGAAACTCATCAAAGCTGCTAGTCACAATTATTCTCAGATTTTTCGTCCCTGTGACTGTCCACCAGGCAAAGTAATTCTTGCCGCATTTCGTGACACCTATGTGAGCGGAATGGCAGACAATGATCCCACCAGTGTAGATCGCTGTTTCGAATATTTTCTCCAGGGTCATTGCGAGATTCCATCCCTTCTCTGTATATAAGAACCCATAGTGTAGCGGCGCAAATACTGCCCGAAACACATAATTTGCTATTTCGAATTCCGGTAATACCGCGTCGATCATATCACTCACGGAAGTGTCTTCATTAGCCAACATGCTGTCGTAGGCGTAATCGTTGGCAGCCTCGATTAAGCCATCGATAGTGCGTTCCGACCAAGAGGCTGGCTCGTGAATCAATGACCACGCCATGATACAAAGATCAATTGGAATCTGGATGGACGAGTTGTTATAAAATATTCTCTCGAATGGTATTATTCTCACCTTCTCCATTTTCACGCTATCTTGAGCCTCTAATAGCTCGAACGGTGCTAATGTAGGCGTCGTAATGTTGTCCTCCAAAACAACTTTGTCGAGCACCGAGGCCTTGTAATATCGCATCGGTATAAAACCGGCCATCGTGACATCACAATGAGGATCCAGTTCTGGACCCTCAGTAACCCACTTGACTAACTCGATCAGAGATACTTCCGACTTGACTGTTGGCATCGATACAGCCAGTTTTTCTTCGCTAGAAATCAACTCTTTCGTCACCTCTTCTAATTTCGGGCGACGCTTAATACCTTTCCTTCGTTTCCGTTTTTTCATTTCTGGATAAATGACTGATACGCTATAGATGCGGAAAGGTTTTCTTGCAGTTTTACCAGCGTTTTCTTTAATTCTGTCGAGCATGGACTTTAAATTGCGAAATCTCATGAGACAGCAGTAGCCTTCTTCGTTGGCCTTTCCCTTCTCGTCGCAAGGATAAGGATCAAAGAGATAGTATTTATCATCCGCTGTCCAAAATGCATAAGCGCAATTTGCTAACACCAATATACCAGTTTGATTGTTTTCTAAAAATTTATTGATTACTGCATCAAGCTCGTCGGACGGAGAACTTTCGGGATTAGCATAAATGATTTCTTTCAGAATAATGTTGAAACTTGTATCCAGAACGATTATTTTTAAATAAAATGTTCTATATCCATTGTATCGCAGTTTGCCGATTTGTTGATCGATACTATTGGCGGGAAAGATCAAATAATCTAGAATATTGTCGCAAAAGCGATCTGCATTTAGCATGGTTTTAGCCAAAATGCATAATACAGCCGAAATAAAGCAAGATTTGAAGTGAGAAGGTTCAATTTTTGTACGATCCAACAAACTATAATTGCCTTGTATTATCTCTGTATCTTCATCCACGACCTTTAAATAATATTCAAATTAATTGCTAAATATCTACTTGTCAAATAAATTATATAAATATTGAGGCAGAATGACAGATATAAATTAGTTTATAAGACTCTGAACTATATAATGTACATATATATTTATAATATTAAATAATATTGCATTGTTTCAACAACTTAAAAAAATAAAGATTTTGAAAAAATAATTTTAAATATTTTGAATTATTAAAACTTTGTAATATTAATTTGTAATATTAATTTTGAAATACAATTTTTTTATAAATAACTGATAAGAGAATAAAAATATGTTTTTTCAAATTATGCTTGTTTCCCTTTTCATTCTTTTTTTACAAGAAATTTAAAAAATGACAATTTTTTAGTTATGTCATTATTGTAACGTGTCATATGTTTTGTACATTATTAGTTCGCAACAATTCTAAAATATATAAATCTATATTACAAAATTACTTTAAAACCAATAATTTCCGATGGCGGAAGTTCTATTTTCTTATCGAAGTATTCTGCTTTAATTATCGTTTTTTTCCTCTTTTTCATCTTATTACCACTTATCTTGTTTAATGACTGAAAGGAAATTTAAATTAAAAAAAGCTTCTATAAAAATAAAACAAATAGTAATAATATCTACAGTGAGAAAAAAGTTAACTTGACTGCATTTAGTTCATAATGATTATTTAGTTCAAGTATTATATATTTAGATTAAATATATGCGAGCCATGTCAATAAAATCTTGTAATTTAAAACATGTTATTTGTTTAAATTAACGAATATTTGCTTGATAACCTATGACAGCTGCGTTTAATCAAATTAATTAATATTATTTTTAATTAAAAATTTTTTGTCAATGTATATAAATGAAAAAAAAAAAAATAATAATTTTGGAATCATTTTTATCTAAATATGCTTTTTCTCTTTATGTATTCCTATGTGTTTACAAGCGACTAAAAAAAAAATAACAATTTTTAAGTTAAATCATTAGTGTAGTCAATAAGCGATATATTTTGCACATTATTGGTAACGCATCAATTCTAAAATATCTAATACTATCTAATTTTAAAATTATATTTGAAGTCAATCACTTCTGATAACACAAAAGACCTACTTTCTTATCGAAATATTTCTCATTAATTATCGTTTTCTTCGTCTTTTTCGTTTTAACATCATTCTTGTCCAATAGCTAAATAGAAAGAAAGTTTAGATTAAAGAAAATTTCCATAAAAGTAAAAATCAAATAGTAATAATGTCTACTACAAATAAAAAAGAACGTGATATAATTTTGCAATCTTTTTTGTCTCTCAAACTATATAATAATATATAAGCTTGCCATGACAAGCATTGTATTAAAATTATAAAAATACTGTATTTTACTGTATAAATAAGTTATAACTGATGTTCTATCTCATATTAATATTTTTTGTGGAGAGTGCTACTATAAAGCAGAGAAAAATGAGTAAATCAAAACATTATATGTCTATTATACAATTTGTATCTTTATTTAGATTTAAATATTTTAGTATTTTTATTTAGACTTACAAACTTTTGAAATTTTAATATCTTTAACGATTTTTTTAATTAATAGATCTAATTAAAATTTTTTTACAGAAACTTTGCTCATATCTTTAATATAGTAATTTCTTATAGAATTTTTGAAGTGATAATTTTTAAGAAAATAAGTTTCTCCTGAAAAATTTTAAAAATTTACGACGTTTTGTTTTGGTACGTCTTGCACTTTTTATTAATAACAATATATATATATTATTATTTTCTTTATTAAATATATGTATATTCATTAATTATTATATATTCTTCTATTATATTTTTATAATTATTAAAAAATGAATTAACCTGCACATCAAGTTGAAATTTCAGAAACTTAAACTTTAATAGAAGTTTTTCCGTATCAGTGATCTTTTTGATAGTAAATGCAGTTTTCAACACTCTCTTTTGCTCGTCAGGATATGTTAGATGCTTTATCACTAAAACGGGAGTCTTAATTATTGGTCCACGTGGTATCAGTTCTGGTCTCACATAAGACACTCTCGATAATTTCTCTAACATCTTATCTTTTTCCCTTTTCTTCAGCTTTTCTCGCTCAAGATATTTCTCGTCGATTGCTTTATCAATTTCTTTGTCCTGAATGTAACTCTCGTCGATAGCTCTTAAAGGCACCATACGGATAGGCGGCAATCTCGAGTACAAGTACTTCCTGAGAGATAGCTTAATCATCTTTGAAGGTTTCGTGTCCCGAAGCAACGGCACGATCGTGGCTAATGTGGAGTCCACAGGAACATCACCTTTCTTGATTTCCAATCTCGAATCGATCGAGAATCTCGATACGAGAGATGGGATCGACTTGTTGGCTAATTTTGCTTCCAGCAAAACGCGAAGCGTTCCCCTTGGCGGCATCACGTATGGCGGTGGATGATCGTACTTCATCTTTTCCATTATTATCTCTTCGGGTAAGCTCTTTAACTCTTCTTCAGTCGGATCTTGGATCTTCACTGTGGAAGTCAAGAGAGCCAAGTTTAGGCTATAAGGTGCATCAGGCTGCACGGATTCCTCGACGAATAACGTAGGATCTTCTTTCAGAAATTCACTTAATTCTTTTTCTTCCACTTCGACTTTTTCTTCCTCCTCTTCCTCTTCCTCCTCCTCTTCTTCCTCCTCTTCTTCCTCCTCCTCCTCCTCCTCCTCTTCCTCCTCCTCCTCCTCCTCCTCCTCCTCCTCCTCCTCTTCTTCTTCTTCCTCTTTCTCTTCTTCCTCTTCTATATCCTTTTTATCAACAAGTTCCTTTACCACTTCTACATCCAGTTTCTTTTCTTCAAGTTCTAGTAAATCGTCATCGGTAATTGGAAGAAACTTTGTTTGGAATTTTTCTGTTTTCTCCTCCGGTATTACGATTTCCACAGACGACTTGTACTTTCCTGGTTCTATAGCGTCCAAAGCTACGAAATGAAGTGAGAAACGCGAATTGTTGTATTCTAAGATGCCATAAAGCAGTTTGATCAACTCATTGAAACGATCCGTTACATTGAAGCCAGCTGAATATTGCCAAAATCGCCATCCCTCCTGATTGCTACCATAAGGATTAAAGAGGAAGAATTTTCCATCCTCCTTCCAAATGGCATACATCAATCTATTGTTTTCCAATATCGTTTCGGAATATCGTTCAAAGTAACGCTCGAGAGCCTCCGCGAGATTAGCCAAAGGATTCGCATCACCATTAGCAACATTCATTCTTGTTTTAAAAAAAACGTTGTTTTCAGCTAGTTTCAATGTAGGAGGTAAGAGAGAGATATCCAAATGACTCGGAGCACGAGCTACTTTCCGAACAACAGCTTCTTCTTCTTCTTCTTCTTCTTCTTCTTCTTCTTCTTCTTCTTCTTCTTTTTCTTCTTCCTCTTCTTCCTCCTCTTCCTCCTCTTCTTCTTCGGCCTCTTCTTCCTCTTCTTCCTCTTCCTCTTCTTCTTCTTCTTTCAATTTTTTTTCTTTCATTTCTTTTATTTCCGGTCGGCCTTGTTGAATCCATGTTATAACTTGTTCGTAAGCCTTGTTGCCTATATTAAGAATTTGATCTACGTCTATACATCGCCAGCGCGTCGGATCCTTTAACTTTCTATATGCCAACACAGTCAAAGCGATTATTAATCCTTGTCTACCTTGTGATCGCGTATTATATGTGAGGTCCATACAAGTCTTGGTACCACGAACGATAAGACAGTGATTGTTTATTAGATCATATCCTCTGATAAAGCCTACTTTCACTTCTTCTTCTTCTTCTTCTTCTTCTTCCTCCTTTTCTTCCTTCTCCTCCTCCTCCTCTTCCTCCTCCTCCTCCTCCTCCTCCTCCTCCTCCTCCTCCTCCTCCT
>Ga0157364_1006021_pt1 | contig 12405 bp, 6 predicted proteins | sample AttsexASBM2_FD_111476 | JGI IMG/M metagenome (GOLD analysis project Ga0157364, IMG submission 111476) | Fungus gardens microbial communities from leaf cutter ant in Ribeirão Preto, State of São Paulo, Brazil - Atta sexdens ASBM2 | ecosystem: Host-associated > Fungi > Mycelium > Unclassified ...
CAAACACACCTCTCATCGACTTCTTCGGCGATCGCGATCGAATCTCTCAACGGATGATCCCGCCAAAGTTACGTGTCACTGTCTTGTAATATTCTTTGTTTTTAAAGTTAATGAAAAAAAAAAAGAAAAAAAGAAGTCACAACTAAATGATGATCACTTCTCTCCGCGTCGTGTTCGAGAAGAACGTTCGGTTCCCGCAAACACGCGTGACACCGTGAATTCGCCTGCTGGCAACGGAACACGGAACGGAACACCGGCCTCGTCGTCGCAGATTTATCCGAGTACCTTTACCATCGGCAGTTCGTAGTTGACAGAAACCCTTGGCGGGAGCGGTACGACGAATAAGGTGCCACTCCCACCCGCGCATGCTCCACCACCACTCTCCGGATCACGATCCCCTTCTCTCTCTCCTCCTTTTGCTTATTTTCTCCTTTCCCCTTCGTCGAGCCCTTCTCTCGCTCCTCTTCCTTTCCGTCGGCTTTCCTTCTCACGCATGATCCCCCCATTTACTGCATTTTCAAATCGTTTTCTCTCGCTCCCGTTTGCCGGACCGTCTTCTGTCGTTTTCTCCCTATTTCTCCCCCTCGGTCATCATCGAATAACCGCACTGGTTCGACCAGAGTGGGGCGATCTATAAACCAATTAATTCAGATAATAAGCTCGACCAGAGAAACTCAACCTATCCGGACCCTTGTCTGTCCGTCCACAAGAATACGCTACTGGATCCTTTTAGCAACTTTCTTCGACTTGACTCTCGCCTTTGTTCGTTCGGCGTACAGCAAATCAGCTTGTCACATCGAAAGCTATCACCCTATCTCGTTCGTTGAAACAAGCTTAACCCTTTGGCCACGTATGGCGTGTCAGAGGGATGTAGAATCTGTCAGAAACGATGGATTTACGAGACTACGCGGATTTACGAGACTGCTATTTTTCTCTTCTTTTTTAGATTTTATGCTCAACTAATTTAAAACTCATTCTATATAGCTTTTTAATTGAACGTAATTAAGCACTTAATACACTGATTTATTCTTTAATAATTGTTAATCCTTCATTACTTGCACAGGGCATCTAGGATACCTCTACAGTCTTATAAATTCGCTAAATGTTTAAATGCAATTTATACATGCACATTATTATATTCAGCGCATATTATTTTACAATTAAAAATAATGTTTTGTATCGGGATATTTAGAATATTATTAGTCTTTATTTAATTATAAGTCATCGAAGAGAACAATGAGAATGTGACGTATAATAGAAACATTTTACGCAAATAATTATGTTTAAAAAACTATACGAGTAATGTAGGATTAAAGAACGACAATTGTTCAATAGTAACAAGTTATATTTTCGGAGATACTATGAAAGCAAAATAAATACTGCAATGATAGAAAAGTGACACGTCTCAAAATTAGCAATTTATTTTAGTAGAGCATTTTTTAAATCCTGAAATGGAACTTTTTATGATAATCAGCATGCAATCTTGTCTCCTTATACTTTCAGTTAAACTTTCAGTTATACTTTCAGTTAAAGTAACCGGATCCTGACCTAGTATATATCCTATTTGCCGTTTATAGTAATTAATAATAATAATAATAGTGATATTAATAATAATTACCGTACATTCAACAGATAGCATTATAGCGAGTCGTACAGGCTGTTCTTCTGACTTGATTGCATCAGTTTATTGCTCAGTTTGTTCATTCTGTTATTATCAATAAAGTGAAATGCAGAACGTGATCGTGAGGTCATATTTTATAGGTAAGTAATTACTTTCTGTAACTACCAAGAGATAGTTATTAATTTCATTGTAATTTTGTATTTATACCTTACAACCCTGTATCTAGTTTATATTTTCGTCACAGTGCTTTGTTGTAATCAAAGAAAAAAAACTCTTTATAAGGTAGAACCAACGATTAATCCAGCATACTGAACACATATTGATTGTAACGTTTTCTTTTTTTGATACTTTTGTTATTTTGAATCATGACTTCTAATTCGTCTGTTAAACGTTGTGAAAATAAGAGATAAATAGATAAGTAAATAAGCAGATAAATTGTTTAGAAAATAATATTTTGTGTTCTTATAGGTCAATCCAGATTGCACAGAGAGTTCAAAAAAGTTTAAAAAGAATTCAGCTCATTTTCAGATGCAACAAGAATTCTTTTCAGAACTTTTCAGAAAGAGAATTCTTTTTGCATCCGAAAATAAATTCAAAATTGATGACATATCACTGAATTGTTTTTGAACTCTTTGTGTTATTTTTTTTTGGAAACAAATATGTCAATATGTTAATAAACTTATAATCTTACAAAAGTAACATTAAATTATTTTATTTCTTATTTTTTCAACATTTTTTTTCTGTAAAAGAGGAAAACATGTATTTAAGTTATATTGTGCGCAATAAGTATAACTTAAATGTTACTTTATTTTCTTAAAATGTTCACTGCACTATGTAAATAGTTGAAGATGTTTTATTTATTTTTTTTATTCAGAAATGTTTTATTTTTTTAATCTGACAATCAGTTTTTAATTTTAAACTCAGTAAAAATTAGAAAAAATGACAAAGCTTGAATAAATCATCTAAGGTCTGATTATTATAAATATTCTTTAAAACTATATCATAAATTTTCAAAATTCGATCACTGCAATCCTTACGCTAATTTTTTATTTGAATAACTTTTCTATCAACGTACGTAACGAAATGTGACATAAAAAAGTGATACATTTTAAAATTATAATAACAACTTTTCGAAAGAACATTTTTTAATTCTGAATTAAAATTTTTAATTAACATAGTGAATATGCATAATCTTACTCTCTTTCCGTATTATACTTTTAATTATATTTATTCTTTAATACTATGTATTTTTAAAATTCAAACTCTAATGCTAATTTTTCATTTGTGTCATTTTCTATCATTCTGACTGATAACGTGACTAAACGTGACATAATTAATTATTACACATATTGTATATGCATTAAATCGCAATTAATAATGTTGTAATGTAGAAATAAAATAAGATTGATTTCTTTAGCGGAATTAATTTAGCGAGAAGTAATAAGGGAGCACACACATACACATGCATACACATATACACACAAAGATTAAGACATCGTGCGTCCGGGCGACCATCACGATCTGTTTTAATTTGTTAAATATATTCATTGCTCTCGCGTCCCCGTTAGAGCGCGGCGCATCTAGACTCCGCTTGCATAAGTTTTCACGATGGCGTTGTCCCTTATTCCCCGGGCCCAATGAGGGATTATTAAAGAAAGGCGCTCTCCTAGCAGCGGGCTGCGTAATAAATCAATTAGTTTAAATAAGAAGGGCCCGCGGCACGTAGATGGGAAACGGCGCGGCGCGGCGCGGCGCAGCGCGGCTCTCCACGCTCGGCTCCCGCCAGCCTATTATTATGGCCCGCACGGCGGGCGAACCTCCGTCGATTGCGCCGATGAATTAATTGCGCGCGATCGATTAATTAAAACGCCGACGCACCGTCAACGTGATCCCAATGCCGAGCGACGGAAATATTATTCCGCCGCGACTGACGCGACTCGCTTGGCAATAAACGGTGGAAAACCTTCAAGCTTCAAGTCAACACGATCGATCGGTCGCTCGATCGCTAAACCGCGACGCGGTGGTTAACGTCGAAACGCGCCCTATCGTACTTGCCGCTACCTCGATAGACTGCCGAATTCGATGCACGGTCGATTCTATATCATCTTCCGTTCCGCTCTTCTCACCGCGCGGCGCGTTTGGCGCTTTGCGATTTGCAAAGGTGGATCGACGCTGATTTGATTTACATTCCCTCCCCAGTCCCTCCGCGAAAAGCCCTCGGATCTTGCGCGCAGAATAGAAGTGTTCGGTGCGTTTGCATACATTCGAACGGATCGCGCCGTCCCGCGAATGACAGCTGAGAATTATCCGTTGCATAATACACGCCGCATCCCGACAGGATGCCGAGATCCTGAATACGAGTTGTTGGTGAATGAATTAACATACTAATTACATGCCCCGTCAAGCACGCGTTGTGCGATTTCATGGCTTTGGTAACTTTACAACAATGATGAATCTTTCGTAACTATGCTAAATAGATCGTGACACGCTTTTGTCTTCCCTTTACACGTTCGTGCTCCCATTTTGCACAGTTTAATCTCATTCTATGATAGATGCACTGATATAAATATCCAGCTCAAGGAATTAGCTAATTAATTTTCTCGTGCGAGATAATATTAATAAGTTAACCGTTATATGAATAAATCGAATAAATAAAAAAGAGCCGATATGATCGAAGCTAGAGCTTGGTATCTAATAATATTTATATGTAAATTTTAAATAGAGAAAACGATGGCTTGATATCATTCCATTTATGTAAAATTTTTTTCTCTTTTATAACACAGATATTATTCCTTAAGTTTTATTTAAATCAAACAAGTATTGCAATTAAAAAATAGAAAACTCTGATTCAAGAATAAGCAATGAAATTTTTGTTAAGGATTTCATAATTTTATAAAAGTTTCTATTACTGCATGTTATTTTGAATAATAAGAGAAGAAGAGAGTAATTTATAATGTATAATAAAATATAATACATACAATGTATATATAACAATAATACAATGTATATATGACAATATATAATTAAATGAATGTAATAATTATATGTAGGGATGGAATACGATTCTTTATACTTAGGTTAGCTTGATTTGCTGTTTTCACGTATCTGAGAAAGTATGTAAACATTTGGTTACAACTTAATTCTGACAGAATGCTTCATATTTATTTATAATAATATCTATATTTATTTTATATATATATATATATATATTTATTTATTTATATAGATATTTATTATGTATAAGTTTATTTTATTTAATATTTTCATATTGAAACAAGTTAAATCAAAGTAAGCTACACATTTGTTTTTCTGTAATAAGCATTAGTTATTTTAAGTATATTTACACAATCATATATATATACAATCATTATAAAATAACTTTAAAAATCTTTTAAAATGATAAATTTTTATCAAGAATTATACGTACAATCTTTTTATATTTATTACATTTTCATAAATTTAATATGAAATTCATCGTATAAGCAATTTATACAGTGATATATATCAATTTACCTCATTATTGGGGCAAGTGGGCTACAATACAACAGGTTCGAATTTCACTTATTACAATGAAACTGTACAGTATACACAATTCCCAACATGAAAATGACATGTATATAGAGAAAAGTTTTCTCTACCGTACTATACAGTTTAATTATAATTTTTTATTTTAAATTTAATTCTAATAATTAGATGTTTACCAATCCCGATATCTCTTACTTCTTTCATTTGTATAAACAGCGGTCGATTATTCAGATCAAATTGAAATGCAAGCCTTGGTAAGCAAGTATTAGTACTTCTTTATGGGTGTTCTTTAGATATTAGACGTATATTTGTTTCACTTCAACTTATTGCACCATGTGCTAGTTCAGATAGTGCAGGAAACAGACATTAATAGAATAAATATGCGCTTATGAGTCCATCGAATTCTATTCGCCGCGCCGTCATCATGTCTCTCTACGGAAACCGAGAAGTGAACGCAAAAAACTACAGACTGTTATAATATATGCTGATCGTTCATAAATACGGCAATATCTACAATTCTACAACCCGAGCGAATTCAATTAGCTTCGATAAATAACGTGAAATATGAGAACAATAGGCGGCAAAATGTGCTACACATTAACTTCTGTACGTTTAAAAATTTTTAACACAATCGCAGTTTTCACTGTATGTTTCATTGACAAATTGGATACGAGAATCGCGAGCGAGAGGAGGCAGATTAATGCGATCCGTGAGTCTCTCTCGGCTTGTTTATCGTGCTATCGATCTTGCCAGGACGTTCGATTGCTCAGAAAAAGCCCAAGAGATACGCTTTTCAATTATCCCCGTAACGGAAGTTATATTTACAGACCGCTTATGTCGTGTATACGATCTCGCAATCCTCTATATTCGTTCAATTACATTCTTGCTGAGACGTGGAATTACCAATTCTTTTGTCACCTTTAGATTTTTTTAGTGCCATTTCGCTAATGTTTCCTTTTTCTTTACTTTGCTCTTTCCGTCAAATATACTGATAAGAGAAAAGCGTTTGATACCTGTGACTATTTGCATGACATAATAATTATGATTATTCGTTTTTTTAATGTATTACTGTTATAATGTTAGTAACAGTAACTATATTCATAGTTTTACAGAAAGTATATAGTTGATACCGAAAATGACATGCATAAATTACAGTGCAACAAATTTTGATCAACTTTTTATTTCTCAACAAATAATAAATGTTTAACTTGTGTTGAAATGTTAAAAAAATCACAAGGTTTCTTAATACTTGAACGATGATTCTTATGTATTTCATCCCGTAAACTAAAGAAATAAATTGTAAATTGTTAAAATTTACAGTTTTTTAAAATAAAATTCTTAATTTTTTAAAATTTGTAATTGACGATGGAAATTGTTTTAGCATCTACAAATACATAAAAATCATTTTGAGAAATTTTGAGAAAATCTTGTAACATAGTATTATAATTAAATTATAATTACAACCTTGTTTCCCTCTTTTAATGTACGTTCCTAATTAAACGCAAGCTTGTTAAGATTTATTATTTATTCTACCTACTTTCTCAAAGCGATCCAGATTACTGTAAACGAAAATTCGTTATTTTCGACGTACATTATACAAACATGTAAATTATTACAACAATTATAATGAGTAATTTTGGAATCCATTATTGAGGGTAAATATATACATATGTATGTAAGTGAAATTATAATTTATAAATAAGATTATTTCTTTTATAGTAATTAAAATATTTACAATTAAAGATAAGTTTATAGAAATGTTTATGTAATACTTCGTCAGTAAATTATACATTTACTTAAGTTATGCTATTAGTATGCACAAATTGAAAATTAAAAAATATAATATGCGTGACATTATTATGTTACATAAAAAAAATGTTCCAAAATTTATTAATACATAAAAACTATAAAGTATACTATTAAAATATATTATTATTATAATTTTTCGTCTAATAATATATAAAGATATATTTATAAAATTAGAGTTAAAGTACTAATTTTTGTAAAAATGCATAATTTTATACACTTCCATTAAAAATTGTGTAATTTTTACATGTTATGTAATTTTACATATTTTTTGTTACAGTGATATCGAGATTTGGATTTAAGATAAATATTAAAATTCTGCCTCACAGTGGAATCACATTCACTATCAATGAAAGTTTGAATAAATTTTGTCGAATAATTATATAAAAAATTAGACATAAGATAATAAAAACATCAATTATGTTATTTTTTAAATATATTTTATATTATTTGTACACTTACTAACAATTGCAAAAGTTTTATAAATATAATTAATGTGATGGATTCCACCGTGAGATCTTGAATTTTAATATTTATCTTAAATCCAAATCTCGATATTATTATAACAAAAAGTAAGTAAAAGTATGTAAAATTACATAAATAACATGTTCAAAATAATTTCTAAAACTTTTACTAGTTTACTCTCACTTATGGGGATAGGCTGGTAAAATACTCTAGCATGAGCCCACATTTGTGTTCTCTGAGCAAATTTTTCAAATTTATTTATTACATTCTCAATTATGTTCTATGAAGTAAAAACAATACTTTGACATACAAAATTAAAACTAATTTATAAAGCTTTTGCCATTAGTGTTAATATACGTGTGTATATATATAGGAACAAATAAAAACAATAATGCTACTTTATAATATTCTAATTTTTTACATGACCATTTTAATATATAAAATTTGTACAAATATTCAAACTTCCACGAGTGACCGTATGATTCATTCAGATTTGTTCGAAGCCGACTTAATCCTACGACGCATTATCGCTCACATCCGTTATTTTTTTTTTCCAGCCGGGTGTCGAGACAATTGCCTTTCCAGTGGTTTTAGAGAAGCATTTTTCGGAACAGCATCGTCCAAATCGTTATCATCTCGACGAGGAGAAGCGTGGTGTCATAGTGTCGAGCCGGTCTTAACATCCTGAGCGAGCCCATTCGTCTCCGGGACTCATCTCGCCGATCTCATCCTCGTGGCAGCTCGTTTATACGGCAGCGAACCAACCCTGGCTGCGGTGGTTGCTCCTGCCCGACAGGCGCCTTCAAATTCGAGCCCGATGCGAGGTCTCTGCCCCCGAGCCTAATCCGTTCTTCCACCCTCTGCTTCATGGGAGCGGCGACATAGCAATGGCCTTTCAACCGATACATCATGCCAGGTGCGAAAATTAGTACAAATGAAAATTCTTTTATTTTATTGCTTGGAAAAAGTGTATCTGTGATTGTAATTGAATTGTGACGGTAAATAATTATGATTAAAAAATTCATTTTTATAGTTAATTACTTTATAATCTTACAATTAATAAGAATAATTATATATGTTAAATTTAGTTATTAATCGGACTCTTGAAATTAAAAACTATAATAGAATGTATCGGACAATGAGAGTATCAATGCAACGCGGTAATTGATGCGATGAATAAAATATAATTCAAATAAAATATCAAATAAAATATCTTTATATTATGTAAATATTATTTGATAATTATATTTTATTGCGCACCAATTACTGTGTTATGTTGATGCTCGATACATTTTATTACAGTATTATTTTTAATTGTATATATACTTTACAAATTGTAAACTAAAAAATTATATAGAATTATAGTTTTTGAGAACAACTATATATTCCTTTTGCTTGTCATTCATTGACAGCCAAATTATAAATATAATTGTACCATTAGACGAAATTTGACCTTTTTTTTTGCAACACAAGTGCATGTGAATAGTTTAGTCATTTTTAAGTATTTTTATCTGCTGAATACAAATTCGTTGACTTTTAACTAACATAATTTTAAAAAATGTTGTAATTAAAAAAAATTACGTTAAAAATGCAAAGAACAATGATTTTGAAGATTTTCATGACTTTACGGCATCGGTAATAAATTTTTTTTCTAAATTTCATCAATTCCACGCAAATGTATTGCAAATGTATCGCAACTTTTTAGCTTTAAAATGCATTTTGTTTTATTTTAATATTTTTGTTTTCAAGATATAGCAATTTGAAAATATTATAATATAATATATTTCTTTTTCTATATAATACGTGGACAAGCTATTTCGTTCCATTTTAATTCTGCATTATGTGGAAAGTAAATGCTTTTGTAAATGCTTTTGTACTTATATGATCAAATCATACTAAATCAAAAGCAACATGATATTGACGAAATACAATATAGCAGGAAGATTATAATTTTTAATGTGTATTGATTCAAAATTCTAATCTTTCTGCCATTTTATTGTAATTCGTCAATTTTATATTGCTTTTTGATGTAATATGATCCGATTATATTGTGTAAGTACAGATATTATGTAAGATTATATTATAAAAGTATTTACTTTCTACATAATGCAAAATTAAAATGGAGCAAAATGCCTTTTCCACATACTATATGAGAAAAGAGTTTTTAAATTGCTATTATTTTGAAAATAAAATCATGATATTTGAAATGAAACGTAAAACATTTTAAAACAGAAATTGATGCTTTCACGTGGTATTAATAAATTTTAGAAAAAAATTTACTGTTAGTACTACAACATTATGAAAGATACCAATTTTTTCAAAATTGTAACATGATAGTCAAAGGATTTCTGTCAACAGACAAAAATACATAAAAAATGACTATATTTTACACTCATGTTGAAATATGATGTTGGACAGTGTTAATATCAATAATAGAAATAACATTATAGTAATAACTGACCGAAATCAAAAACGAATATTCGGTTGATATTCAATTTTGGCCGAAAACGAAATCAAAACCGAAACTTAGATAAGTCTTACTTAAAAAAATGACAGAAAGAGAGAGAGAGAGAGAGAGAGAGAGAGAGGGAGAAACTAATGGGATCATATTTTTTCAGAGTCGAAATCGACATTTTTTTATTAAATTTACAAAAATCATGATTTTCAGAAATCATGACAAATTTATGTACTCTTTAAAAAACAAAATTTTATTAAAATATCTAACTACAATAATATAATAATACTGCATCTTCAACTTTTAAAGAAATCAAATCACAGTTATTATTAGGATATATAAAATTTGTACTCAAATTATTTAAAACTTAATCAACGAGTTAATAATTAAAATCGAACAGTTGTTTTTTGAACGCTCACCGATCTGCTGCAACTTGTATAGTTTCGGTTTCCTATCGAAATTTTCTTTTAATTTCGGTTGAAATCGAAATCAAAACGAAACTCTGATTTTTAATCGAAACTGATTGAAATCGAAACCAAAACCGAAATTTCAGTCGAACTCTAGTAATAACTATAAGAATAATAACTATAAGAATAAAGCTCCTAATCATAATTATTTTATCTTGTAAGGGAATGAGTGGAATAAAGGCCTAATAAAATCTTGATATTAATAAAAATAACTTGCTACTTTTTTATACAAATGGATACAGTATCAAATAGATTTATGTAATGTCTTTAAGAAGTCACATGTTACAATACTTTTCTATTACGATCAATATTACATAAAAAAGCTAATTGCCGGAAAAAGGACTTAAGTAGAATTGTGCCTTTATTCCGCCCATTCCCTCAATTACAATTATTGTAACAAATTTCAAATTCTTTTCTCAGAGTTTCTCTTTTCAGATACATATTTTCGAATAAAATAAATTGTGTGTGATTGCGTATGATATTATTATTATCAGTTATTTTAAGAATATTGAAATTATCTCGCGAAATGATTGCAGATTATTAAATATTGTATCTTTAATGCATTTAATATATATTTTAATATATATTTTGGTTAAAGAGATATCCAATAATTTGGACATTCTATAGATGCACCCGCATTTAGGCGCTGACATTTATACTCGTGAAGAATCGATACGTGATACGAACTACTCGACATCACGCGCGAGGACATGTCAGTGTGACATCGCTATACCTTCGCTCTGCTTCTCAGTAGAGGTGGCGTATTCCCGTCTAATTTGAAAAGCCCTGTAACCTGAACTAATGGACCACGCGGGAGAGATCAATCTGCGTTACCTTCGCGCGAATTATTTTTCCGCGAGGTACGACTGTCCGTGCGCTTTCCATCGTGTGTGTACGCACGATATTATTGACGCGAAAGTTAAAAAATAAACGAAAAATGTGGCATCACGCTAGAGGCGGATTTTACACCCTGGGCTATATTCTGCTTTCTGTTAGCTTTTATACATTTATAATTTCGCAAGAACATAAATATCGGTTAGAGATGATAGAGGACGTATGAAACTATAATTACAATTTCTTGATAATTAGGAGCCTCGAGATTTGTATTTGATTATTTTGAAAGCGTTTGATATGCAGAAAATGTAATGAAAAATTTAGCAGATTAATTTTCCGGTTCTTCAAAATTCGCCGTTTACATCGTAGGATGGCCCTGAGCAATGTGAATTGAAAATGACGAAAATTTTACTGGTAACTTTGCAAATTGAGATGCAAATTGTTAACGGTGACCTTTGTGATCGCGGTTCCATTGCAGAAATAGATTTGAGTATCTTTCAAAATTTTTTTTTGAAAAGTTAAACTTTAAATGAAAATAAGTTTAGCTACACAATTCCCTCTCCTACACTGTTAAACGTTTCGTGACATTTAATGTAGCACACAAAATTTAATAAAAACTGATTATGATCATTTATCTTTCATCTTTCTATAAAATATGAGTAGTTGAATTTTTTTGTGTATGCAAGCTCCATTTACGCGAATCTGTTTTTACGATATCTCTCGGGAATGCACTAATAACATAAATCGGGAATAACGCGTGTCAAACATTGCGCTGATACAAAGCTGGTAGGCGATTTTATTGCGAATTCTACTCCACTCCCTTCATCGCTCTTTTTCACTATTTCCATTCAGCATTGAAAAGTTATTTGTTTATTGTATAATCCGACGACATGAAACCTAGTACATGCTATAAAGTATAATAATAATTTCTTCGTATATACGAACCGCGGGACACTTGTTATTCCACGCGTTTCTAATTTCCACAAATTTCGGATGTCTTTGTTAACCCTCGGGAATCGCTGCGAATTACAAGCGAAACTCCGCGCAGTCACGTCGTCGTAACACGCGGATCTTATGTTAACGCGCGCGTCCTGCATTAAATTAAAGAATTTACCGGCCGAAACACACATACACACACACACACACACACACACACACACACACACACACACACACACACACACACACACACACACACACACACACCCACACACACACACACACACACACAC
>Ga0157364_1006022_pt1 | contig 12405 bp, 9 predicted proteins | sample AttsexASBM2_FD_111476 | JGI IMG/M metagenome (GOLD analysis project Ga0157364, IMG submission 111476) | Fungus gardens microbial communities from leaf cutter ant in Ribeirão Preto, State of São Paulo, Brazil - Atta sexdens ASBM2 | ecosystem: Host-associated > Fungi > Mycelium > Unclassified ...
CTTCACTCTTGGAAGTTGGATGTAAACATTGAGTGAAAATGTAGTAAATCGTAATCGAAAAAAGAAGCATTGTTGAGCCTGATTAAGTTCTTCTTCTTTTAACAAACGTCATAATTGCAAACTACTCGGTTCGGCAGGTTCGTTCATTCATCCATGTTTTTGATTGTTTCAACATATACTTAAATGATGCCTTCCAGCGAGATTCTAGTCACAGCGTACTTTTAACATTGCGATCATTAATCATTTCAACTCGGTATAACATGGACAAACAAAAATATATAAATGTTACACTCGTTCAATGTTACACTGTGTCTCTTGGAAAACACTTAAAATTATAAGAAATTCAGGCTTTTCTCTCTCATTTTTATATATATTGATCAAAATGTTCTTCAAAACGAATACTCGTGTGACGATAGTATATGTATAGTATAGTAGTTCGCGCGTTGCGCCACTTATTTTCTCATTCTTGGTTGGTGCATGTCTTTTTCGGCAGAACGACATTGAACAGTCGGTTTACCAAGAGAGAGATAGTTGCTTCATCAAATTAAGCTATATCTGATCGATATCGGAGAGAAACCTTAATTTCTCTCTGACGATATATATCGGTTCTTGATGCCTCTTCGTTGATAGACAATGTCTCGCGGATACCCGTTTGATTGAGAGCAATTGAGAGTTCTGTACTGGACAATCGAGAGAGAGAGAGAGAGAGAGAGAGAGAGAGAGAAAGAGAGCGCAGCTGAATCAAATCAAAACTACACCTGCAGGCTGCAATCAAATACGCAGTGGTGCGTAGTTCATGCTGGATCGCGCATCTCGACGCATCTTTGACCTCTCCGAAAAAAAAAGAAAGGAACGCTGTGTTCTCTGATCCTAAAAATCTAGACTTCGCGTTTGCCGATCGTTTGTCGATAATTGAAAGATGCACGTCACCTGCAAGTGCCTGAATGTGTCCATCAAATCTAGGAGCACCGAATTGCAGCAGGTTAACGTTGAGTTGACTGATTTGGAGCGTGCTGATGCCTTTTTTCGAGAGGTAAATAAAAACTTTTTTTCATTCGTTGCCTTTCTCTTTTTCGAAAAATCCATGATTTAAAAACAAATAATTAAAAAAAAAGTGTTCCGTTTCATCCCCTCCTCCTTCTTTCGCTTCTCACCTGTTTCATTGCAAAGTTAAAATCGATTTGAATTTCGGTTTGAATTTAGTTAGAGTTTTATCTTCACCCCTTTACTGATATAAATTTAGAATTTAATATAGAGACGTGTAGTAGACATGAAAATATATATGTTTTCTCATGCTTCAATTTTCATAAATAGATCTCAGTTTGACATATCAATGTTAAACATGTAACTCATTGCGATCGTATCAATTTTTTTTTGCAGCACAGCAATAATCTTATTCTTTGGGACTCCGTCGTATTATGTTAACTTTTTGTTCAAGCTGATTCCTCTTCTATCTTTTGTATATCTTCTTTGATTTTATATAAAATATTTTTTCTAGTATTCACATGAAATTAGTGAGCATTGATCGACATGACGTTTCTGTTTAAATATTAAATTCTTTTAGCATTAAAAAGAAATAATATCTGCATAAAAGCTCATAATCAATCAAAATCTCATAATCAATTACTTATATATATATATATATATATAAAATTGTAATTAAAATATAGAACGATTTAATTATTAATGACGTAACAATGATTTTATTGATTTTATTTTTGATAGGATTTGGCGAGTGTGTCAGAATTGGAAAAAATTACTAAAGAACAACCTGGTTTAATGGAAAAAAGAAATGTTGGATCCTGGATTGTACACCGTTGTTGTAATTGCTCAATGTATACTCACGCAGTTCACAGAGAATACGGTGCTGCTTTAGTCCTCATTAATAACAATATTCTTGTAAGTTTTAGACAAAAACATATTGAGAGATAAGAGAGAGATATTAAATTAATATTCCAAGAGACGATAGTCTTGATCGAAATAATCTGTTTGTGTTTGTTATCAATAATCTGTTTTACTATGGTTGCCACCTTTCCTGTTCAAGATTAAATGCCATTTAAATTATTGTTACCGTCTTGTAGTGAATTTTTTAAAAAGAGAAAAACAAGTTTAAACAAACTTGTTTAAAAAACTAAGAATCTTTGGCCGGAGAAGTGGCAACTATGTTTACTTGACTGACTCTATCTACATTCTTGTTGCTTTTCCAAAACATTTGTCTTTTATTTAATTTTAGTGTAACTTACGAAAAATAATTTATTATGAATCATTCTTTATTTAAGGGCATGTTCGAATTCCCATCCAGATTCTCTCTAGGAACCAGTTTCACAATTTACGTTAACTCTTAACTGAGGTTCAACTTATTCATTATTTCTTTCCAACTCCCTAGAATTGGAAAAAGATGAGAAACAAGTTGTAAGTTTGAAACTGGGCCTAGGCGTCATGCCATCCTTGTTTAACATTGGATAAACAAAAATGATGTGATATCTGGGTGGTACTCAGATAGGAATCTAAGCATAGTCTATGATAAGCAATTGATTTTATCAAGAATTGTCTCTGCATATGATTAATTGCAGATACACATTTGTTGTTTATATAAATTACAAAAATAATACCTATCAGAGATATATTATTTATTTTTATGGACTTGTTAACTTCTGAATAAACTTGTTTGAAAGATAATATTGTTACAGTTATCTCCCGAAGAAATAAATAAATTAAAATCCAATCCAGATTATAGCCCAATATTTAGGGTAGTAATTAATCATAGTTTGGAAGATCTCGATGATTATCTGCAACAGCCTAAATTTTCTGGTAAGTCAATATGTATATATGTGTGTGTTCAACATGTATTTAATTTTGTCGGATTTTATAATAATTCATTTATCTGCATATTATGTATCCATGTATATTATCTTAGCGTTATATGTTACGTTTTATTTATCTAGTTTCACAATTACCTAACGCGATTCAAGTGGCCCTAGATGGATTACAACAACAGTTACAGGAGGCTGTACAACGTCAAACAATAACTATAGAAGATAAAATACGTGTGTTTACTGATGAGCAGCATCAATTGTTGGAACAATTTCGCGAAAGAGCACACAATGAACATAGGCTGTTATCAAAGTAATTTTACAAGTATGTGTATATTGCTATATTATATAATAATAATCATAAGTTGTTTTTTTTATAATTAGACTAGTATGTAGAGGTGACGAGACAAGTAGAGTTACCAATAATATAGAAACTCCACCAACAACTCCTGACGGTTTTAAAAGTATCATGACTACCTCTGCAGCTAGTACAGTGAATCCAAAGTCTAATATAATATTCAGTGATACAAAAGTATCTAGTAGCCCAAACGTTAAACACGAAACAACTACCAGACACTCCTCTAAAAGTAGCATTAATGTAAGTCATTTATCAAAATTTTTTCAATTATTACTTGATGTACAGATCAAAAGTTTTATAATTATAATTTTAATAATTATTAAATCTGGATAATAAACTTTGCAGAATGAAAATTCGAAAAAAAGGAATACAGTATATATTAGTACCAAGGAATCAACTAGCTTCGATACAGAAGTATTGTTTCCTTTTGAAGGAATGGAGGATACAGATACAGCCACCCAACAGCTTCTATCCTCTTCGGAAGACACTGATGGATCTGATACCGATGGTATGACATATTAATTTATCATTAATATCTTTGTGTTTTGTTTAGGACCAAGTTTGTAATAATTAACATATTTAGATTCAAGCCAAAACGAGGAGATTCATATGCCAAGAAGTCAACGGGATGGTCATTCTACGTTAGCTAAATCATTACCTGTTATCGTGCCTGTTTTCCCTTCTATCGTTCATCATACAATACAGGATCAAGATGATGATCAGGTAAAATTTTACATGATTTTTAATTTTTACAATATATTGTATTACATTTCTGAATCTTTTCATGCTTATATTTGATTGAAGTTTACTCTCTCTTAAAAAAAAAAATCTATATATAATTATAATTACAGTTGCCAACTGATCCACACAACATTCGAGCTTCAATGAAAGCCTTAGCTAAAAGCGTCAATACTGATACAGTATTTGGAGATTTACCACGTCCCAGATTTTCTACTCAGATCTGATTTATCAAGTATGATAAGAAAAATTCAGTCATAGTTTCTTAATTTTTTGATACAAAAAAATATATCATAGTCTCAATCATCCATCATTTGTCTTTTATACAAAAGTTACAAGAGGTTTATGTATACTTGGAATAAATATGACCGGTTTTACACAGAAGTACAGAAAACGTCCTGCATATTTTATAGAAAAGATGCCTCTTAACTCAAGTTTTAGATATTCTAGATTTATTAACTAATGTAAAACATATTTAAAAAAGATAAAACTTTATATGCTAAACTGAATGCGGTGCTTACAGAGATATTAAGAAAATGATTGTTTTTCACCTTTACTTAGGATGGGAAATCACTGTAGTGATGTTGAAAGTGTATTTTGAGGCAAGAAGTGTACAATGAATTATAATAAATCTTACTTAAAGAAAAGCTGTAAGATTTTAAAGATAGATCTTGGATTCGCCTTCTAAAGTTAAATCTAAAATGTGCTCTTTGCTTTCTGTTTTTTTATTGAACATTTTATCACTTTTTATTTCTCACTTTTTTGTCAGCTTGTTTCTTCATTTTTTTGATAGCCCGAGATAAGAATTTATGATTTCAAAAACGAGGAAGGGAGAAGGGGGGAGGGGAGAGAGAAGAAATAGAAATAAGAAATATCTGACAAGAAATACGATTATTGACGAAATGGTCGCAAAGAGGATAAAAGAAACAGAATAGAAAGAGCATATAGTAGATTAGATTTAAAGATCAATAAACAAAAAAATGTACATTAAATATTTAATTTAAATACATAAAATTTGGAGTTATACAATTGTATAGTACATACAATTTGTAACTTTATAATTTATTTCAGCATTATTTTATTCACGTATACGTTGTAAATAAGTTGTTGTAAACAACAAATTGAATTTTTTAAAAAGATTAATTTAATATAAATAGATTAATATAAATAGCAGCATAGTAATAGTACTAAATAACTACATTGTATGGTTTTTGGCATTATTGGTACTTATACAATGGCTGCGTTCAGCAAAAAAAAGCAGCTTTGCAACTGTTGTAAAATTCTTGAATTTTAGGTCCGGTTGTACCAACTATCTTGACTTAGTTTGACTTTAAGCGAAACTTAAAACTCTATTCGTCTCGTTTTAAAGCTGAAAAAGAGATAGAGAGACAGAGTTTTAAGCCTCGCTTATCAAAGTAATATTAGTGCAATCGGGCCTTATACATTTAGATCCAGTGAAGAACTAAGGGCAAGACCAATATTAAAGAATTTTACAACAGTTGCTTTTTCTGTTGAACACAACCAATGTATGACATACGCATGTACGTACGAATGTTTTACAATATTAATTTTTTTGTCCCGTTTTATTGAAAATTAAAATACTACTGAAAAGTACAGAAATAATGTCAACTATGTTTAAGTATAAAAATGCTTTAAGATTATATAAAATTAATGTGATAGAAAAACAGCGCAAAAATGTCAATGTAATAAGAAAAATTAATTATATATCATAATTTTTTACATAGAGATTAAGATCTAAAACAGATCAAATGCTTCTCATAATGCTGCGTATTTTATTATCAAATAGCTGATATCTGCAATTAATATTTTTAATACATATATCGATTGCATAATTAAAATGCAGTTAGAATTATTCAAGAAAAAAATAAAATTTTTCACGTAATATGATTATATTTTACTTCTAAAAAATGAAATTCATTTTATCATGTTCAAACATTATTGATTATTCAAGTAGAATTATCATGAAATACCTGTAAAAATGTTATTTTATAGAATTAAGAATGTATTTTTCATCCAGTTTACTGTATAGTACACTATTATTTTTATTGTGAAATATATATTATGTTAATTTGATGCACGTGTGCGCGCGCGCGCGTGTATGTGTATGTGTGTGTGTGTGTGTGTGTGATTTTTCAAGCATATATGCATAACTGTCCTAAAAGTATCCGATCTTTGCGTATATTTGTCTTTGGGCATCCTCTTTCCTCTGTGAAAAACAGGCATATTCAGAGGAAAGGATACCTTGAGGAGTATAACCCCAAGCGGTATAACCCAACAGCTATTCAAGTAGCAACGGTACGCAATTGTGTGAGTTTCGAAAACTCTGAGCGAGTCGAGTAGAAAATTTGCATTAAATTTTATTGCAAAAATTTGGCCACACATGTTTCGAGATAATCGATATGATCCATAAAGTTTATAGCAATGACTTTATTGAGTGACAATGGATAACGAGAAGAGTCTCGATTCAAGAAAGCGTGCTACAGTTGCGAGCAACGAGAATGCTCACTGTTTTCTTTGATCAGGAAGGTATTGTACATCACAAATATGCTCCATAAGGTCGTACAATAAACAAAGAATATTATTACTTGGAAGTTCTGAAACGATTGCGTGACACAGTGAGGAGCTGTTGGCTATCACACACAGAAAGTGATTTCCAGGACTGCTTTTAGAAGTGGACCGCTGAAAGGATTACTTCGAAAGAAAACTATTTTGAAGGCGATATTGTTCATATCTAGAATAATTGTTTCTCATTATATAGACAGAGGATATTTTTGGAACAGACCTCTTATATTTACATGCCTAACACACATATAGTGTGAATACCTAATTTAAATATACATTTTTTTAATGCCATCTAATGGGGAAAACACCACGAACTTTTTCCCCACATTTAATAATATGACACAAATGCGCGCAAATGACAAAATTAATTAATCGTCTTGAATTAATTTTCAATATACTTTATATATTATGACAAATTTAAATTATTTTATGGAAATAATTTAACATTAAAAAAGAGATTAACGCGAATGTAGCTATATTAAATATGTAAATATATGTTTAAAATTATAAAAATTATAAAAAATTTTCTATTTAACAGTTTTGTGTTATTATATAAATATATTGTAATATAATTAATTTTTAGCTGCATTGCTTTTATAGCTAGATTCAATGAACCTCTGTTATTTTCTGGAAAAAAAATTGTAATCTTGTGATATTCTTATAATTATGTATATTTATGGAATTTTTCGGTATTGTCAGTGAGCAAGAGTAGCTTTATTCTTTGCTGCAAGCTCCATTTGAGCAACAGCTACAGTTTTCATGCCATCCTGTACGGCCGAAAGATTAGCTTTCCATGATACAAGTAAATCTCGCAGTTGCATCCATTGCGGACGACCAAACGTTCTATGCATTGTGCTTGAAATTAATACTTTACGGCCAGCCTGATCCATGCGCGCTCTTACAAGTTTGGTTTTTAGAACTGGAATAACATTATTTACATTTTGTGAGAATATTATTACATGATCATGACATTTTTGCATTTTTCTTAAAAGTTTGTTTCTTAAATTTGTTGAACGCTTCGATAACTCAATGAAAATATAATTTATTAAGTCAGTACAGATTCATTTAATATATCCTGTCAAAAATCAGTTGGCACTTAAATAAGCAATAGTGCAAAACTATGTTATTTAAACAGGATGTTAAATGTTATTTATTGTAAATAAGATTTTAAAAGTAAAAATGACTTACCATCAATTATGAAGCTTTCTACTTCAGATTCTTCAATCTGCAATTCCTCTTGTATTGTATCAAAAGACATTTCTGGATTTGTCTCTGCAAGTTGCATAAAGGTCAATAGCCTCATCTTTTTCATGTTTTGTTCATGATTTAATCCTACAAAAAAAAAGTACATTATAAATTTTATTTTATTGAAATAAATTCAAACTTTACAAACTTTATCTACATTATGGACTAGATATACAAATATATATATATATATATATATATACCAAGTTGATGCTCTACAAATTCTCTATGATGTTGATAGAAATGTAAATAAGCTGGTAATTTATCTTGTACAAATACAAGAAGTAAATCATGTATTAATTCGCCTTCTAAAAATCTCACAGGTTTCAATGCCAAAAGCGGATCTAACAAAAATGTATTTGGATCTGCTAACGCAGCTAATATACAACGCTGTGCATCTTCTCTAGCCGCGGAAGCATTCTCTGCTGTATAAGTTCCCAATAATTCCACCATAACAGCTGCTGCTTGTTCTCTAAAAAGAATTATACAAATACCTTGTAAAATATATTTTATATTTGAAATTATTTCTATCTTGTATAGAAAATAAATGAGTGTGTTAGAAAGAGAGGGAGAGGAGAAGTAGATGAAGAAAACACAAGACATTACCCTTGTTTGCAACTTAAAAGAACTTCATGCAACAAACGCAATAACTTTTGCATTTGTTCATTTGATGGAGGAAAGGAGGCAAATTGTTGCTTTAATTGATCTATTCCACTATACACAGCTTTTACTTGATCAACATTGCGGGCTATTTGTACCAAGTGGTAATAAACATGGTATCTCATTGGAGAATCATCAGCAAGAGATTGGAATAAGAGCCACAAACTGCAAACATACATCATTTGAGAAAATGTACTTGCAAAAGTTTGCATATTAATATTATTAAACACTAAAATCTGCTTTGTAATCAAAATACTATTACTTCTCTTAATTAATTTAAATATGATTTGTTATATTAAATAATGAAAAAAATTTACATATATGAATTTTATAAAAATTAACAATGTATTACGCTTTTAAGCAAACCAATCCAAGCTTATATCCAGGTGCTTTTACGAGTTTCTCACAGAATGCTAAAATTAAATTTTCAGCGCGTTCCGTAGGTATCTAAAATAGAATATCGGTAAAAATAAAAAGAGAAATTAATATTTAATTATCTATAATAAAAAATTATCAAAACTTGTTAAACTTGCCAGAATCATGATAGATACAATGTCATTCAATACAGTTTCTATTTCGCTTTCATTTCCTTCTTTGAAACATGCCTCACATACTCCAATAATCTTATGCAAATCATCTTCTATACCTTTAGGAGACTTCTCTTCGCTGATTTCTGCACCAAGACTTTTAAAATATACTCTTAGTTCTTGCGCCTAAAATAACAGTAACAATAAGAATAATAATATTAAAAAGTTATTATATAATTATACAGTTTAGCTATATATAGCACTTCAAAAAGCAATAAAATTAGACTATTGTGTTTTTGCAAAATAAACAATCTAGCAAAAAAGTGTCTTTCAATTCTGCCCCAGAAACCGAGATATTAATTTTTAAATTGACAGATATTCAGATTAGGAAATTGTCACATCAATGATATAAAGAGTTACACAAATTTTATTTTATAAAATTTTTTGTTCTAGAAACAAATTTTCTGCTTTAAAAACACAAATATTATTTTCTATACATTTTTGTTTTTACAATACTTAGAAAACTTTGTTTTTAAAGCAGAGAATACTTATTCTAGCCTCATATGCTTATGCATTCTCATGTTCCTCTATGCCATCAATGTGACAAGATTTCCTAATCTGATGAATAGTCGTGAACTTTAACGCTTAATATCTCGATTCGCGGAGCAGAGTGACACTTTTTTTTGCAGATTCTTTCGTTTCATACAAAAACGCGTCGAATAAGTCTAATTTTATCAAAATCGGTGCAGGACACAATTCTAGGCAATTACCGAATTTTGTATGTTACTGTACTTTTAACACTTTTATGCTTTTAACACTTTTTTAATAATTCTAAAGATTAGAAAAAGACAAAGTTGAACCGAGGTTAAAGTTAATCTACGTTGGAAATAGGCATTAATGTACATTAATTTTGATATAACCTAAAAATATCACAGATATATTTCGAAGATTTGTATCTGTTATTCTTGTAACTATTATGCATGTGCCTATGCCACAAAGATATATTCCTAAGAAAATTAGCCAAAATGTTATTTAATTTTGCAAATTTACCTGATCATCTAACGACAATTCCATGAAAATTGGTGGAACCTGCATTTTGATGAACGCTACACGTTTTCACCGTAATAAAAATCGATTAGACAAGGATACGTTAAAAGCAGAGAGAAAATCACTGAATTACAAAGATGCCTTTACATGGTAGCGTCAGCCCGGATCTATATATAATAGTAGGGCTACATTCCAAAACTTCCTCTCTGAGGAAAATTTTACTCGAAATATATATGTAATATATACTATAGCACATATATACTATAGCATATATAGAGCAAAATCTTCTTCGGAAAGTTTTGGAACGTTACCTACATGTTTTAAGCCTTAAGCCATAAGAAATGAACGAATTACAGTCAATTATTCTCTTCGCATTCGTAATGGTTCGTATTTGCTGTAAGAAATTGGTCAATTTCTTACAGCTTAAAGCTTAAAACACATGGTTCCTGCACACAAAACGTGGCAACGCTTGTCGCGCGGCAGAAGTTATCATACTTAACCAATAATTCTATATTCTTAAGTTGGCCTCACCATGCAAAACTTCTAGAAATGATGTAATATTACTTTCGCCGTGCGACGAAAGTTGGATTGAGTTCAACTTTTGTCGCGCGGTGGAAATTATGCATTACTTCCGAGCAAGCAAGATGTTGATTGGCTATCGCGCTAATTTCCGTCGCCCGACAAACATTGCCGCGTTCTGTGTGCAGGAGCAGAGAGAAACTTGAGAGAGGACATGATGACATAATGGCTCAAAACCTGTAACCGCAAAATGCTGCCGCGCATTACTGCTCTCTGACAAAGTGGGTGATTTCCCCTAACCAATCAGAGACGTTCCGCGCTTTCTATTACGCCTGTTTTAAAACATTATATTGTATTATGCAATTGTGTTTTACGCGATTTTTGTGTGAGCGTGCAGATGGAAGAGGCAATATGAAGGTATTGCAAGCTTTTTTTAAATCAATATGATTCTTTAGTTTAAAATATAGAAAAATACATAAACTAACTATGTTATTTACTCTCTCATATTTTTTTTTATTTCTGTACTTATTTGTTTAGTGTTAGAGTTTTTATTTTTTGTTTAATATACATGATAAATAAATTATGTTTTTATTTACTCTTTATTATGTATTTATTTTATAACTTTTTTTATAACTTTTTTAGTTCTTTTAATATAAAATTTTGCATGTGAAAAAATCTTCTAAAAAATGGCAATGATCCGGTCTGGTTATGTATAGAAAAATAGAGAAGATTAATCTGCAAAGCATTAATTAGTTAATATAATTGTCTTTGTTTACAGCAAATCAAATGTGGCTATTGCGGCTGGCTGATATCACAACATTGTGAAGCATTTTTGCTAAAGCAAAAAACGGTAAAGTTTAAAAACAGTATGATGAATACAAGAATGAAAATAATATTGCAACTATTGGTATATGTGTACCTCTGTTACATGTATCATTTTGTATATTATATGAAATTCATTAATATAATTGAACTTTTTTATGCGTTACAATTAATAGATTAGATGAAAATGAACTATTGTATCTTTTGATAGTTCTAATGAAGATTTGGAAGAATGTCTTATTATGGTGGTAATAGATAGGTCACCATTATACGATCACCATTTAAAGAAAGATCTAAAGCAAAAAAAGCACTATGGGAAGAAATAAAAATATAATTAATAATATGTATATATAAATTTAAAAACTTATATATATACATTTATTCGACACGTCTTTATGGAGCTGGAATTGGAATTAATTTGTTTTCCCTGCAGAAAAATAGAAATCGAAGAAATAATTGTATAATTTTAATTCATTCCGAACAATGCCATATATCCTAATATTGTTACATGCTAAGAAATATTATTATTACTTATTAACAAAATTTTTATTATTTTTAAAATTATTTGATAAAATTTATTATATTTATATACCGATGTGAACCTGGCGCTCAACTTTATCAAAAATAAAAATTAATACTGCAGGCCGTTTGTACTTCGTTTGTACTTGTTTGTACCGATCATTATCCTCAAACAGTTAAACAAAAAGTGAAAAATAAAAAATGGCCAGAGCGCAACTTTAAAATTTTTAAATTTCATTTATGCCATTCGAAAGAGAATCGTTTGTACCCGTTTGTACCTCTCTTATTTTCGTTTGTACCTCAAAGGGTTCGGAGATATAGAGCGTTTCAGTTTTTGCGCAACCCCTACATAGCAAATTTAGCGAATTTTAAAGATATCGAAATGGGACCATCGGCATTCGAAAGAAAATCGTTTGTACCCGTTGGTACCTCTATTACTTTCGTTTGTACCTCAAAGGGTTCGGAGATACTATATAGGGGTCCCATTTCGATATCTTTAAAATTGGCTATATTTGCTATATAGGTTGCGCAAAAACTGAAACGCGCTGTATCTCCGAATCCTTTGAGGTACAAA
>Ga0157364_1006023_pt1 | contig 12402 bp, 15 predicted proteins | sample AttsexASBM2_FD_111476 | JGI IMG/M metagenome (GOLD analysis project Ga0157364, IMG submission 111476) | Fungus gardens microbial communities from leaf cutter ant in Ribeirão Preto, State of São Paulo, Brazil - Atta sexdens ASBM2 | ecosystem: Host-associated > Fungi > Mycelium > Unclassified ...
AGCGGAGATTAAAGGTATGATGTCAGGGCACATGTAGGAAGCATGGTGGCCTTAAGGAAAACACATGTGGATGAGTAATAGGACATGAGGTAGAAGCATGGTAGATGGACATGAGGTAAACATATTGTTGTAGCACGGACCATATGTAACTTATATAAATAGAGGAGCAATGCAGCGAGGGCTCCTTGTCGAGTTCTCTTGTAATCCCACATTTGTTACTTGATAGCCCTACTGAGAGCTTTGCTTGTTGTGAGATCATTTGTCCTTGAGTAACGAGTGGTTGCTACAACATGATTAGACAAAGGAATGACTGTAAAACCAGCACCAGTAATGACAAACAAAAATGGACAGGCTGTTATGCTGAATAATATGGTCTCAGATCCAGAATGGTTCAATGGGGATAGGACAAAATTTGAAGACTGATAGAGGAGAATTTGATTATTTCTCAAGAGTAACAGAGTTATGGAGACCAACAATAGGATCATGGCAATCTTGGCTCGCCTCAGAAGAGGTGTAGCAGGTATCTACACTTAGAAGAAGCTAGATGAATTGAACAAAGAACTAGAAATCTAGGATTGGGAAGAATTTATTAAAGAGATCAAAACTACATTCAGTGACAAGATAAAGATAGCAGATGCTGAATGGAGGATAGAATCCTTCGAATAAGGAAAAAAGAACATAGTGGACTTTATGATTGAGTTTGAAGCATTAGCTATGAAAGTAGATACAGACAAACTACATGCTATTTTCTTGCTGAAAAAGAATATATGACAAGATATTATCAAGATGATACTGGGATACCTGCTTATTACGGCACTAGAGATACTCAAGGAGTGGAAGATGGTGATCACCTCAGTTGGACAAGGATACGAATCTATAGAAGGAAGACAAGACTATAAAACAAGAACAGGAACAATATATGGAAAGCAAGAACAGCTCATGGACATTGGAAAAAGCAATGACAATTTTAAAGATGGGAAGCTGAAATGCTTCAACTGCAACAAGTATAGGCATATGGCCAAGGAATGTTGGAAAAAGAAAGAGAAAAAGATGAGAAAATGTTTCAAATGCGACAAAGAAGGGCACATCGCCAAAGATTACAAAGGAAAGCAATTGATGAAGAAACAAAAGATTCAAGAGAAATCAGATGATGAAAACAATGAAAAGAAGGTTAAGAAACAGAGTTTTAGAGAAGATCTCGAGTAGGCACAGTATGAGAGATCTCCTCTGTAAATTCTCAAAATAAATATGTTATTCCAAACCAATGGAGTAATGTTGAAAGATAATTAAACATGCAAGCAAATGTGAAGACAAAGAATGACAAAAATCTCAAAGTCAAGGCACTGGTGGACTCCAGGTGCACACATACAGGGATCGATGAAAAGCTAGTCAAGGACAAAAGAATACAAATAAAGCCAATAAACTTTTCATTTGAAGTTTTTAACACAGATGGAACAAAGAACGAAGAAGTGACCAAGGTAGTACCTCTGGAAATCAAAATCAATGAACACAAAGAGCAGCTGGAAGCTGCAGTAACAGATTTAAATAGAATGGACATGTTTCTGGGATATGACTAGTTAGTCAAATATAATCCAGAAGTCAACTGGAAAAATGGAATGATACAGTTTACAAGATGTCCAGGAAGTTGCAAGATAAAACATCAAGATATCGAGTTCAAAACTAGAAGAACACAGGCAACAAAAAGCAAAGAACAGAACAACAGCAAAATTGGCAAAGAACCTGATGCAACAAACTCAGAAGATTTACCTGAGTACATTTGACCATTCATACACTTTTCAACAAGAAGAAGTTTGAAAAACTACCAGAATGATGAGAGTAGGATCATGAAATAAACCTCACAGAAGAAGCACCAAAGGAACTGAATGCAAAAGTCTATGCAATGACAATAAAGGAGGAAGAAACACTAAACCAATAGTTGGACAAACAACTAAAAGCTGGTTTAATTGTGGAATCAAAGTCAAGATATGTGGTATCATGCTTTTATATTCCCAAGAAAGTTAGTTCATTACAATTGGTTCAAGACTATAGGAAGCTAAACCAAGTCATGATAAAGAACAAGATGCCACTACTTCTAATTGAAGAAGTAATTGACAAGTTGAAGGAGGCCAAATACTTCAATAAACTTGATCTTATCTGGGGTTACAATAACATTCAGATTAAAGAAGGTGACAAATGGAAGGCAGCTTTCCTAACATAAAAGAGGTTATTTGAACTGCAAGTGATGTATTTTGGACTATGCAACTTGCTAGGAACATTCCAGAGAATGATGAACAGCATTTTCCAAGAGCTACTCCATGAAGGAGTGTTGGCAAATTACATGGATGGCTTCATTATACTGGCCAAAAATATAAAGGAGCTCAAGGAATGAATAATTATGTTTTTGAAGATTGCAGAAAAACACAATTTGTGTTTTAAATGGTCAAAATATGACTTCAACATGGAGGAAATTCTGATATTAGGGGTAATAGTCAGCAAAGGACAAGTACATATAGAACAAGACAAGGTCAAGGCAGTCAAAAAATGGAAAACGCCAATGAAAATCAAAGAAGTAGAAAGCTTCTTAGGATTTGTAAATTTCTATTAGAGGTTCATTCAGAACTTCAGTCATATAGCAAAGCCATTAAACGATCTAAAAGGAAAGAAGAAATGGAAATAGAAAGAAGAACATCAACGAGCTTTCAATGAGCTAAAAGACAAGATTACAGGTCAACTGGTACTCTCTCTTCCAAAAAGAAAGGGAAAATCCAGAGTAGAAACAGATGCTTCAGGACACACCATTGGAAGAGTTTTATCTCAAGAATAGGAATGGAAATAGAAACCAATAGCCTTCCTATCCAGGACAATGCAACCAGTGGAAAGGAATTATGAAATCTACAATAAAGAGCTACTAGCAATTGTGGAAGCCTTAACAAAGTGGAAACAATATCTACTAGACATGATGGAACCATTTGAAATCTGGACGGATCACGAAAATCTCAAATACTTCAGAGAGCCTTACAAGTTAAATAGACGACAGGCTAGATGGTATCTCAAATTGCAAGATTATGATTTCATATTATGACACATACCTGGAAAGACAAACACAAAGGTGGATATCTTGTTAAGAAAATATCAGGTGGATACAAAGGAGGATAATAAAAACATTTGAATTTTGAAGGAAGAACTTTGGACAAGAAGAACAACAGTAGAAATAACAATGCTAAAAAGGAATAAGACAACAGAAAACTCAGATCTATTGGAGGAAATACAAAGAAATAACACAAAAGAGCATGAAGTGGAACAAGAGTTAAAGAAAGGAGATAGCCTAGCTTGGGAGCAAAATAGAATCACTTACATAAATGGACAGATATATATCCCAAACAACAGAAAACTCAAGGAACAAATTTTACAGGAAAACCATGATCCTGTAGATATAGGCCATCTAGGACAACAAATGATGATAGAATTAATCAAAAGAAACTATTGGTGGCCAGGACTCAAAGAAAACATCAAGAAATATGTGTAGGGGTACATAAAATATCAACAAAATAAAGTCCAACATCAGAAGGAATCTGGAGAACTTCACCCACTCGACATACCACAGGGACCATGTTATGGAACACTTTGGATACTAACATTTTTCTCTTTCTTTTATCTATTTTTCTTGATTTTATATTTCTTTTATTTTGAATTTATATTTCTTTTTTTTAGTGACATCGCAGTCACATGATGTGACATCATAGGCCTAGAACATAGTAGAAGGATCTAGAAGATGACGTCAGGATACATATATACAACATGGTAGCCTTGAGTAAGAAATAAGGTGGATATAAGGATGTAGTACAGACCATGTGTATTCTGTATATATAGGACTCTAATTTAGCAGAGACTCCTTGTCAAGTTCTCTTGTGAACTTCCCACTCTATATCCTATTGAAAGATTTACTCGTTCGTGTTATCATTTGTCATTGTGATAAGTGGTTGCCACAACAGACCATGGCAAGAGATCAGTATTGATATTATTGGACCATTACCAAAATCAAATGGAATGGATACAATTGTGGTAATAGTAGACAGATTTACAAAGATGATTAGGCTAAAGACAATGACAATTAACATATCCTTAGAAGGCATAGTAAAAATCTACAGAGATGAAATATAGAAGCTTCATGGAATTCCAAGGAAAATTCTTAGCGACAGGAGACTACAATTTGTGTCAAAATTCATGGAAAAATTCATGAAAGCACTAGGAACTACAAGACAATTGTCAATAGCATATCATTCTCAAACAGATGGACAAATGGAGAGGATTAATCAGGAAGTGGAAATGTTTTTATGACACTATAACAACTACTAACAAGATAATTGGACAGAATGGCTAGCAGCTGCAGGATTCCAATATAATGACAAGAAACATGTAGCAACAGGATGGACTCCATTTAAACTCAACTTTGGAAGATACCCATGGAAAGGCAACCTGGTGGTACAAATAGAGTTTCCAAAATTAGAAGAATTCCTTATAGGTCTACAAAGAAGTTAAAAAGAGGCCACAAAGTCAATGGAAGCAGCTTAGAAGAGTATGAAGAAGCAATTCGACAAGAAACAAAGAAATTCTTAAGGATTGAAGATTGGAGACAATGTGTGGCTGGAGAACAAAAATATCCATTTGAACAGACCCTAGAAGAAGTTGGACCAAAAAAGATATGGACCTTTTAGGATCTTAAAGGATATTGGTCTAGGAGTGTTTCAACTGAAACTTCCAGAAGAATGGATGATACATAACATGTTCAATGAAGATCTGCTGACAAGATGTAAAAAACTGCAGTTTAAAGGACAACACATAGAACTGGCATCTATACCTACAATTATTAATGAAGAAGAGGAATACGAAGTTGAAGAAGTACAAAAGCATAGGAAATGAGGCAAAGAAATGCAGTATCTCATACATTGGAAGGGTTATAGAGATGAGCATGATCAATGGATTGCAAAATCAGAGTTGCCTCATGCAAAAGAGGCAATTGAAGACTATTAGACAAGGATTTTGAGTTGAAACCTATAAAGAGGAGGGTAAAATCCCATTTTGACAGTCCATAACAACACTTAATAATACAAAATGTCTTCTCAAATTAGCAACAACTTCATGACTGTACCGACCTCTTCAAATTCCTACATTTCCAGACAACTCAACAATATGGATGAAGCCAGAATATTCAAGAAAGAACGAGATGATTGGACCAGATTATACCATAAGATGTTGAAAGAGTTAGAAGTGATGACAGATATGCAGAAGCAAGTATGAGACATAATAAAGATAGCTAGAGAAGCCAATACAACAATCACAGAAATGGAGGAAACAATTTTGAAAGTTAGCATTAATAACAGGACAACAAACACTACAAACATCCTGGAGATATCAGAAGATCTACAGTATCTTATCCAAAGCAATATGAAAGATTGGGTATATCAAATTCAAAGGATGTTGGCTGACAAATTGGACATACATAGTAGACGAGGAAATCAATATGTGGATGACAATATTTGGGAAATACAAGAACTATACAAAGATATGGAACAGAAGAAGAAATCAAACAAAGAAAGAGTCGAGGATGAAGAATTTATTTTAATCAAGCCATACAAGGTATCTGAATCCACATCATCAACAACAAAGTCAAACTTCATAAATGATAAAGTTGACAATCTGATGAAGTACATGAAATTCATCCATTTCCCTACACAAACGAGATTATTCAGACCACCCTCACATTACCAATCACTTCAATCCAGAGGAGAACAAGATCCTGATTTTTGGAAAGAAGTAGTGACCATATTGGTGGATAACAAACACAACACTAAAACATCACAAAATGGTTATCTAATAACCATGTTTCAAGGAGGACTGCCACATGAACCATACTTTATAGCCATTGACAATTGAGGTCAAGTCATAATTGGACCTAACAAGAAAACAGTGGCAACATATGTGGTAGGAGAACTCGAGGTGTTGATATGATTCATGGAGACATGAATGCTAAAAACAGGGTATTGTTATGATCGATGCCTCATTAATGCAACATGAACTAGGGTCAAGAGTGATGATGACATGATCAGCTATGCTGCAATAGTCTTAGTCAGCACCTCATGTAGTAGGTACTATATTCTTGCTTCATCCTTATGTTCTGTGACTCATTTATCTCATATACAATGGATTATTTCCTTATTGCTTATATGTATATATAGCATAGATACACTCCTGTATCCTTATGCTTTACCACTTGAATCAATCACTTATCTTCTCTCAAGTCTTTGCCTAAGTACAACCTGAGCTCTAAGCTAAGGTCATAACAATTATAGTAACATCATTTTTTTCAGAACCTTCTATTACTTTTTATTATGACTATTGTAGCAACCACTTGCTGGAATGGCACTCATAGTATGCTTACTTCAGCAAAGCTCACAGAAGGCTATCTAGTAGTGGGGATTACAAGAGAACTCGATAAGGAGCCCTCACTGCATTGCTATCCTATTTATATAAGTTACAAGTGGTCTGTGCTACAACAATGTGTCTACCTCATGTCTACTCTGCAGTGACTGTGCAAGACTGTGCATCCTACCCTAACATCCATGTGTCTTACATATGGTAGCAATGTGGTGTACATGCTCCCTGACGTCATCGTCTAGGCTCTTCTAGCCTTGTAGACCCTCCTAGACTGCTCTAGGCCTATGACATCATCTCACATGACTTCCAGATCACATGCCCTTTTTCCGTTGTAGACTAATAATAATACTACTGTCCTATTTCTGTCCTAATCCTAACCCTACCTGAAGTCTGTCCACACACTCGTCTTATAACAATGACATATGATTGCATGACTGTGACATGTGACATCATGCTAACTCTAACCCTAAGTTCCAAAATAAGAAATAGATAGAAAATAAAATTAAAATTAAAATTAAAATTAAAATAAACTAAGTTCAATGTTTGTGATTCTGATATTCATCTGTTTGTGAGTAGAATGCTGTTGACAACCTTGTCTCTATTTCCAGCATTCTATTCAATTCTTTCATCAACTCCATTGCAAACTGAGGTCCTCTATCACTAATCACACTCTCTGGCAATATATGTAATTTCTACACATTGGTTCTGAGCAACCTTGCTAATCCCTCTGCTGATGTTTCTTCTGTAGTTGCTACAAAATGAGCCATTTTTGACAACTGATTGCATACCACCAAAATCATATTCTTTCCTGTCACTAGCAGTGGTTTAGTAATAAAATCCACTATCAAGTGTGTCCACATCTTCTCTGGTACTTCATTTATTATTAACTTTCTTGCTGGTGCCTCTGTTCTATTTTTAATTCTCTGACATAAATTGTATTCATCTACATATTTCTCAACATTCTTCATCATTTCTGGCCACCAGTAATTTCTTGTTACCAACTCCATAGTCTTCCATCTTTCTTCATGTTCTACTACTGGTATGTCATGATATAACCAGATAATTTCTATTCTCAACTTTTTATCCTTTGGTACATACATCTTTCCTTCCTTCAATACCAAATCTCCTTTAATTTCCCATTCATTACCCCTTAAATTCCTTACTCCCATCTTCTTTATTTCTTCCACTACTTATACTACTTCCTTATCTTTTTCTCTTGCTCTTTTTATTTTCTCTGTCAATTCTGCTTCTGGTCCCTCTACTACTACTTCCATCATTCCTTGTACCCAATCTTCCTTTATTAACTTCTGATTTTCATTATCATTTTCTGTTCCCACTTTCCAATCTAGCCTCTTACTTAACCTATCTGCTTTTCCTATTCTTACTCCCAGTACATGCTTTAAAGTGAAATTAAATCTAGACAAGTATAAGGCCCATCTAGTCTGCCTCCAATTCAACTTCTGTGCTTTCATAAAATACTCCAAATTTTTAATACTCCAAATTTTTATGGTCTGGACAGACCTTAAACTTAAATTTAGCACCTTCTAACAAATGCCTCCAATTCTCCAATTCTCTAATCACTGCCAACATCTCCTTATCATGTATCTCATAATTTCTCCCTGTCTCATTGAAAAACTTTAAAAGATATGCCACTGATCTCTATTATCCATCATCACGCTCTATTGATAATGCTCTACCCGATGTATAATTTAATGCATCCACTTCCATTCTCATCTTCTTATCCAAATTCAGTGCTACTAATATTGGTTCCATCATGAACCTTTTCTTCAATGCTTCAAATGACTTTTCTTACCTAATTCTCCACTTCCATTTCTGCTTCTTTTTTGTCAACTTGTGTAATGATCTTGCTATCTTTGCAAATACTATTACAAATCTCCTATAATAATTTGCCAGCTTCAAGAACTTTTGTACATCCTTGACTAATTTAGAAACTAGCTAATCTAATACTGCTTTTACTTTCTCTTTCTCTATATTTATTCCCTCTGGCCCAATTACAACTCCTAAGAAATCCACCTCCCTTATTTTTCACTTATACTTCTCTAGTTTCACATACAAATCATTTTCTTCCATTCTTCTCAATATTTCTTCTACTAACTCATCATGTTCTTCTTTGCTTTCTGTCCCCACCATTACATCATCTATAAATGCTGCTACTTTCCCTATGTTGATCAAGTTTCTTAACAACTCATTCATCATGGCCTGGAATATGGCTAGTGAATTTATTAACCCAAAAAACATGACTGTTGGCTTGAATGATTCTTCTGGTATTGTAAAGGCTGCTTTCCACTTACCTCTCTCCTTTATTCTTACATTGTTATAATCATATCTTAAATTCATTTTTGTAAACACTTTCTTAATCCCAATGTTCTTAATAATATTTGAAATAAGTGGTAATGGATAATTGTTCTTTACTGTCCACTCATTAAGATACTGATAGTCTTATACAATTCTCTTCTTCCCATCCTTCTTTCCTACAAAGAATACTGGTGCAGTTTGTGGTGACTTCAATAGTCAAATATATCCCTTCCTTATCTGTTCCTGAATAAACTCCCTCACTCCCTCTCTTTCCTCTCTGGACAAGGAATAAACTTTTCCTTCCCTTAGCATGAATCCTTTCTTTACATCTATTGTAGTCTCTCATCAGCATCCTCTCACTTGCTTTTTTTCCAAACATCTTAATCTACCTATGGAATCTCTCTGGTACTAACTTCTTTGCCTCTTCCTCTGATCTTGCTGCATCTTCTTCCTCATTTCAAATCTCCCATTCTTCCACTACTTTCTTCACATCCATTGTCTTAGTCTCTTTTGACTTTTTCTTCTTCCTTTTTCTTCTCTTCTTCTTTCTGCTTTTGTCACTCCAGTTTTTCCTGCTTTGGTCTCTGCTGCTTCCCATATTCTTCTGGACATCTTGTCATCTTCACTTCTCCTGTTTTCCAATTAATCTCAAGGTTATGGCAAGCTAGCCATAGCATCTCCAAGATTACACTCCACTTCTGTCCACCAATCACATCTATTTTTGTCCTCTCCCTGTGTTCCTAATAATAAATATTTACCTCCACAGTATTTTCTACTGGCTCCTCCTTATTAAACATTTTATTTACATTTCTTACATAAATAGGTTTCTCCATTTGCTTTAATTTAAATTCCTGCTTCTATACAAACTCTGAACTCATCACCAACTCTGTTGCTCCACTATCCAACAATGCTTCCACCATTCTTACATCCACTGATTTATTTCTCTCATTTTCTTCTTTCTTAGCTTTTTCTTCTCTTAAAATAGTCTTTCTATCTTTTCCAGATTCCTCTTTGTCTAGAATACCAGCTTGTATTGATCTATCAGCTAGTACATAAAATTTATTATAAGAGCCTAGTCAAGTGCTACTAGACTCTCCTCCTTTTTTAAATTGTTTTTATTGTTCATATTGTTCCCATATTCTACTCTTCTCCCTTGGCTCACTATTCCTTAATTTCTATAATTCCACACAAGATAGCCAAAACCTCCACAACTGTAACAATTCCTTCTTTTATCCATATCTATCACATAAGGATCTCTTCTCATTCCCCTCTTTTCCTCCTTGTCCTTGCAGGGAGTTTCTGACCACTACCAGCACTTGATGTATCTTCTGCATCCTTGGCCACACTTGAGGTGGAGGTATTCATGTCCTAAACCCCCTTTGATTGTTCTCCATTTCTCCTTGCTTCTGTTCCTGATTTCCACTCTCTTTTCTTTTTCTCAGTCTGTTGTAGCAACCACTCGTCACTCAAGGACAAATGATCTCACAACTAGCAAAGCTCTCCAGTGGACTATCAAGTAACAAATGTGGGAATTACAAGAGAACTCGACAAGGAGCCCTCATTGTATTGCTCCTCTATTTATATAAGTTACATGTGGTCCATGCTACAACAATATCTATCCAGCCCTTAAGTCCATACTGCTACCTCATGTCCATTACTCATCTTCCATGCATCTACCTTAAGACCACCATGCTTCCTACATGTGCCCTGACATCATACTCTTAATCTCCACTGTACATGTACACACCATGTGTACACCATGAGGAACCCATGTCCCTTGATGTCATCCCTAATCCTAACTCTAATCTAGACTCCTCCCGATCCTTCTAGACCCTAAGTCCTTCTAGACCACTCTAGACTCTGTCACATGACTTCCAGGTCATGTGCTTATCTCCTATATCTCTTCTCCCATTGTAGACTAATAATTATCACTACAATATATACTTGTCCAAACCCTAACCCTAGTCTAAGTCTGTCCACACGTTCAAGCTATAACACAGTCTTTCCTCTTCTCTCCTACTTTTCTTTCAATGCTTATCTAGATTAGTAGCACATTTGTACCACAATTCAGTACTAGTTGGAGGCCTTTCTGCCTCCATCAACTTCCTTCTTATTACTCTGTTTATTCCTCTCTTGAATTTCTCTACTAATGCTCTTTCTTCATAACCACTTTTTCTTGCTGCCCTTCTAAATTCTTGCACAAATTCCGCTATTGTTCTTCCTCCCTATTCTACTTTTTTGAGCTCAGCTACTTTGACTAACTTTTCATCTCCTCCACTGAATTTCTTCTTTAGTTTCAACAAAAATTTCTCCATTGATCTGAATTCTACTTTCCCAGATTCTAAATCCTCTAACAAATTCTCCTTCCATACATTCACCAATCCTTCCTGCACATATGACAAAACCCCTTGAATCTGTTCCTCTACTATTGTTTCTCTCATCTTCATTCTTAAGTATAATCTACATACTGTGATAAAACCTCCAAATTTTTCCCCTTCTCAATTGAATACTGGTAGTTTGGCTACTTTTACATTGAGTCCTGCTGCTCTTCCTCCTCTTCCTTCTGCTATTATGACTTGTAAGGCTGCTATCTGCTCCTGCTGTATTTTAATCTGCTCCAAGAGTTGGTTGATATTAAGTTAACTCATGTTGTTGTAAGAAGAAGGGAAATCAATAGATAATTGTTATAAACTCAAGTCCTTAGAGTTGGACAAGTGAATGAACCTTGTATTGGGTTAACACAAGAGAACTCAATAGAGAACTCTGTATAGGATGGTCTACCTTATATACTAAAACCTTATGGTCTGTGCTAACTACTTCTAGCTTACCCTAAACAGCCATGTATTTGCCTTAAGGTCAACATGTGTTATACATGCTGTATGATGTCATCCTTCCAGAACCTTCTACACTTTTCCATGTGACTGTGACTGTGACCTTGTCATGTGACTATGTGACAGTGTTGTCATGTTCACCCTAACCCTGAGTCCCCAGAAATAAAAGAGAAAGAAGTAACAAATGAGAACTGAGAAATGAGAAAAGTAAAAGTAAAATAGTTAGAGTCCACGTCTTGAACTCTGACAATAATAGTGATAATGATGGTGGTAGTGGTATTGGAGATAATGATGTATAAAGTGGTAATAGAGAGAAGCCTGTGCTAGCCTCACTCTCAGACTCATATTCTGAGCTTGAAGCAATCTTTGTAAGTGCTAATAGGCTCTCTTCTCATCTTATCTTGCATTATCTTCTGACTACTTGAGCTACTGACTACTGTCTTAAGGAAAATATAAACAATTTTGGTCTAAGAAGACCATTCTACTCTAGGCAAGATCTTAGAGATATCTGCCATTCTCCTATATATACTGGTTATAAAAAAACTGATAGCACAGAGTTGATAGTGAGAAAATTATATAATATGTCCACAAAAGGGTAATATGTCTGAGATATGCTAGTGGGCTTTGGTGCAGACAAATAGCTAAGCTTCCTCTGCCTAGCTATTATACCTCTTATACTTAAGGCCTGGTAATTCTTTTTGACTAAATAACTGAGCTGCCTCTTGTTCAAGAGTAAAGAGTAAAAAGAGCTCAGTGTTGAGCAGTCTCAAGAAAGGCTATCAAGTTCTAATGTTATGACTTAGGTCTTTGAGTAAAGATG
>Ga0157364_1006024_pt1 | contig 12401 bp, 9 predicted proteins | sample AttsexASBM2_FD_111476 | JGI IMG/M metagenome (GOLD analysis project Ga0157364, IMG submission 111476) | Fungus gardens microbial communities from leaf cutter ant in Ribeirão Preto, State of São Paulo, Brazil - Atta sexdens ASBM2 | ecosystem: Host-associated > Fungi > Mycelium > Unclassified ...
AAGTTAAAACCAAGTTGTTGAAGATGTGAGTACTCTGAATGACTCTTTCTATAATATCAGGTATAATAAGAAGATCAGTATCTTCCATAAGGTATAGAATACCTAAAAATTTGAGGTAAGATTTTGATTGAGATAGTCTTGGACTCATAATATCATTTGAGTCTATATTATTCAGCTTTTTTATATACTTCTTCATAATGTTCAAATTAAAATAAACTGTTACTTTGTTAGTGGTAATGATTATTCCTTTGTTGGAACAAATGCAGTCTGCAGAGACTTCAGATTTTATATCTTTTAACATTCTATTGATGTTTTCAATGTGTTTGTTGACTTAAACAATAATTCTTTCAGCATTGCTTATACTCATAGAGATCATAATCTGCTTTCAGGAGAAGCTCTTATTTGTTATACTGAATTTTGGTTTACCTTTGAAACCTGAATTATTGATGACCTTATATATTTTAGAAATCTTTTTAGAGGAAAGTTTGGAAAAAGCTTCCTTAATCTTAATGATTTCACTGATATTGCCTTTAGAGGATTGAGTGTATCATTTGCTATTGGAGTTAGAATCTGATGACAAGGATTGATTTTTCTTGTAAAGTTTGGATTTGGCCAGAACACTTTTGCTAGGTCTAAAAGGAATTGGCAGAGGAATTCTTGAGATATTTGCTTGCTTTTCTGTTGATGGTTTGCTAGAAGTTATATTACTGATATACATCTTGTTGAACTGTAAAGATATGTATTGTCTAAAAGTCTTATTTTATTTATTAGATCTAACTGGACTTATATATAGCTGAAAGAAATTCCCAAGCTGCAAAACCAAATTCCAAAATTTAAGAGATATTTGCAGCTATCTGTCATAGTATGCTTAAACCCTTATATTTTATTTTATTTTTATTTTATTTTTTTAAATCAACAATTTATTACATAAAACACAAGGGCAAACCATGGTAGCTACTTCATAACTATATACATAGAGACTAAAACAACATGAGGAAAAGAAAAAAATAATAACAGAGAAAAAGGGAAAAAGAAAAAGAAGAGAAGACAATGACACTAAACAGACTATGTACAAGTTGATATAGCACTGTTTTCTTCAAAAGAGAAGACAGTACTGTTATATTTGAGGAATAAAGTAAAGTGACTGATAGAGTTTCTTCTAGGATTACAGTAATTGTTGAACCTCTTGCACTCATACAAAATATATCATCTAGATTCAATAGGATATAAACTGCATGGACAAGCAAATTCCTCCCTAGCAAAGAATTTGAGTTGATATTTGCTGACAGGAGCATGATTGATAATGGCTTTAGTAGCTCTAGTACAAAGAGAACTAGAGTAGCCAAAGTATTGAAGCCAAAGATTGCCCTTGATAGCAGATAGCTCAAGAGAATTTGAATCGTTATTAAGGAGTTCAAGGAAGTTTTTTCCTTTTAGATCTAATGCTTGGAAAGACATCTTCTATTATGAAATAATAGAATTACAATTGTGTTTTTTACAAAAATCCCAAGATGATTTGTATGGGAAAATTAGGGATAAGTCAAAACTTTTGGTGTCTTTGTCCATTAAAGAGTGTAGCAGCCAATTTTGATTACTAGGTCAATCTCAGAATTCAATGTGATTATTGTTATTCTTTCTCATGAATTCTCTGAGTTCTTGAGAAATAGCAGCACAATGGATTTGGCATGAATGCAATAATGATTCAAAGATTCTCTTGGTAGTATGTAAAAAGTCTATGATGATGACAATATATTTAATGTTAGGAATACCCACAGCTTGGTTGATACCACATCTAATAGCAAAGAGCTTGGCTTCAGTAGTTGTGACATTGACCACATGATGAATCATTTTTATAACTAGTTTATCATGTGAGTGAATGTACAAAATTGAGATAGTAACATTATTTCTTATACTGGTATTGGATATAATGATAGAAGAGTGGGGATCAGTAGATCCATTGATAGTAATGTTGTTAAGATTACATAAATGATTCTTGACATCTTGAGATCAAGAGTGGAAGAAAAAGCAATCTGAGAAAGAGTTGATGAGTCTCTTTCCCAGAAAAAACTCTTCATCAAAGGGAGAAAATGAAGGGAGGAATTCATTACACCTATTATCTATATTGATTAATAGACTGTATAAGTAGGATCTTTGCTTAGGTATTAAGTTGTTGAGGGATAAGTGATGAGTGATGTGTTCATTTGACACATCAGTATTGATAATTGATTTGATGATATGATTGAAGAGAAGCAAGAATTCTCTGAAGTGGAATCTACCATACAATTTCTTGAGGTGAAGATGAATAGGAATTAAGCCCAAAATGGCTTTGATTCCTGCTGTGGGGATGTTCAAAAAGTACTGGATATTCATAGTGCTGCTCTTTGCTGTATTTTTCTGAGTACTTTGAGAGGGTAGTCGAGAGGGGCTTTGTTGTAATACCACAACTGAAATCTATATAATACTATGAGTAATGCACAGTACATGTATAATCATCTCTTTTGAAGAGGAATGAGACCTCTTGATGAGTTTCCCAGTATTTTCATGCATTTGATAGTAGAGATGGCTTTGTTTGCATAGAAGTTGATATGATGCCAAAACAATAGTTTTCAGTCAAAGAAAAAACCAAGATATTACTACATAGTGATATTACTACATAGTCTTAAAAAGTAAAATAAAGCCTCCAAGAGAGATGAGGTCCAAAGGAGGAGGATTACAACAGTCCACCTCTAATACCTTCACATAATCTAGAAAAATGAAACACTTTAGTTTTTCCATGTTTTATAATGAGTTCAAACTTTGTGAGAAGAGTAGAAATTACATTGTAGCTATAGTAAAGGTTTATATCTGAAACTGAAATAGATTTGTATTGAGAGGTGAAAAGACCATCATCAACAAAAGAAAGAATCAAAATTGGAATTTTTAGATTTTTTAGACATTTTTCAAGAATATGAAAAATTAAAGAGAGATAAAGGGCTGAGAAGATAGGGAAAAGAGCAGATCCTTGACCAACACCAACATCAATATTACAAAAGGAGAAGAGAAACTGTTCCAAAAGTACTTAGTTTTTCCACCAACTAGATAATTCTTAAAGAAACTCAAGACTTTGTGATCGAAACCAGCTTTGTCCAGGATTAAAGAGAGAAGCTGATGATTGAGCAAAGAAAAGAATTGTGTGATATCAAATGCCAGCATGCTCATGGTAAGGTTTTTGACCCATCCTGATCTAATAAGATGAGTGAGAGTGATGCCCACATCAGTAGTGGATTTATATTTGTTTAAGTCCACCTAATTAACATGGGTGAATGAAGTTATTAGATATTGATAAGAATTGTAATCTTTCTCCAATCATCTTCTCAAAAAGCTTGCTGGTTGTGTTAAGCAATGTGATAGAACAAAATGATTTAGGTAAGTTGTATGAAGCCTTGTTATGCTTGGGGATAATAACTGGGATTGATATTTTAAAATGAGATGGCCAATGACCTAAATCAATACACACATTAGTGATATTGATTAGTTTGATAATGCATTCTTTGTTCTTGACAAATTTCTTGATATGTCTCCAAGACAACTTGTCTAGTCCAGGAGTCAAAGAAGTGTTGCATTTTGTGATGGTATTAATGAGCTCCTCTTTTGAGAAGGAACCCACTTTGTTGTTTCTTTATTGGGAATTTCTTCCAACAGACTGATATTAACTTGATGATTTTGAGTGGAATTGGAAGATTTGTGGAGTACTTCCCATAAATCATCTAGTTTGATGTAGGGTTGACTGTTGTATTGAATGGCTTCAGTAGCCAGAAGTTTTCTCTTTTTGACCTAGTTCATGAGTTCCCAAGAACTACAATTTTTATTGGTAATCTCATTGATTTTTCTGTCGAAGAAGTTTCATTTTGTCTTCTTAACAGTTTTTTTGAATTTTTTCCAGTCTTCAAGTCATTTGGACTGTTTGTACATGTCAAGATCCCTGTGACAATCATTATCCCACCAAGCTTTAGAATGCTTTGTAATGTTGACAATCTTGGAGTGTTTGTGCCATATTCTGTCACTATTGTTGGTAAGTAACTCAATGATGGCCTCAAGAGTGTTAATGCTTTGAATGGATTCTATGTTAAGATCTTTAATGGAGTCAATAAGCTCATCAATAAAATGAGTTTCCTCTTCATTGTTCTTGATTAAAGATTGTTTTTTTGTTTGAATATGTTCCTTGAGGATAGAAATATCAATAGTAATAGAGGTATGATCAGATGTTAACCTCCAGTCAGGGTGAATATGATGATTGTCATGTTTAGATGAGTTTAGATATAAAAACATGAGGTCTAGGACTGAATTCAAATCTTGGGTATTATAAGAGTATCTAGTGGGAAAAAATTCAGCAGGTTTGGAAAGTTCTAAATGAAAAGAATCAGCAATATCAAAAAGAGTATCTCTATGAGAGGAATGATACAGGAAATTCAGATCCCAAAAACTATCACTAATATTAAAGTCCTCTATCATAATGAGAACATTGTTAATATTGACTTCAGTATTCTTAAGATACTTCAAAGCTGTTTGAGACAAATCAGAATATACATTGATTAAAAAGTAAATTGAATCACAATTGAAAAAGGAAATGCAAGAAAGACCATTTGAATGGTAAACCAAAGGCACATTTCCCAATCACGAATAGGATATACTGGTTGCAGTCATGGTTATGCATTGTTGATCATAACTGAGTGGAAGTGAACTTACTTGAAAAGTAGTTCATTGAACTATTGGCATATCAATGGACTTGTTGTCCAATCACCCATCATTTGTGGCCATCTCCTTAAAGATTCACATACTCTCGCTCCATATGAACTCATATCTATAGTTAAAGGGAAAGTTTCACTTTGTCCCTGTATCGAATATTTAATGGCTCACAATCTGTTATTGAATGTGGGACCTAGGACCCGTCAATGCTTTTACCAGGTGTCTTCATTTGTGGCAACAAGGTTCATTCCCCACTGTCTATCAGATGTTAGAATCTCTCCATGCTTCAAATCCCCAAGCACAAATGAGAAAAACAACACATATTAGGGCCTGACTGACAAACGCAAGTTTGTAAAAGCTCGATCTTGCTCCTCTGCTGACCACTTGTCTTGTGACATCAAGATTGTTAGTATATAGACATGGATTGCTGGAAAGAAGAGGTACAAGTGAGATGACTTTGCTTTGGAAATGGTTAAGAATGTCATTTCAAAGGGGAAAATATAGAGAAGAAATACAAATATTAATGTAAGTGATATCTCTTGGAGAGTTGCCAACTTGAGAAAAATTCCTAGAAAATGTAGACCAGTTTGGATGATTGGGGACTCCTACTAATTCTTCTCCTTTGCAGCTAGTAGAACTCAGAATGGATCGTATGACAGACTAAGACAGTTCTTGGATGAAAATAATATCAAAAGACAAATGTGTTTCAAGGATAGTGTTAATAATGAAGTTGTTTTTGTGAAAATTCTGTGAGTAGATCTTGATGTTTTCTAAAATCATGATTGGGTGCTACTCATAGCTGAGCAAATGAAGTTACTTCTGCTTTTGCGAAGTTCCTATTGTTTTTTGTTATGCTAGTTGCAGTTGAAACAATGCTTTCAGAAGGGATAAGTGTTTGAGTCTACTTGATGATTACCTCAACAGTTGTAGCATTTGAATGAGTGAGGGCATAGCTCACCCTTCTTAGTTTCAAGTTTCAGAGGGTTTGTTTTCTCATTTGCTTTGCAACACCAAGCAAAGTAATGATGATGTTTGGATTTATGAGGACCATTGCATTTAACACATTTGGCCCCTTGAATTCTGCATGAAAAGGTAAAATGTCCCCACTTCCAGCAGTTCTTGCACTGGAGGATGCTAGGATTCATCTTTGTACCTCTGATGGTGGTGATATAGCTTCTTACATTGAAGCACCTGTTAATCAGTTCTTTTGCTTTTCTACCACTTTGGACATCCTAGATGTCCACCAAAATAATGGCCATATCTGACTTGAGAAAGATTTTGATAATGCATGGCTTAGATGCCAAAACAATATTGTTGAAGATATGGTTTTTCTTGATGATGTCTTCAACCACACTTGAAGTAATGGAGGTAACTGTATTTTCTTGAAGATAAGGAATGCCTATAATTTTAAGATAGGACTTGGACTGGGAGAGCCTTGGAACTTCAACTTCATCCATATTGATATACTTAGCATTCTTCACATAATTCTTGATCATCTGAAGGTCTAAGGATGAAGCAACTTTATTAGTTACAATAATTATACCTCTTGAATTGGATCAAATGAAATCAACCATAACCTCTGTCTTGATGTTTTTTAAAGCTCTATTCATGTTAGTAACATGAACATTACTTTCTTCCATGAAATTGTTTTTGTTATTATCGTTCATAGAAACAATGACCTGTTTTCTAGATAAGCCATTTGTGGTCATGTTAATTCACAGTTTTGTTGTGGCAACCACTAGACACAAAGTCCAATAGAAGCATAAGCAGTAAATCTTATAGGAGGGATATCTAGTGGGAACATGAGTTGTATATTCACAAGAGAACTCAATAGGGAACTACAACAGTATTCTACTGACTATTTATATAAGTGTCCTTAGTCCATGCTATGACTTCTCTATGCCTATCCTAATGTCCATACCCTGTCCTCATGTCCATTACTCATCTACCATACATCTACCTCAAGGCTAGCATGCCATATACATGTGCCCTGACATCATACTCTTAATCTCTATTGACCATGTGTGCACCATGTGTACACCATAAGGAACCCATGCTGTTAACATATTTCTTGACATCACTCCATCTCTAGACTCTTCTCAATCCTTCTAGACCCTAAGCTCTTTCAGACCACTCTAGGCTTATAATATCATGTCATGTGACTTCCCAGTCATATGCCCTTCTCTCTCTCATCATAGACTAATAACAATACTACTACTATATCTTATCTAACCCTAACTCTAAAGTCTGTTCTCACTTTACTGTATCATGACAAGTTTGGGCTTACTATTACCTTTGATAATTTTCTAGATATTATTGATGTTTTTTGCTTTAAGAAAGAGAAAAGCTTCTTTGATTTTGAGAACATTCTCAGTGTTACTGCTTGTTATAGAAGCTTGAGTATATGATTTTCCCAAACTAGTTCTAGTCTGGAATAATTTCTGCATCTTGAAATATTTAGAGATCTCATCACCTCTTTTGTTATGAACTAAAGCTCAAAGTGTTAAGCAATAGAACAACCCTTGTATTTGAGTAACACAAGAGAACTCGATAGAGTTTCTAATACAAAGTAGTCTACCTTATATACTATCACCCATGGTCTGTGCTAGCTATTGTGCACCCTACCCTAAATGACCATGAGTATCACATGAGGCCAGCATGTGTGATCCATGCTGTATAACATCACTTTGTTCTAGAACCTTCTACTTTCTTCTCCCAAGTCCCGTGATCAGTCTTGTGACTACACCATCAATTTGTGACTGATGCGACAGCGTGACTGATAAACCCTAACCTGAGTTGTTCTAAAAATAGAAAATTAAAAAGGAAAAAGTAAAGTAAAGTAAAATAAAGTGAAAAGAGAAAATAAAATAAAGTCCACCGTCAATGATCTTGACATCTTTAGGAGATTTAGTAGAAATAGAGGGGATAACCATTCAATGCTAGCTAGTTTGTTAGTATCTTTTTTCTCTTTCTTACCACTTTTGACAGGGTTTGTTTTTGGGGTGCAATAGTACAATATCTTTTGCCTAAAGATGTTATTATAACTGTTAGTAACAAGGGAATCCCATCCAGATTTATAAATGGCAGAAACAAATTTCCAGGTGGCTTTACTAATACCTTTTAAATCCTTTATATTATTGGATTTGGATGAATCAATTTTTTTGTTTTTAATATACTTGGCTATACAAATAAGAGACTTTTTGATGTTATTGGCATCAGAAGAGAGATGCTCCAAAGAGCCATGAAGAGAAACAAGATAAAAGTTACCATCTCATAACTCAGATTTGGTAGGCTGGTCAAGATCATATGGCAGTTGTATGTTAATAGTGTCATCATCAACATAAGGGACATTACAAGTGTTAAGAGCTAGTGTCTTATTTGAAATACATTGGGGCTCTTAAAAGGGAACAAGGCCAGTTGCCAGACTAGAACAATTTCTTTCTTGACTATTATCTTTGTAAGACATCAACAGGTTCCTTGAATTCTTCATCAGGGAGATTGTTATTAATAATCATTCTTTCATGGTGCAGAATAGAAGAAATATTTGAGAATATAGAGGTACTTCTAAAGAAGACTTTGCTAGAGAAAGGGGATCTCCTCCTAACATTGTCAAAATTGTTGAGTTTGTTGATATCCATCACCACAATGGAAGGTAAAGAAGCCATTTGAATAGTAGAAAATGTAAAAGCTGAAGAAAGAAATTGTTTATTCCTTAAGTCTCTATTAGGTGCTACCATGTAAGATAGTGGTATAAAAGAAAAAAAGGGTGATTTTATTTTATTTTATTTTATTTTTATTTTTATTTCTTGGACAATAAAGAAGCATATAACTGCTACTAATGTCACATTAACTGAGGCAGAATTATTTGCAATCAAATATAGAATTAATTAAGTAGTTCAAGTGAATAATGCTTTATATATCATAATTATTACTGATGTTATTTATTTAGTAAGACATATATTTGATTCTTTATCTCATCTCTATCAAATCCAGTCTATTACTATAGCTCAAGATCTCAGATCTTTCTTTGAAAAGAGTATCCATAACTTTATCAAATTCTGGGATTACTCTAGCAAAGCTAAATAAATTCATTATTTGGTTGTTGATAAACAAACAAAGAAGTATAATCTCAAACTGATCTTCCTATATAAATTGTTATAGGATTTCAGCATGTAGGACAAATATGACTTAATCATTCAAAACTGGCAAATAATGTTTCAAGCATCAGACTTTAAGAAGAACCACTTTCTCAAGTTACTATCTTTCTATCAAGCCTGTTTACACAAAGAATAGTGCATGGCTAAAATTTATTGGACACTCAAATTCCCTGTGTGTAAGAGCAACAAGAACAATTACAAATCATGCTCCTATAGGCAAATATCAGCTAAGATTCTTCCCAAAGAAGAATTTTAGCTGTTTATACAGATACTATTTTATTGTATTCTTTAAGTTTAACTCTGGAGTATTTTCCTTCTATGAAGGAATCACTTGATAGTAGTTCTTCTGTTATTTTATATGTAAGTTGTTATGTTATAGCTACTACAGTCTGCCTTTGTGTTCCATGTAATAAATCATTAATTTTTTTAAAAAAATATGTCCATTAATTTTCTTTCTCTTTGTTATTTATTAAGTTTAGACTTTACTAATAAATTATATTTGATATATTGTACTGTAAGCATTATACAATATGACAGAATGCTTCTTGTAGTATATAAAAGCTTATATAAGTAAATCTACATATTGACTTATTCATACTTTTAACTATAATCAGTATAATATAACTAAGTAATAATATACAATTCTTACAATGAGTTACTCAAGTATTATCTATTTATATATATTTGTATAAACATAGCCTATATGCTACTTATACATTTCATCCTTTTATTAGAGTAGAATACTACTGAATATCTTCTGTAGAATATATAAATTCTAGTATTGTAGTAATTACTAACTATGATAGCTTGGATTTACTAAATAGTCTTATAAAGCTCTTGTGGAGATTGCAAGAGAACTTGAAGAGAAGTTCCCATTAGAACAACTATGTTATATTATGTTATGATATGCTTTGAACCTTAAATTTTTTATTCTTTTTTATTTTTAACTTTTCTTAACTTTTATTTTTTTCTGGAATCATGAGAAGTCACATGAAACAAAATTATGAGAGTATATGATTACAATCATATACCACAAAAAAGTGTAAAAGAAGCTAGAACTAATAACAACAATAAATATAGCTAATATATAAGACTTATATATAGTTTAGGATAGAGTAAATTATAGCTAGTATAGGCTATGATATACTTGTATAAATAGTATAGTAATAAAGTAAGAACTTCTTATTGAGTTTATCTTATAATCCTCATGTGAGCTACTTTTAAGTTACTACTTAAGTTGTTGTCTTGACTTGACTTGACTTGTAGTTGCCACAACAAACTAGGAAGTGATATAAGTTTTGTACTTTAAGCTCCAAGAAAAATCTAAGAAAATAGGATAAGATGCAGCAACTATTATAAATACTTTAGAGTTCATTCTAATCTAGCAGAATAATGCTAATATAACCAAGAAATTATATTATTATCTATATAATCAGGAATAAAGATAGAAAAATACAGAATATTTACTGGCAAAAACAAAGGCCTGCCTAATATTAATAGAAAGAACAGAATAATAATTATATAAGTGCTTGTAGCCAGTGGATTTTGAGTATAAGAATAGTAGAGTTGACATTAAAGTTCAATTATTTTATACCAGAAATTAGAGTTTGTTAAGAACAGAAAAGAACTGATAATATTACAAAATATTTGGTTTTCTAATAGTTCCCACTAGATTTATCTATTATATACTATTTTAGCTTATTTCTTCATAGCCTAAATACTAGAATATCTGCTTCTTTGTATTCTCTGCTTTTTTACCACTTTCTCATACTTGGATCTGTAATCTGTACCTATCTACTATTCTGCACATTAATGCTGATCCACTTTCTTATACTATAAACCTCTTCCTAACTATCTATAATTATACTTAAAAATATAGATATATTTTTCTTTTTTTTTCTCTGTATTCTTCAACTTCTTTATAATGCTCTGTAGTCTTCTATAGTTCTCTGTTGTCCTCTTCTACATATATTTAATTTAATTTTTCATATATTGAACATACTTGCTAAGTACTCTATCTCTATCTCTTAATTAGCTCCTTTAATTCTAATATTTACTGATTACTAAAGTATCATCATTCTATGCTTATATAAGCAGTACTCCAACATATCAGAATAGACTTGATATTATTATCTTCAGGAACTTTATTCTATTTGTTAGAAGAATAGTACAATAGCATGTTATAATATGGACAACTAATAATCACTTATCATTAGTGTTTAGTAGTATGAGTGATGTAGGACAAGTAGTAGTAGTGTATTAAACTCATTGTAGAATATCAAATTATCATATTAGTTATACTACTGAACATAATATAAGTGCTTAGTAAGTAAAATACTTTGCAATACTATTCTCTTAAGATTTCTTAGAGATATGTTGTGTAATTGGTTAGCTGTTCAATATTGTAGTAATCATAAGTAAAGATTGTCAGAATCAAAGATAGTAAACTTGTTTTCATTACTCTTCTTTTTAAGTTCTTATTTTTTTATTCTGATTCTTCTATCTCTTTTCTTATTTTGAACTTAATGAAGGAGAAACAATATGTTATTATGCATGACTGTCACAATTGTCACTGTCACAGTCATAATAATGTATGAGATAATAACTTTTATCTACATAACTCATAACATTTAAAGTAGACTAAATATAGGTACATATAAACCATATACTAAAAGTATATAAAAAATAGATATATTTGTACTAGGAACTTCACCAAGTTTTTTTGTGTTAACTAATACAAGGTTCCACTTTTACTTAGATACTTGAATCTAAGTTGTAGCAAAGATAGCTTAAGGTCAAAACTCAAGTAATAACCTTACAATAATTCTAGTGGAGATCATAAAAAAAACTTAATAAGAAATCCTTGCTTTATTACTACATTATTCATGTAGATACATCATAGTTTGTACTAGCTATAATTTACCCTATCCTAAACTATATATGTTCATTATAAAAGAACAATATACTATACTCTTATCTAATAATATTATTGTTCTAGATTCTTCTACTTTTTTCTATATTATATTATAGTGATCATATTCCTGATAACATCATATCATGTGACTTTAATCATATGACTCCTTATTTACTATAAAATAGAAATAAAATAAAAACAAAATATAAAATTTAGGATTTAGAATATACAATAATATTTAATATACTAAGAATTTTCCAAATTTCCAAACTTCTTCCATGATTTTATCCAGTTGTCCTAACACTATCTTAATTTATATATATCTATTATATATACTCTATATTTATTATAAATCTACTCTAATATATTTGTTTTCCATAATAAATAAGATTTATATCAGTTCTAGATAAGATTTTGTTATTATATTATATTCTTAGCTATTTTCTTCTCTATAATTATCCTAGCCACAGTTTATATTATAATAACTAAGTATTTACAACCAGTAGATACTGTCAAATTTACAAACAGTGGACTTAGTTTTTCTCTATTTTATTTTTTATTTTATTATTTTATTTTTAGTACAAATAGGGTTAGGGTTAGAAGTG
>Ga0157364_1006025_pt1 | contig 12401 bp, 7 predicted proteins | sample AttsexASBM2_FD_111476 | JGI IMG/M metagenome (GOLD analysis project Ga0157364, IMG submission 111476) | Fungus gardens microbial communities from leaf cutter ant in Ribeirão Preto, State of São Paulo, Brazil - Atta sexdens ASBM2 | ecosystem: Host-associated > Fungi > Mycelium > Unclassified ...
CACCATAAAAGTCAAATTGTATTTTATTTATTCTTTATTGGTTTAAATTTTATCTACCAAAATCAAAATATCGATGATGCCTTTAAATTATCGGATGCCTCCAATTATTGGCGGAGAGTTAATTAATTATTACGTTCTAGATATTTATTTTATATGTAATAATTTGATTTAATTAAATTAATATATATTAATTAGAATAATTATATTAATTCAAGTTCATGTGATAAAATGTATCTAAATGTCTGCAAATGTTTACGTGAAAATAATTGTTTGAACAGTCTTTGCTTTTAATCTCCGAAATGTTAAAATTATGATAAAAATTGTAATCAACACTTTGTAAAATTCTCACCCGCAGGATACAAAGATCCTCGTGCTTCAAACGTCTTCGTTTCATGACCGATGAACTGTGGAGATCGCTCCCGTGTTGAAACGTAACACTTTGAGTACTGTACGTTGTCGTTGTCATGAGTCACGCATTTCCCGCGAAAATTTCGCGACACTTTGCAAAACTTGAAACAGAGCACAGTCCGCGACAGGACAATCGCCTCGCCTTCTGGCCGAAATGCTGTTATTGACACGTGGCGTCACCGAGGGTGAGTGAACTGCGTGGACCTTGGACGTTGCTGGTCAGCCTCACCCTCTCCAGCGGAGATATTTCCATTTTCGCCGTCGCCGGACTCTCCCTTTCGCGAGAACGAGAAGATTGAAGTCCTTCAAAATTTCCTCATTCAATATCGATCTTCATCGGATCGATGAGTTTGTGAAGAGAGACACGAAATCCGTGGTAGAGCGAAGCTGACTGCAAGATAACGTTAAGACGCGATAGCACAAAGAGTGAATTGGGAGGAAATGTAAATTGACAGTTTGAAGTGTGGTTTTTAATCGAAAGAGATCAAGTATTCGCGTGCCTTTGATCTCCTCGGCAGCTTTGGAAATTCTGCCACGTTATTGTTAGCTATAGGTACGATTGCCTATGAAGGGTCTATCACGCCGTTTTTGTGTCCCTACCACCTTCGGAGACCGCGATACAAATCTCCCCACCATCGCTCCGTCATCCCTGATTTTGCTGCATTCTGCGAGTGAATAATTTCTGGATTTATCTGAGCGCGACGAGAACGCGTTCGCGTGGAAATATGTAATATTTTAAGGAAAATTTAACATTGTACTATTTTTATATGCGATTTATCTTCATGTCTTTCGGCATTATTAAATAATATTTCGCACTTATATCTTGATATATACAAAATAAGCAAATAATACTACTATTTTTATCATCGGGCGAGATGCCTAACAATAATTTTTTAATTTTATATAGTTAGTTATGCTTTTGAAACATGTGCTGATTATTATTCAATCTTGAAATATAAGTTTTGTGATAAAATTGGAAAATGTAACATATATAATTGATGATTAATTTAGTAAGTAATTGATAATCAATTTACTGATTGTAAAACTATTAAATACAACATTATTGATTATAAAACTATTAAAATAATATATTGTTTAAATTATTGTACTATCTTTTTATAAAAAATTGATTTTCTAAGAAACTTAATTTTTTAAGAATTTAATTAGCAATTTTCTTCATGACACTTTTAAATGCCTAACATTTAAATTAGTAACACATCATGTCTATGCGTAGGGTTATGAAAGAGTAGATGAGCTCATTTTTATCAGAACATATTAAACTTCGTTCAAACAAAATCAAACAAATAATGATTACGAAGTTTGTGAAGATGTTTCGTGATAAAAGATTTATTATTGGTGAGAGAAACTGTAACACTGTTTACTTATCAGATAAATATAAAGATCTTTATGCTTTGATTCGTGTTAATATATATATATATATATATATATATATATAGATAGATAGTACTATGTATTATGTATATCATGCGTGTTTTATCTCATTATTAGAAATTTATAGAAAATATTATTAGAAATTTATAAAAAAAATTTTTATACACAATGTAGAGAGATAAAGCTAATAACAATTGTATTCTTTCACGTCTTAATCAAAGTTCATTGAAATAGAAATATTTTTTCGATGACGTAGAGATATGCACGCAGAAGTGTATTTCTTCCTGTTCTGTCTTTATCCAATGTATCGTCTTACAACGTGAATATACGAAGAATTGCTTGTCGCATGAGAGAATGATTACATTACTATTCGTAAACCGGCGATACATTCTCTGTTTTGAGATGGTTTGAAAATGTGATTTAATAATTCTAATAATTTATAGTTCGATTAATAATCGGAACTCACATAGTATAAATAGAATATTTATCGAATGTTAGAATTATATATTTATATTTCTAATCATACATATACTTTTAAATTATTTTGAAATTAAATCGTTTGCTACCAAAGTTTGCAAGTTAAAATCTATTAATTTTTATATTTTTAATATTATAATTAAAGTGTGAACCATTTATATAAATTTTCCAATTTAACTGTGTTTCAAAAATATAAAATAATGTGTTCCAAAAATATTAAATATTATATGTTCTCTTTCATTTATTACAGCTTTATTATAATTATGCAAAATTATATAATCAAACTAGCTATTCCATTAATTTTGACAATTATATTATAAAATATGCACGTTTTTTATAGAAAACGCTTTTAAGTATTTAAAACGCAACAATCGCGGAATTGTTTTTCGCTTTCGGTTTGTCTAAAAAGAACAGCAGTTATTATTCGCAGTTGCGCGTGTCGACGGGACGGAAATTGGATTATGCGAGGGTTGTAAAGCAATCGCTGACGCACGTCAGCGCGAGAGATAGGTAGAAGTATAGGGGGAAACCGAGGCTTTCGCGAAACCCGCGTATTCTCTGCGCAACCTTTGACAGATTTTCCAAAAATACGCGTAAATACGCCCGTATGTTGGCATACGTATGTCGCGTGAGGGCAGGAAACTCCGACATTGTGGAAATTCACTGTCGAAATAGGATGAATGATGGAGAGGGGCAGTGATCCTATTCGGCGGGGTAATTCTATGTTCGCGAAAGGGTGTCGATGAAAAACATCGAAAGAAAGGGGAGAAGAGAAGAGAAGAGAAAAGAAGAAAGAAAGAGAGAGAGAAAGAGAGAGAGAGAGAGAGAGAGAGAGAGAGAGGGAGAGAGAGAGAGAGAGAGAGGGAGAGGGAGCAAACTAAGATGAAACAAAACTTATTGTAATATTATTACGCGTGCACCGTTCGTCAGATTTTTCTTGTGTGGGTGTGCGAACGCGTGGGTGTTGAACGACAAACAACGTTGCACCCCTGTGAAATAATGGATGAACGAACGTCAAGGGTATTTTCGTAGGGCGTTCTCATTGCAGTCCGACGACGATAAAATTCATCGGTGGTTCAATAATTCTAATAAACAACCAGCTTGACGTAGTTCGGGTGAGAAACGATATGTCTTGTCAAGTTACATTGAAATGAAAGAGCTAAAGAATTTTATACGTCGAGAAGAGAGAGAGAGAGAGAGAGAGAGAGAGAGAGAGAGAGAGAGAGAATTTTATATCCGTTTACATATCAAATTGTTACTGTGTGTCATGATTTGACATTAATTGCTCTATTTTTCAAACCACAAAATTTTACGTATTATCATATTGAAAGACGTATTATCATTTCTTTTACGGCACTGCTAACGAGATGTCAAATATCAGCAGGAAAACTTTATGTCAAATTGAAAATAAAATAAGAATTTACATAAAATATGAGAGAGAACGCCAATAATCGGTCAAAGTTAAATGTTATCAATACATTATATATTCTTAATTAAAATTTCATTATCTCAGATGACTGTGCGCCGAAACGTTCGGACATTAACCACAATCGATCTGAGACGCTAATAATATAAATATAAGCGCCAAAACTTGGATATCTCTGTATATGAAACAATCCTTCCTAAATTAATTGTGTAAAAAACTTATTGCGAAAAATATTACCTCAGTAATATCTTCAGAATGTCTGAATATTTCGCCTCATATTTATATTATTAGCGTCTCAGATCGATTGTGATTAATGTTTGAACGTTTCAACGCATAGTCACATCAGAGATAATTAAATTTAAATTAAGAATATGTAATGTATATTCATAACATCTAACTTGGACCAATTATTGGCGTTCTCTTTCATATTTATGTATATCATTTACATGATCGTACTTATTCTTAAAATAATAATTGTCAATACATTTTATACTTTGAATCTTGTATCTTTCAAAATTCAGTTTACCATTTCAAAGACAAATAATTGGCTCATACAACGATAGTTAGTATGAATTAGTATTGACAATAATAGTAAATTTCCGACGACAGTTATATAAAACCTGATTAATTAAAACAAGTGCGAAAGCAGGTCAACAAATGCAAGTGAGAGACAGCAAATCAATCGTATCTAAGGCGAAACAATAAAAGCCCGGGGACATCAAACGAATCCAGATAGAGAGTGAGAAAGAGAAAGAGAGAGAGAGAGAGAGAGAGAGAGAGAGAGAGAGAAAACAGAATCAATAGCGGGTATGGTGGACGGTGAATTATGAAAGCCTCGTAGCTCTCTTTCGCAAAAAGTCGAAAGAAAAGCTCGCGCGAACTTTTCGCGTGGATTGATTCGATGTTCAAGCACGCGTGTCTGTATACGCGGTGCGTATGCGTGCGTATCGCGTGGGCGTGTGCGGGATACACGCGGGTTCCGTTTACGTGTGATTTCAGTAGAGGCCTATTGATCGAGCAGCGAACTTCGGCGGTCCGCACACGCGCATAAGTCTTCCCGTAAACAAGACAAATATCATCGCGCCAGTCCCTGAAAATCCACCCGCACATCCACCCTCCCTTCAATGTTCTGAAACGTCCGATGCGATTCGTCGCCGGTCTCTCTTTCCCTCTTGAGCCCCAAGCGGATTGACTTTGTCGTAGCTAAAATGTCAATGTTAACGATTACTGAGAATTTGATATTGTAAAATAAAACACATAGTCTTTTTTTTAATAGAGATAAATTTCTTAATTTTGTGATTCTCGTACAAAATGATATCTAATATATACTGAATGTATATAAATTATTTAATTATTAATTAAATAATTTTAAGAAAGTGCGCACATTGTTTTTATCACTTCTTATATCTATTTTACTCATTTTGTTTTTTCTTTTTATATGTAAGAAACTTTACAATTTATCATGGCTATATAATGTATTCACAAACGTATAATTGAATATTAATGAATTACAGGCATGATAAATTAAAATTAATTTTTCACAAGATTCAACGATTTTGTACTTCATATTTGTTTAATCAGAAAATTCTTTCATTATTCAAAACATGTAGAATTTGAATTTTAAGAACAAGATAAGTTTGTATTATATTTAGAACATCCAATGAATGATTTAGATATTAAATTTGCGGTTTTGTAAAAGATTTCTCATCGATCAAATCTTTAGACTTATACGTGTCAGATAAGAAAATTGTAAGAGTATCGGAATCACAAAGTGTATTGAGGAGTTAGCTGTAGCAGTCAACTCACTCGGTGAGAGATCGCACACGAATCTGCTACGGTATGGTAAAAGGTGTGATTCGCATAAAGGTGGGGATCGCGGAAGGTCGGATCTGCGCAATGCGTGTCGCCGGATGACCCGAACCACGTGGAGTATTCGCATGCAAAAGACATCGCGGCGAGAATACCCAGTCGGCACTCTTAGTGCCACCCTGAAAGGGGAACAGTGCAGTATCGTTTCGCACATTCAGATCGAGGGCTTGTTCCAAGGAAAGGTTTCCGGAAGTACAGGACATTATAAACAGGTCATTATGTTAGGTAGTTCAGTAACGAGGCGATCTGATTGAATCGAGTATAAAAATCATTTTGTCAATCTGGGAATTTTATCGTGTAATCTTGTTTTATCTTACTTTGCTTTTATCACGTTATCTTCTCCAATTATAGTAATTGTATGTGACGGAGAGGAGACTTTAAACTTTTTAAATTGCGAAGAGAGATTATCGCGTGCATGTGATAGAATCTATCATTTGAGTGTTAAATGCTTCCGGGAAAAAGATTCGATAAAATTCTCCATTTATGTTTACACGATGAAATTTAGATCTTTTAGACTGAATTAAGTTTTAAAAAATTTATCGATCCGAATTATAATTAGGGTTAGACAATAATTAGAATCGGAGGTAATATAATTTTGATGACTAATGTTTTTGGTAGAACGTTGTTATTATATTTAGAGAAAGTGAGCGTGACAATAATTTAAAATTCAGCGAAACTATACCCGATTCTTGATACATACGTGGCATCGCGGAACAGCTGAACGTAATCACGGATAATCCTGATATAGTCAGAAACGAAAGTCCAACTGCACTCACCTTGATCAGCAGTGGAATACGTCGATATAAAACCATCCCAGAATATCGTGGTTTGTCGATGATTCCTCGTTATTATCCATTTATTAAACACCAATGAGGCTGGATGTGCGTGGTGATAACGCGACAATAACACCACTTTGTTCACCGCGCACTGAAAAGCTATGAGGAGGATAGAATAATGATAGATCGCGTTTTGTGTTGATGGCGAAATGATGATAATTAAGGAGTGAAATGGAAAAAAGAAAAAGAAATACATATCATGGTGGCGCGCGACGATACGATGTAGAAGAAGAATCGCCCGCGGCCTCGGCTACTTACTATTGTTTTGACCATCGTGCCACGATGGCGGCCATACTTGATATGAGAAAGTATCCCCCACATTGTCCGCGACTATCCACTAATTCCCCCATACACCCCCGCGCTGATTCAACCCTCCAGCCTGCCGCGGCTGCCGCACCCCTGCCCCCGCGTTCCACGATTCAACGTCCTTCCCTCACGGAGTTACCCCTCTGCTTGCCTGCCTGCCTGCCTGTCCGTTCACCACCCCCTCGTCCTTTCAAAGTCAGGGCCGACGCCTTTCTGCGAGCACACAGGCTTCCTTTTTTCTTCTTTCATCAACTTCCAAATTTTCTTCTATTTTATATGTATATTCGTTGTCGAACAATACGATCGTCTCTCTTATTTTCTAAAAATTTTTAGGAAGAATTTTAAAAAAGAGAAAAATCTCTCGAAAACTTTTTAGCGTATGAAATGTATGAATGTATTGAGCAAGAAAATATCTCTTTCTATTGTTTCTGACAAAATCTGTAGGCTTTTTAAATAGCTGTGGTAAAACATATCGCAAACTGATAAAGAATATTATATATGAAAAAGAATACAAAAGCAAATAAAACTGTAATACTATACACATTATGTATAAGATAATCCCATTACCTATATGAAGTACAGAAAAATAATAAAAGTCATTAGCGTTATAGAAAAAAGTTCAGGGACTTGGTTGATGGCCAGCCATCACTGTTGCCGAGCTCCTCCGTCAAGACACTTCCTCCTCTTCCGAAGTTACGCACCTGCACACACGTGCACTGAAAAAAAACGCGCGCGCGCAAATACGCACGCACACATACATATAGTCGTAAAGAACGTCGTCCTCGCGACCCAGCACGAGCAGTCTTTTACCCCAGTTCACAGTTCCCCTCGTGTAACACTGAGGTCTTTTGAGGGGTTGGAAGGGCGGGGGTGTCGAAGCGAAAGGGAAAGGGGATTTGCAGAGGAGGGGAGAGTAAGGCAGGGAAGGAGAAGAGCAGCGACAAAGAGGAGAAAGAGTCAGAAAAGGGGGATGAAAAGGAAGAGAGAAGTGAGGCCGGTGTGGGGTGGTACTTTTATACTGGTCACTTGGAATTCGCTGCCCCCACCAGCCGTGGTATTAAAGCCCCTTTCCCTCTCGTTCCCCGTTCAACTGTGGTTCTGGTCCCGTGTCACCCCGCCTTGAGGCTCCAACCGTCCACCCTCGCACGGCAAATTAGTTTAGCCTCACGAACAAGTTCGAGTCATCCTGAGCCTCCTCTCAGGACCTTCCTCTACAAAGAAAACGACACACAAACTCATCCTCAAAACATCCGAATCTAAGAAAGAGTAGCTCTTTCTATGACGGACCTCTCGATATCGATCGTTGCATATTGTTTATGCCTGAATTCTGTTTCGAACGAATTGTTTTAAACGTTATTCATAATTTCATTTTTATTAAATAAAATTGCGTGTGCGAATATGATAATAAAGTATAAATGTAAGGTACAGAAACTTAATGGTATGAAAAAATAAGAAGATTTCTCTCAAAACAAAAATGATCGAAATTTCTTCTTTAGACAAAATATATTTTCAGGAAGTGGGCAAACGATTAGTAAACACGTGTCATAATAATGATGAAAGAATACGTGAAAAATGAGTAGGATAAAGAGGAATATAAAGTAGAAGTGATACCTTTACGTGAATCAAAAACCACTATTCTCAGTGAGACCATGTATAATTTAAAAGACAAATTGAGGCAGTTGGGCGCAAACGTCTATGCGTACCGAGGGCGTTCCGCATCTGCGGTCACGCACTTGTCACGCGATTCTGTATACAGTATTGATAACGATAATGAAACCGGTGGTCTGCATCGGTTCCTACAAATTAATAGCATTATGCGACGGCCGAACCCGACAATTTTCATGTGGTATCCGAGTCGATAATCCGTGAGAGCCTACGCCTGTGTATGGGTTCCTGTTTCTATCAATCATCATTCCTTTTTAAAATGCAACGGAAACAATTAAAACATCTTTGCATCTTGAATTAAAATACTTTATTTGGCATATAGATGCATAAAATATCTTTGTATAGTTAATGTTAAATTAAATTAAAATAATATGTCAATTTCATTTTGTTTTATATCATCTAAATTTATTACTATTATATTATTATTATCATTTTTTCATTTCTTCTTCACATGTAAATTATTTTTAAATGCTACTACTTTAATTTAATAGTATAATTTTAAATGTAATTTGTAGATTTAGACTTCAAGAGCATTATATTGATATCTTATTTTTTGAAATGCATTTTTTAAATTTTATTTTATGTTGTTTATTTTATCCATACTTTTCTTATTATTTTGCACATCAATAGAGATTATTATTTCAATTTATTACATTATTATTGCAATTAATTGTAATCAAACCTTAATTAAACGCATGATATTTGTTGCAGTTGTTAGTTTGTTATATTGCTACATATTAAGCAAAGTTTATATTTAATTAAAATAATTGTATGAATTTTGTTAGAATTGTGTGTTCATTAAAAATTAATTTTTTTTTTATATTCGAGGAGAAATTATATGTCACATAGATAAAAAGTGCCCTTATGTGAAGTTTGGTGGAGACGCACGAGGATCCCTTTCTTGCTGTAAGCGCGAGTTGCCTTTGGTTTTTGCTTCCGTTGGATGATGGAATCGTGCCATAAAAAGTGGACGAGTAGCCATGTCGTATAACCGTGCATCACACGGGTGATTGCGAAATAAGCGGTTGTTTAGCCAAAAAATAAGGGCTGCCTCTCTTTGTTATGCAATATGGCGAGAATGAAAATATGCACGTTTTAAATTTATAAAAAAGAGTCTAAGAAGTTGCATTTGGTTTTAAAAAAAATAATTACATTAATAAATTCAATTTAATTTTTTCGAACGTTAGATAATTCCGAGATTTTATTAATTTCTAACATATTAAATTACATCATTATTTTGCATGGTAACTTATACTCATTTGCAACACGATGTTATCATAATCTTAATTAAGTTGGGAATTTTGACTTTCTTGATTGGAAATGTAATCTTTGTGATCCCACATCTTGATAAAACTTTTATTTGTAATCGAATACAATCTGAATAGATCGCACGTACAATTCGATATGTGATTTTACAAGTGATATAACTTATTATTATAATAAATATTTCGCGCTACGTCCTCAACGAAAATAACAAAAACCGTTGAATGAAATTTTCCCAAGATACGATAACATGTTCGCGCATGTTTTGCAAGCAACATTATAATATTTCATGTTATAATAGGCACGTTCGTAAAATTCCGTGAATAAAAAAACAGGCACAAACTTTTGTCATAAATACTCGCCGTTTATCACGATGCTGAACGATGTTTCATCCTGTCGAGTCGCGCAATTCTCTTCAACGCCAAGTTTGATTTTACGCTTTTGTCGTCGATGCGATAACATTTTTAGGGATATCCTGCATTTCATCGGACAATCGCCAGATCGATGACCAATGCACATCGGTAGGCAGATGCTGGACACAGGCAGTCGATAGTTTGAAAAAAAAAAAGGAAAAAAAATAGGGCAAAAAGTTGAGTTTTTTTATTTGTAATATAAAAGGCAAGCACGAAAAGCATCGCCGTGAAACATAATCGCCAAAATGTCCCGGATCAATTCGATATTATTAGCTCGAGCCAAAAGAGGGTCGTCCATTACTGGACAGCTGGACAATGGTCGCTCCGCGGCCGATTTTTATTCCCCGTTTCGAAACTTCCCATTTTTCTTTTGACTTTCAAACTGAAAAGTGCCCGCGTTCTAATATTCATTCGACGCGATTCTGATACTTCAATTTTTTTTCCATACTTAGACAAAAGTTTCATGATTTTCTTCTTATTTATTGTCTTTGAAACGAAGTCTCGTCGAGAGCCTGTTTGGAAATAATAACTTGTTGGAAACTTCTTTCAATACTTAAACATAAATGTTCAATAGTATTGTTTCAATAGCAAATTATTGCGACTCTGCAGGAAAAACGATAACTTTTGAAGGCAAGCGTATATGTCATTTTTGTTGTAAAGAATAAGTTAATTTATTTAAACTTGATTTTTAAACGAATACATAATTTTTATTGTGCACTTGAAAAGCGCAAAATTATTATTATTTATATTATACCAATAACAAAAAATTTATACAAATACATATACAAAAAATATATTAAATATCATCAATTACTTTAAATCACAGAAAAGCCTGAGAGCGAACGTGCCTGCGTTTTAGATGGAATTCATTTACTAAAGCTTTTATGTGCACGAAACGTGCATAATTTCTGTGAACATAACATAGAATAGAACCAAACAATACGTAATATAAAATAAAATCGAAGATCATGAGTGTGTTACCCGCTAGAAATACTTGCGGCTACATAGTTCAACATGCACGCTTTGTGCACAGAAACGCTAGTAAATGGGTTCCATTTAAGCGCAGGTACGTTCGCTTTTATTTCTTCCCTCTAATTAAATATTCCTTTAATTAATCGATATTGTTTCTGCTGAAGAAGTAAAGATTTATAAAGTTATAAAAATACATGATATTATAATTATAAAATTATAATTCGTTTTATATAAAATACAACAATACTAATTGAATATTTTATTAATAGATAGAAACGTTGAGAACATTTTTAATATCTTACACAGATATCCATTTTTATTTTTATCTACAAATGTTAGTGAAGGAATTTTATTATTTAATATCTCATTGATTAATTATCAAAGTTCTACGTTCAATATAACTGTTGAAAATATTATGTCTTTATAATAATTTTGTATGTGCAATATGTTATTTACATAATACATTTTGAAATATATGTTTTTCTGATCATTTTTACCATCAGTAAAATTACATACCAGGAATCTACTTATACGACCTGTAGATAAAAGCGTACTAAGATCATTGGCGCCATCTATGAGGTTAGTCCATTCGAATCGATTACTATCGCGAAAGTTTCGAAGCGTCCGTTCGTGTAGGTTTCGAATGTTTCGAAACTCATGTAATCCTTCGTCTTTTTTCAATTTGACAGGTTCAATCGTTTAAATAAGCCATTTATTATCATCGGCACGGAAGGACAGCTCATCGACTTTTTGATTCTGAGGTAAGAGCTCTTTCTTCCCTCTTCATTCAAAGTGAATCGCACCTTAATGACGTCGCATAGACGAGCGAGTCTTTCAATAAAAAAAGACAATGACAGGGGCGTTCTCGCGCGCACGTGGAGAGTACCGTTACTTGATCCAGTTACGACCAAAGCAATTCTTGAATGGTCAAGGGATTGGGATGTCAAACGCGCATACAAAAAGTACATGTGCATACATACATACTTACTCCGTACGCGCGCGCGCGCGGAGAAGGTAGCCTTTGCACGAGGCGCGACGATGACGCTCTTTGTGCCGAGAACGGTGCAAAAAAAAAACGAGCTCGAGCGGCGGCTTTCATAGACGCGCTAAAATATTCATTGTCTGAAAATGGGCGTTTGTTGGATAGCGTGAACAGTCTTCGCCGCTCCGTTTCTTTCCTCTCATTCTCTCCCTTCCTTTCTCCCCTCCCCTCTCTCTCTCTCTCTCTCTCTCTTTCTCTTTCTCTCTCTTCCTTAAGCGCCTCGAAATGGTCCTGAGAGATGCGCAAAGGCGCCATTATAGCCAGCAGAATTTACCTCTAAGGAGAGAATGAATGAGAGAGAGAGAGAGAGAGAGAGAGAGAGAGAGAGAGAG
>Ga0157364_1006026_pt1:0-5000 | contig 12399 bp, 9 predicted proteins | sample AttsexASBM2_FD_111476 | JGI IMG/M metagenome (GOLD analysis project Ga0157364, IMG submission 111476) | Fungus gardens microbial communities from leaf cutter ant in Ribeirão Preto, State of São Paulo, Brazil - Atta sexdens ASBM2 | ecosystem: Host-associated > Fungi > Mycelium >...
GTGTGTGTGTGTGTAATGTTTTATTGATTTAATATGATTATTCATTTTAATAATTTTATTCGTAGATTTGCCGACAATATTGAAAATACATTCTCTTTAATGATGTTAGTATTGGTATTTTATTTTGGTGTTGTATTCTGCCTAAGCGGATTTTTATTTACTATTGTAAGAGTCAATAAAACTAATACGAGAAAATATTTTATAACGTATATAAGGTAATTCTGGTATATTTGCCGCACAGAAACTTTACTAACAATAAGCATCATTTACTATTTTTTTTTAAATAAATAATAATAACAGGATTGAATAAGTTACTTGACTTTATAAAGTTGTAACTTATGACCTTATACATATTTGTTATAAAAATTGAGTACAAAATGTAATACAAAATTAGAGTAAACGATAAAATATGTATTATACAGAATTTAAATACGTGAATTTAATGTAACTTTTTCAATTCTGAATAATAATAATAATTTAATAATAAGGTAAATAAATAACTATATACCAATAGAAACTATATACCAATAAAAACTTTGTGCCGTTTATTAATATAAAAATAATATTAGATTGTCGTATTGAAATACTTATATTTTAAATTAAAAAAAAACTTTTTGAATTTTTGCCTTTTTGTCGTATATACAGAGGTAAGAAATACAATTACTTAAGAAGTTGTAAGAAGGATGTACGACTTATGAAAAAGTTACCAGTAATGCTTAGAAATAGAAATAGTTGTGCATAAAAATGCACAACAACTAACAAAATTTTATTTAAGAATATATTTAAGAATAAAAATTATGGATAATATACGAAGTATATAATATATAATAGATAATTATTCTAATCTATTGTGCATACAATATATTATAAGCGTTATAACGTATATATTAGATGTAGTAAAAAGAAATCCATTATTTTTCCATTCAATTTCATGCAAAAATAATGGATTTCTTTTTACTACACCTAATATATTTCATGTAATGCATTTATTGTATTTAGACTGGATTGTTCCACCTTTAGGTAAACACTTCAGCTAATTATCTTATTCTCTTTTTTTCTTATGCTCTTACTCATTTTATTCTTTTGTTTATTCAATAGTTAAATTATCTCATACTCGAAAATGAAAGTGATCTTAATGCACTAAATCCAATCTGCGCACTTTGTATGCTTTGAATATAAATTCCGTCTGCTAACAATGTCATATATTCTAAAGATGGGATATAAGATATTAAGTTGAATAATTAATATCAGAGTTAAACACTTATTTGTTGTACGCCATTCTTTACCCCTCTACACATATGTACCATCAACCTTTTCGTCCTACAGTAATTATTTTATGTAAGTTATGATATATGATTGCACTACTTACTACATAACAAATCATCGATTCAACTGACATGATTTTAGTAATATGAATAGTAAAAAAACTGAAATCATAACACAATATCAATTTAATATAGAGGCATAATAATAGAGAATAGTTGCGTGCAAATTAACCACTAAATCTAAATTTTTCTGATTTCTGAGACGTACATCTCCGCGCGGCTTAAATACCAGAGTTACACTACACTTTTTTGTTACCTTATAATTTATATTTTAGATAATTGTTGACGGAAAAATAGATAAAAGTGTTATCGTGCAAGGATATTTCTCAATATTACTGTTGATTATCTTATTGATGAATACTTTTCTCTTTTGTGGAGCAGGAGAACTTGTAACAGAGCAAGTAAGTTATGTATTTACAGCTTGTAGATTATGCTTATGACACGAAAATTGTTTTAAAAGTGATGCACCACATCTTTTCTTGGCCAATAAAGGTGGAAAAGTGAAATAATACATACTTTAAGTTTGTTACGCTTTTATGTAAAATTACATGGTATTCTGATAGATGAAGTAGTAATGACTTTTCTAATGGCGTCTAACTTTTCTAACGAACTGTAGGATATGTTCTGTTTCACATTCGCTATAAGCATCAATTCTTGTTGTCTATTAAATAGGGTTAAATTATGCTTACAAATACTGTGAACACAAAACGCATCCATAATTGCATTTTTTATCGCAAAGAAAGGAATTATGATAAATAAATATGATGCATTATTTTTTTAACAACCCTTGTAATACACACGATAACATGGTTATAATGTACTTATAATGTATACCAATAGTGTTATATAAATTTGTTTTATACTTTGGAGCAAATATAATTTTCAGATGTTAGTGTATGTACCAAAATATTTTTTTAATTATAATACTGTTATAATACTGTTATAATATTGTTTATTATAAATTTGCTATCAAATTATTAGACAAAACTATTTATTAAAAATTTACTATAGATCATATTTATGCATGACCATTTATCGAATGACTTTCTGAGTGAATATTAACCAGAATGCAAATTCATTCAAGTTATATCACATTTTTGCTTCTAATTTCTTTTAGAAATTTTCTTAGAAACTTTTAAGGAATAAGAAGTAATTTAAATTTCAATTGATCGTTATTATATAAATTACTATTATTACTTATATAAATACTATTATTATTTATATAAATACTAATATATCTAGAAATAATTTTTATTGAAGTGACATGGACATTAATATATTTTCTCATATGTATTTATTAAGTGCAATGCAGTATATCGTGCAATGTGCGATCTTGAATGGTATAAATTGGAATCAAGGAAAGCAAGAAGTCTTATTTTGTTAATGATGCGAGCTAAATATCCTTTTTCTATCACTGCAGGAAAGATTTTTCCATTAACAATGGCTACTTTTTGCAGTGTAAGATTATCTCAACTCCACTTATATTAACTTTCCTCTGTTATGTAATAATATTCGATTTACATTCACATTTAATTTCTTTCTCTTTCTCCCCCCCTCTCCCCACACACACACACACACACACACACACATACAATTTTACATTTAGTGACTCTTGATAAATCAGTACGGATAAGTCATTACGAACTTTTTCCGTATATACAGAATGTATGTTGTAATTAATTAAGAATTAATTTTTTGTAGTCTTTTAGTTTTGTCTATAAAAATTCAAAACTATAAAGTTGGCATTCTAATCCAGAATTGTACATTCTTTTCCCTACTTCTAAAAATCGATGTTAGTAACGTATTTCTCAAATGTTAGTAAATAAATAAATTATTATTTTCAGATATTAAAAACATCGATGAGCTATATATCATTTTTATTAACAAAACATAGCTAAACATGATATGTTAATATTCAGTATTTATACATATAATCTTAAAAATATATAATTATATACTTACAAGTAGACACAATTTTTAGAAAGCATATTGTTAGATCTGTAGTAAAAATATAATTATATTTTGTCTATTAGTTGTTGTTTATAAATTATATCATTGAGCAATTTATAACAAATTATATTACGCACACATTAAATAATTTATAATAAATATTTTTATTGATGACAAATATTTTTATTGCATAAAAATATTTCGATGGCAAAGTCAACTAAAGAAACGTATTTTTTTGCTTAAAGTTTAAAATAAAAAATTTAAGAATTTTTTTATCCAAAATTGATATGCATTCATAGCTACATCGCGACAAAGTGCAAGATTCTACGGACCATGACGTAAAATAATAAAAAATACGTAGTAAGAGGAAAATCGAAAAATGTATAGTATATAATAATATAATATAACAAAAGTATAATACAAAATTTCTTCTCAAAATTTATTCTTTGAATTACATTAGATTTATTGATAAATAATTTACCAAATTTGACAATTGCATTTAATCAAATCAATATAACAAGATGAATATACTTACGTTATCGTAATTATGTGAGTTTTATCGCGTACTTCAATTTTGAGAAAAAAATTTTCTGCCTTATCTTCAATGAGCAAAATCATGCTACAAATTTGTTTTTATCGCGAGAATATTGCTAATTTTAAAAGATATACGTTGCACAATTGTAGATTTAAGACACCACAATTTTATCATTGGAAATGTACTGACAATTTTCAAGTATGAATTATAATTTACTTATCTCAAAAAATATTGCGTTCTATCACGTTTATTATAACGGTAGCAAAAATGTCTTTAAAAAAGATATTTAAAAGATACGTATTATATGTATACTATACAATTTCACATTATCTTTTTTTTTAATATAATTTTTGTTGACTGGTATATAAAGCCTCATTAAAAATGCAATAGCGTTATTCCTCGCTTTACAATAAACGCGAACATAATACAGCAATATAAAATATAAAAAAAAAAGTTTTCGAACGAATATCGGCAAACTTATAGTGCGATGCACCATTTTTTATCTTTTATTTTATTAGATCAGACATAAACGATTTTATAAAATTCTTTTTTATGATATCAGTAGATGTAATTGATAATAGCATTCTTAATATTTAATGCCGCATTTGACGGTGTTGTCGAGTTCTTGAATTTATATAAAGAGCATGCGTGAGGATCATTTAACATTATATCGTAGAAAGAACAAGACGTTCTATAGATTCAATTTTCAACATGGATATTACAAATTCTTCAGGATACAGAGGTACTAACTTTATTTTACCTTTTTATTAACCGTGCTCAATATATTTACTAAATTTGTATAATTTTGGATTATAAATTCATTCTTGAGATATTATATTATTGTATTTATTGTTTACTATTGTTAAATATGAATATTTAATAATTTAATCATTAAATATTATATATAAATATTATGTATAAATATTATGTATATTATATTTGCAACTGTATTATTCAAATTGCTCATATCGCATACAAATTTATTAGATTTCATATGGGCAATTAGACTACATCGTTTAGCATTCGAAATGGTAGGCTTATGGCCTAAATCCAACAAATGTACTAAGAAAAGTTTGTGGCCAGAAATTTGGGTTGGCATAATTTTTATTTTATTAATATTTGTTTCTAATGTTCCGATGATATATGCAGTCATACAAGTTTGGGGTAATATGGTACTTGTGATAGATAAT
>Ga0157364_1006026_pt1:7500-12399 | contig 12399 bp, 9 predicted proteins | sample AttsexASBM2_FD_111476 | JGI IMG/M metagenome (GOLD analysis project Ga0157364, IMG submission 111476) | Fungus gardens microbial communities from leaf cutter ant in Ribeirão Preto, State of São Paulo, Brazil - Atta sexdens ASBM2 | ecosystem: Host-associated > Fungi > Mycelium >...
ATTATTTGTAATATAACAAATAATTTCATTGCACAGAAATAGTTCAAAAGAATTTAAATCCTTATGCACTTTAAGGAGAAATGAGAAATCAGTAATACAAAAGTATAATACAAAATTTTCTTTTAATCTTCGTTTTTGATTCAGATTTTCATTAATAATAACGTTTTACAAATTTTTGGCTTTAACTGCGATTTACCAATTTAACATGGCAAGATGAATGTATTTACGTTATTATATCTATATATGTTTTATCATTTACTTTAATTTTGAGAAAAGAATTGGTTGGCTCCCTTACCTTCAATGAACAGAAACACTGCATAATATAAAACATTTGTTATTTTATTGAATGAATATTGTCAGATCTTTGAAAACTACCATACCTTAAAATTGCAATCTTAGACACTGAAATTTTATCATTGAATTTTATCATTAAAAATGCATGAGCAATTGTAAGGTACGAATTATAATCCACTTATAATTTAGATATAATATTATCTTCACTTATGTTTATTGCAATAAAAATATTTTTAAAAGAGACATTTAAAAGATATGTATAATATGCAATTTCATTTATCTCTTTTCTACTATTATTTTTTGTGGCTAGTATAAAAAGTTGCATTAAAGATGCAATGGCATTATGTTCCGTTTTGCAATGAACGCATACATAATGAAGCAATATAAAGCATACAAAAAAATTTTTTAAGCAAGTTTGACGAACATATAATGCGATGCAATATTTTTATCTCTTATTTTATTAGACTAGATATAAACAATTTTTATATCTTGAACATTAATAAGATCTATCTTATGATGTGAGAAACTGTAATTGGGGATAGCGTTCTTAATATTTAATGCAGCGTTTCAGAATTATAGAGTTACTGTATGGAAAACATGTGATAATCATTTTACATTATATTGTCGAAAGAAACAGACATTTTTCACACTTTAATTTTCCATATGGACATTACAAAATCTTCAGGATACAGAGGTATGTCATGTTATTTTCCATTTATCATCCGTGTTTAATGTAATTTAACTCCGATATGTATGTCGCACGTATCAAAAACTTAATTTATCAGTTTATTATGTTTATTATGTTTATAAAGCAGTTTATTATGTTTATAAAGCAAATACTAAAAATACAAACTATAGCAATAAAAATTTTATTTATTTTCAATTAAATGTTGTAACAATAAGACTCAGAATAAATCAATATAATATGGTGTGTATAATATGGAATGTCTTTTTTCGAGCAAACACAAGTTCTTAGTATGTAACAATTTATTATTTCTTAGAAAATTCAACGGCAAATCATTTCGATCTCTATTTTTGCGTCTTCTTCAATACAGTATAAAATTATAAATAATAAAATAATAAAATACATGCTATGCGAATGATTCTTATAAAGCGAGTATTGTGTCCGATTGTAACGATTTTTTTCGAATAAAATTGGTATTGTTGGCTTTGCCGTATGATTAATCTCCATTCTATGCATCAGTACAGTTTATTTATTTTTGTATAATTGTTTAATTATTTATGTATTAATTTGTCATTATTTTATCCAAATTTAATCGCTTATATGGTATAAAAATTTATTAGATTTCATGTGGGCAGTTAATCTACATCGTTTAGGTTTCGAAATGGTGGGCTTATGGCCTAAATCCAAATGTACTAAAAAAAGTTTGTGGCCAAAAATTTGGATTGGCATAGTTTTTATTTTATTAATATTTGTTTCTAATATTCCGATGATATGTGCGGTTATAGAAGTTTGGGGTAATATGATACTTGTGATAGATAATTTACATACAACGTTACCCCAGTTGATAATATCAATAAAATACGTTATCTTTCGACAGAAACAAACAGGTATGTTCAAAATTATAAAATGTTTAGCATTATATTCCGTAGATTTACTAAATCATATTATAATGAATAATTATAATTACAAATATATTGTAAATTATAACATTAGAAATCAAAAATTATATTTATGATTTACTCCTATATAACAATGTATATGGAAATAAAATATAAAGCGTGTGTATGATTCTCTCTTTATGATAATTTATAAACAACATATATTTAAATAATTCAATATTTTAACGCCTTTAACAATATTTATATTTTATATGTATACGAGATCAATCATCAGAAATATCTAATTAACCTCTACATATGTCTTTGGCCTTGGGCATCTTCTCTCTCTCTCTCTCTCTCTCTCTCTCTCTCTCTCTCTCCAAAAATGTATTCAATATTTGTAGAGAACCATGAGAAGTACTCCCATCAATAAATGGCACGATCCAACAGCTATTTAGTCAACAAGTACAACAGTACGCAGTTTAATGAGCGTCGAATACTCTGAGCATCGCAATTAATTTATTTCTTTACATCGTCAAATCTTTTTTCCAATAGATTTTTTGAACTTAGAAAATACCCAGAATTCATACGAAGCTATATCTGGATTATACAGATGTTGTCAAAGTGTGTTTAGTCTAAAAATTCCGAATTAAGTGAGATGAATGAGCAGGTATGTTAATATGAAAATGCCACGCTCGGAATCTTCGAAGCTCACATAACAGTATACCATTGCCGACTGTTGGGTCCATGCTTGGTGGGTGTACTACTCAAAATTCCTTCTAAATACTGAATCTGCTTTCTACAATAAAGGGAGAGAGAAAATGTCCAAGAGCAAAGATATACGCAAAGATTGGATACTTTTGGGATAGATTTCGTATATATTTATATTTTTAAGTTCTCTTGTCAATTGTAAATATGATGGCGGAAGATTGGATGGCATTCAAATTGGATGGAGAAAGAGATGTGATGATAAAACGAGCACAAACAGCGCGATTAATTATGATGATTGGATATGTTCTCGTGGTAATAATGATTCTTACAGTAATTACTCTACCTTGTTTTGGCATTCAAATAATATACGTAACAAATATCACGGGTGTGCGTAAACTGTTACCATTGAAGACGTATAATTTCTACAGTACCGATAAGAGTCCGCAATTTGAATTAACATTTTTCATTCATAGTTTGACGGCCTTATTAGGAGGTACTATTTATATGTGTGTAGATTTTTTTCTAGTACTAACAGTTCTTCACATTTGTGGCCAATTAGAAAATCTTAGATGTCGATTAATTAATTTGATTTCATGCAAAAATTTCAATAAAGTTTTAAATAATATTGTGGCTACCCATTTACGTCTTATCAGGTATGAATTTTTATTATCACCGTATATGACAATTAACAAAATAGAATTGAAAAAATTATTGAAAATTAATTTGATAATTATTTTAAATATTCTTATTTTTGCAGATTTGCCGACAATATCGAAAATACATACTCTGCAATGATGTTGATATTAATGTTACATTTCTGTATTGTATTTTGCCTAAGTGGATTTTTATTTACTATTGTAAGTTTTAGTAAAACATAAGAAAATATATTAATATATATATATAATAATGTATGCGTTACACTTCGTTATCTTCTTATAATTTATAAAATTTTAGATACTTACTGACGGAAAAATAGATAAAACTGTTATCGCGCAAGGATATTACTCGATAATGCTTTTTATTTTCTTATTGATAAATACTTTTCTCTATTGTGAAGCGGGAGAGTTTGTAATGGACCAAGTAAGTCATATTTGGACAAAGGATAGAAATAATATTAAATAATAATGAATTGAGATTTGCATTAAGTCTGTACATTCAGTCAAGGCGAATATTGGTATTTAATTACATATTATGTGAATTTTTATTTACAATTTGTAATAAAAAATTAAATTATTTACAATACGCTAAAGTTTATTAACATCAATAATATTGTTTATCAATTTATAATTATATTTATATTATTATGTTACTCCAGTTTCCGTTTAAGATTGTGTTTCAAGATCTCCAAATAATTAGTGCACAGTTTGTTTAAATTAGAAACTCAAAAAATTTATACAATATATTATTAGGTATCAAGATTTATCTTGATCGAATATGGAACGCTTCACTCATTTACGTTGAAAAATTAAGAAATTAATTAAGTCTCAATTAATTATTACTAATATTTTTGGAAATTAGAGACTCGGACTGAAAATTTCGATTTAGATAATGATCCGAGGCTAAATCCAATTTCTCTTTCTTTCTTTTGGTCCACTCGTTTTACTATAACGGTTACCAGAACGGTTTGAATTTTGGTTCTTTTCTTTCTCTTTCAGTTTCAATTTTTGGTAATTACCATATCTGTAATGGTCGCCATTATCACTAAGAGAACTGGAATACACTAAATCGATACTAAAATCGAATGTTGGATAGCTTCGGACTTTATTCAAATCGAAAATTTAATCCGGAATAACTTCAATTCGAGTTCCTGCCAGAAATACTTCTCATTAAAATGACATGGACATTAATATGTTTTCTTATATGTACGTATAATATTCAAGTGCAATGCAGTATATCGTGTGATGTGTGATCTTAAATGGTACAAGCTGGAATCAAAAAACGCAAGAAATTTTATTGTGTTGATAATGCGAGCCAAACGTCCTTTTCACTTCACTGCAGGAAAGATTTTTCCATTAACAATGGTTACTTTTTGCAGCGTAAGATTATTTAGAATTCTCTCGTTATAATTTTACTTCTTTATTGTTTAATGTAATCTGTTTTACTTTCATATGCACCTTCTTTCTCCACCCTGCTCTTTCTCTCCACATCGGTCACCGTTATCACTAAGAGAACTGGAAACATACTAAACTGAAACACACTAAAATCGAAAGTTGGATAGCTTCGGACTTTATTCATAATCAGGCCGAAAATTGCACACACACACACACACACACACACACACACACACACACACACACACACACACACACACACACACACACACACACACAC
>Ga0157364_1006027_pt1 | contig 12398 bp, 9 predicted proteins | sample AttsexASBM2_FD_111476 | JGI IMG/M metagenome (GOLD analysis project Ga0157364, IMG submission 111476) | Fungus gardens microbial communities from leaf cutter ant in Ribeirão Preto, State of São Paulo, Brazil - Atta sexdens ASBM2 | ecosystem: Host-associated > Fungi > Mycelium > Unclassified ...
CCATGTTGCGAAAGTGGTCAAGACATACTTGGAAACGTTGAAATGGGAAGTCCTACCCCACCCGCCGTATTTTCCAGACGTTGCTCCCTCTGACTATCACTTGTTTTGATCAATGGCACACGGCCTGACTGACCAGCACTTCCAGTCTTATGAAGAAGTAAAAAATTGGATCGATTCGTGGATAGCCTCAAAAGATGACCAGTTTTTTCGCGCGGGATTGGTACGCTACCTAAAAGATGGGAGAAAGTAGTGGCCAGCGATGGACAATACTTTGAATCATAAATGTATAACCAGTTTTTTAATAAAGCCTCGAATTTCGGAAAATAAAACGGCGGAAGCAAAGTTGTACACTTAAATTATTGTCTAAATTATTCTCCAAATTATTTGGAACTAAAAGTAGATTGTTTTTTAATAATGGCGCATTGTCTTTATTCTGAACAATATTAATCATCGAATTAATTATTTCTTGTCCTTTTTGACGTTTTCTCCTTATTTTTGGCATTTTTAAAATAATTTTGAGATTTTCCTATCTGTTTGTGATTAAATAGTTGATGACAATGACAATGCTTTTTTTTTAATATTCATAAGTTTGAAGAATAAACTATGAAAACAAATAATATGAAATATTATAGTTCAATTATAGTTACATTTATGCATTTAGATATATATGCATACTATTTATTGAGAAGCTATTATCGAATTATATTATTTTCCATCATAAATTGTAATTATTATTACAATATAGAAAACAATAGTTCAGTAAAAAACAATCAATTTATAAAGTAACGAACTATCCAATTATATTAATCACTTAAAAAATTTTGCTTCATCAAAATTATATATTATTGTGTATGTAAATTATAAATAATAATTAATAACTACATAAAACTATTATTACATTGTTATGTATTATGCTAAATCTACAATGAATTAGCAGTTGGACGTATTAAGTCTCAGAGGCTTATCTACAATAATAAGTCATAAGTAATAAATCAGAAGTCATAAGCTAGAAATTGATCAATCATAGTCGATTATTTTTCTCAAATTCGATGTGATTTGATTCTAACTTCTAACTTCTGATTTATTATTAGTTAGGTCACTTACAGGTTAAGAGACTTATTGTAAAAAATCTTTTAACCTATAAGTAAGTGATAACGATTTTTCGCATCCACGAGTTAATTGTACAGTGAATTATTTAGCTCAACCAGTAGAAAAAAAAAGAGTTGAATTTGATCAGTTTTAACAAAATCAATAGTTTTATACGACTTTAGACTGTGATCAAAGTCTCGCTACAAATGCTTTGAAGCATTTGATGGACCAATTAGAAGAAAGAATTTTACAAACTGACTAATTAAAAAATACTTCAAAGCGTTTGCAGTATCGCGTTGACCGTACTCATAGTCGTACACGTTGGCTGTTGTCCAACTTCATCGATACACCGATAAAACTAGCTTAGAACTATCGACTCATACTCATAAACCTGAACTTATTTAATAAATAGTATCTTAAAATAATAAATAGTATCTTAAAATTAACAGTTAAATATATATCGATTATCACCAAATTCTTGTTCGCTATTCAAAGATATTTATTCACTGATATTCATTAACTTATCTTAATCAGTAATGGTCTTAATTCAGAGTTCACGTGTCATGCGGTCCTGCCAGGTTCCGTCCAAAAAAAGGAGATAGAGGAAGTACTCATACAAAGAAAATCTACGTCCGTATGCAATTCAGCGCTGAGTGGCTCTGCTTTAGTGTACCCCTTCCATCTTCTTTAAACTGCTACATTTGAATTCTGGCATTATTGCTCTTCATATGTTTATTTCAGAGCTTCGGCTGCAGTCAGTTGTGGGACTCTCTATGGATCATATTGTTCCATCTTTTGATAAATTTTACCTGTTAGATAAATCTGGCAATTCGCGCGTGATTAGGTAATCTTGCTACTTACATAACAGGTAAACTTTACCCAAAGGATAGAACAATCGGCCCTAAATGTTTTATCGATAATTGTCGCTATCGTTAACTAACGACAGCCAATAAGCCGCGCTTTGTTCCAGGATTGTCTTGTCATTGGCTGTAGCTACTTAATGACCGATAATTGTTGATAGGTGTGTTGATAGGTGTGATAAAGACAATGGTCGCGTTTGGCAGACTCAACTCTTGTGAGGATCCGTGAATGCTCGCTGCCATTGGATGATCTAAAAGAATACACCAATAGCAGCAAGCATTCCGCTCCACAACAGTTCAGAGTTTGCTGAACGTGACCATTGTCTTTACACGCCTATCGACAATTATCGGTCATTAAGTAGCTACGGTCAATGACAAGACAATCCTGGAACAAAGCGCGGCACTTATATATATCAAAATTCGGAAATTTCAATTTAAATTTTCCATTATATTATGCTTCCGCCAGAGGTTGTTATTGGCATCCGAGAAAGTCTGCTTCTAGTAAACAGTCTTTAGTAAATATTCTCAAAATGGTCGCGATGTTGAAATTAAGTGGAAGAGCCGCGAGCATCGAAGGCCTTCACGCTGGGTGCTCAGTAACGGAAATAATTTTTTAGATATTATACCCAAGATCAACCGTTTATGATGTTGTGGCAAAACATAATACGGCTTTAGAACAGTCCAATGAAGATTCCAATATGTCAACGAGGAAGTCACTCGAAAGAATGCACCGCGAGGACTCCCGCGTTGAAAGAGTTCAAGCGCTGATTTCGTATAACTCAGGGCAATCGCTGCGCATTCTGATGGATGTAGTGAAGCCATGGAAACTGTGTTTGGAAGGCCATATGTTTTTCAGCATGACGGTGCACCGGCTCATACGAGTCATTTGATTCAAAATTGGCTCTCAGACAACATCGATATGTTTTGGTCATTCCAAGGAATTCTGGCCTCCCAACAGCTCTTGGACTATTACGTAAGGAGCGTACTTGAAAGGATTACAAACAAGTCTCGGCAGTCCAATATGATGTCATTAAGGACCGCTTGAGGCAGGCATGGACAGCGCTACATTATAGCGTGCAAATGCTTCAGACCGAGAATAGAGACCGTCATTCAAGCTAATGGGGGACACATCGAATAATTGTACTCTACAGAGATCCTCCAAGTATTAGATATGGGAAAAAGTTCGTGGCGTTTTTTAATGCCATGTAACGGGAAAAATGCCACGAACTTTTTCCCACACCTAATATGTAAAGGATTTTTTATAATATTTAATTTTTCATTAAAACATTTTGTTTAAAGAAATTGTTCGATTTGTTCGAATTTTGGTGACTATATATAATATATTTGTTTATTTTGCAACCATTAGAAGTTTTATATCCAATTTAAATCCTACTTATGTCCATGAATACAACCTGAATGGACATAAACTGAACTTAAATTTGTATGTCCATAAAGTATCTTGTGCTATCTGAGAAGTGCGCGACACCTCAGTTGGCGCCTTGTAAGATTACCGAATCGATCGCAATAAGTGTAATGCGAAAAGTGACCATCTATGCGAACGTTGAGAACATGGATGATGTAAAATTATCGGAAACGGTGAGAACAACAGAATCGACGTAGCTGAGTATATTAGAAACTTGGGTGAGGAACAATTCGCGAATATTAGAGACGAAGTGTTTGACGAAATGCAAGCAGACTTTGAGAAGATAATGAACGAAGATTCATCCGAAGAAGTGCTATCCGACGATACTGGATGTGTTAGAGATATGAGCGAATACGAAATGGATCGCGTAGAAAAATTCGTGTCATCTCCAGAAATCTATACGTTGAACGCTTGTACTAAGCACTGCATCCACGATTATTATACAATGGGTGATATTTTAATATATATTCCGTATGTACATTATGCATGGCTCGTATAGCTGACATTGACAAAGGAGGAATGTATCTCATCAAGAAGCATGTGACCGGTAGGTTAACACGACGGCAGGTCGTGCAAAAATTGCAGAGGACCTTTGTACATTATATTCTCGTGCAGCACGTGCCCACTCTGCACACATTAAAAAATTATTGTGAATGGTATTGTGAACGAAAATGAACACGAAAAGTGTGCCTGAAGATTGTAATCCGCGGAGGAAAGACAAAGATGTGCGAATATCACCTGTGTAATTCCTACGCGATCGAGAAATAAGTACAAAACAGAGAGTCATCATCAATAATGATAATGATGATAAGAAGGAATATTGATTCAGAGACGAAACGGTGCACATTGACTTCGAAGAGAAATTTTGGTATAAAGCTTAATAAAGAAACAGTGTTATCACTCAATGAAAAGTGAAAAGAAGATTCAATATAGCTGCAGGCATATTGAGATTTCCGCGGGTGATGAAAAGTGATCGAAGTAATGATAATGGACAAGTTAGTGATATCATATTACGATCGCGAGAAGAATCCTGCTCAAAAAATGTTTCGCGATCTGTGCGATAAGTATATGCATTAATCAATTATACCATCCTTGTGAAGAGTGCACCTTAGTAGACGAACATAATACCAAGGTGATAAAATATTATACTATGACATTCTAAATATAAAGCGGTGCTGCAACATGTATGAACAAGTCACGTAGTAACTCCAATGTCAAAGTGCTCCATGTAAAAGTGCGACGTCATCTAAAGACTGTGAAAAAATAATATGGAAAACCATGAGCGAATGGAATGCGAATTATTGGAGCAATGCGGCCAGGTCGCTACTCTGGTGAAGTGTTTCGCGCTACCTTCAAGAAGCGGAAGAAATTCTAGCACTTGCACTGTGAATACTATACCTTTTTTGGCAAACCTAGTTTTCAAGGATTTCATTGTTTTCAAAACAAATAAATTTCTGAAATGTGGAAATAGATTTGGCAGATGTTTCTAGTGATGGTGAATTGACAGACGGATTGTGTGATTCTGAGAGTAAAGATATTGATATTGAAAACGAGAGATTAATATTCAAATTATAATAGTTCAAAGATGGAAACTGAACCTGATGAGTGAAGACGATAATGAAGATGAACCTCTCAATGAGCGACTAGAAAATTTAAATGTAATTTTGGAATCAAAGTCAAGACCAAAGGTTATCTTTTACTAAAGATTTTGGTCCAAATATTCCGGACATAGCTAAGACGGACTTTTATGTAGATATTTTCTTGTATTTATTTCCTGAAGATTTGATAGAGTTTCTTGTCTTTCATCACACTAATTTTTACAGTATGCAGATAGAAAAAAAGCCCTTCAATTCTATTACGAAAGATGAGTTATTAAAACTCTTGGGCATAAACATTTTGATAGGTATAAAGCGACTTCCGTTATACCGTAACTATTGGTTAAAAAATGAATAATTCCACGATTCATATAACTCTAATTTGATGACTGATAATCGCTTTGGGTTTTTATTGTCGCATCATCTTTACTTGATGAATGACAATTCCAAAGAATCCAAGAAAGAACAACCAGGATTTGATAAATTATATAAAGTAAGACCAATAATTGAAAAATTTTTCAAACATTCAAAACTTATTTTAAACCAAACCAATATCCAGTCTATCCATGAAAGCATGATTCGATTCAAAGCTAGATGTTCGTTGAAATAATATAAGCCGATGAAATAATATATGCCGATAAAAGGGGCTATAAGATTTGAATACGTGTGGACGAAACAGGTTTTGTTAGTGAATTTCAAATTTATATTGGGAAATCAGAAAATAATACTGAAAAGTGAAAATTCTGCAACAGCTCATACGCCTAAGCTAATTGAGGAAAAGCGTCAAAGACGTGCTTTCTCCTCTACCCAAATCTGCAAAAGAGTCTGTTGCCCTCCATAGAAATATAATTTTACTTTCTTTTTTTTTGTGTCTTTTCGTTTAGCGCTAAGTATTTTTTTATTATTTAATCTCACATTGTCTATCTAAGGTATTTCTAATATTCTTAGCGAGAAACTTATCAAGCGTAGTATGATTCTATTATGTCGATACCGCATAACACACGCGTCGCGTGAGCCAATCGAAGCATCTGTAAGGCGCGTGTGTCGTGAGCCAATGTATTGGATGAAATTCCAGGCAGGATAACTCCACGCGGAATTAAGAAATCGTTCCCATACGTTGGGACTGTCATGTCATCGTCATCCTACACGAGATTTAAGAAAAACTAATCCGATCGAAACATCTAAACGCTTGTGATCTCTCAGAAAAAGCTCGCGCACCAATCACGGCCCGCGTGTCACGCGGTGTTTGCATGACAGAATCATATTACGCTTGATAAATTTCTCGCTAGGAATATTAGAAATATCTTAGATAGACGATGTGAGATTAAATAATAAAAAAATAACTCAGCGCTAAACGAAAAGACACAAAAAAAAAGAAAATAAAATTATATTTCTACGGAGGATAGGACGTAACAGATTCTTTTTGCAGATTTTGGTAGAGCAGAAAGCACAAGTCTTTGCGCTTTTCCTCAATTAGCTTAGGCAATATGAGCTATTACAGAATGTCATTTCTCAAGTGACACTGTAGTTTCTTTTTTGATAGGAATAGTAGAAATATTTTTTTTATCTTTTTTTGTAGGAAGAGTTCCGTCAACCATCGGGAATTCAATTACCGGGAATTCAATTCCGGGAACAATTCCGGGAAATTCGAGCTCCCCCTTTCTCCCGACTCGCGAGCGCCATTAGCGCCTATATAAACGGGACAAAAACCGAACCTGTTGATTAATTCGGATTAGCCCACACCAGCAGCACAGTCATTATTCTTTCGGCAGTCACTGAAATATCTCCCAATATTCGCAATACATATAAAGGGAAAGAAGTATGCATGTGTCAATTTCTTTCAAGCTTCCTCGTTCCCGTACTCCTCGGGTAACCGTGCTCGTAGGAGCTGCTTAGTCTATCTTCTCTCCTGAATTGATGGCACTCATAGGAGCTGCTCAGTTCATTCCTTTTTCCTACGAACTAACCATGCTTGTAGGAGCTGTGTAATCTGTCCTTTCTCAGAATTAACCACACTCTTAGAAGCTCAATTCTTCCATTACTATCTGTTTCTTCTGCAATTTATTTCCAATTCTATTTTTTATGCAATTATTCAACCAATCACGTCAATAATTTAAACAAAACATTTTCGGTAAAATTATCAATCAAAGGATTCGCGTCAATTTCAACTAGCGTGCCAGCTAGTTCAGTAATTCGAACTTTAATATGGCGTTATATTCAACTTTCATTCAATCCATTCCTCCATCCTCTCCCGAAAGATATTATATGATATGATGAGACGGCTTGATTTATTCGGATTCATCATCAATTTTCTTACTAAATGAACTCTAATCAATTTAATATTTGTTACAATTACAATTATTCTCCGAACATTAACGCCAATGACAAATTCAACAAATAATTCATAAATTCAATCTAATTCAATCAGATAATTCACGATATTTTGTATTGATAAAGAATAATGCCGAATTCCATTTCAAGAGAACAGTAACTATTAGTCTAAAATTCTAAGTTAATTATAATAAATCAGTTATCATAAGAGCATATCATGTAGCATGTGATATGTCGGCACTAACAGTCTCATGATTTGCTGCTCGACTTAAGACTCGCTCCCACTCTGATTATATCTCCCTTATCCTAATAACCACTCTTCCAATCCTATGTCCTGCTCGCGCGCCGCGCCGGATTGTCTCTCTCTCTTCCCTCCATTCTGCGTTCGGCAGCGACGCGACGAAAATAACGCCAAAATATTCTGACTATTAGTTATCCTCAACATGAGAATTCGTAACACAATAATATAATTGATGACAGCAGTGGGATAGTAACGAAAACCGTATCCCAACACAGTAATCCGTAAAAGCGAAAATATCTAAATTCGTTATAGGACACATGCAATGACGTAAGAAGTCACAAAGTGGATCTGCAATGTATCTGCAATCTATTTCTTTGCATAAATTCTGATCGCAAATTGCTTTACAGCATACTATATCTAAATTTACATGTACACATGCATAGTACCTTTTAAAAAATAAATAAATAACAAAAAGTAAATAAAATACAAAAAATAAATAAAAAAAATTTTTTAATTATAAAAAATATATGAAGCTACAAACTCGCTTCATCCTCGTCGTTAGCTCTAAAGGGTGCTAAAGCAAAATTTTATAAAATGATTTTTAATAAACATAAATAAATAAATATTTCCACATACTTTTCATTATTTCATTCTACAATTATAAAATGCTTCAGACAGTATATTCGTCATAATATATACAAAAAATATACATCATAATATATACCCTATCTACAAGAGAAGTGACTCACTTTTCATATTTTCATATTTTTAATAATAGATCCAACAATTTAGATTCGTAATTAGTAACCTAAAAATCTTACCAGAACATATTTTACAGCCTTGCAACGAACTAAAAAAATTTTTTAATTTTGACTTTAGATCCTTAATCAGCGATCCAAAAAAAAATCTACTTGACCTCATTTTACAGCCCAGAACTAATTTTTTAATTTTTTGTCCGCCATTTTGGATCCGTCATTTTGAATTTCAAAAATCTGAGGTCAGATTTGTAACGATCCCGAGTAACAAATTTCAACTGAATTCTACATAAAGAAAAATGTATGCTTCAAAGGGTTAATAGTAGATTATTGTTTTCTGGGTTGTTTCTCGTAGCTGAATTTTTCTCGTTTTAAGGCTCCAAGATTTCGTTCTTCGCCCTTCATCTATCTGCTATGACCGATGTCACACTCAGGATTCGCGAAGGACGCTAGATGATCAGACTTGCTAGTTTACTTGATGTTATTCAACGCGGCATTTCACGGTTCTTTAGAGGTGCACATCTTCCAGCAAGATGTATCGCGTTTTATCAGCCAATAGAACCCTGTTAGGATATATGATATCAGAAAGGTCGGCTCATTCAAAATTCATTTACTTACCAGTCATCGCACGGAACGTTATCTAACCATACGCGTTATCGACCAAAATAGACGATTGCTCGATTTTTGAGAAGAAAAAATTACTGTTTACGATCAGATTGCACATACATGCAGAGAGAAGATTAGGTAACACAGCTAAATTATAATTGTGGCAATTAAAACGTGTCCTTATAATAGGGACAGTTTATGTCATTGCTGCCAAAATTCAATTTATTAACTGTTAAAATTTAAATGCTACAGCGAAAAATATTTTCTGCTAGAGTAAAATGGCAACCGGCAATGTCCCAGAAAAAATTACTATGACAAATAACTGTCATTTACTTAGCTACTCATGTTAAGGACGCTTTTAATTTTAACTTTAATAAAGTTTGATGTCGGCAGCAAACATATTTTATTTTCAATAGTCAATTTTTATTAATAATGCAAGATTTGAATCAGCAACTGATATTAAGCTGATATTAGTAAGTCCTTTTTTGTTTGTACGATAGCGACAGCGATAACGCGAACGTGAGATGCTCGTGTTAAACAAAGCGTACTGTACGCAGAAAGTTAATGCATTCTTTACAAGGTCGGTGATGTCACCACTATATAGATAATATTCGCTCATTTGGATATAGCGGGAAAAAGAAAAAGGTTCAGCGCATTGAACGTTAATTTTTTTTAAATCTTTGAAATTCCTGACGGGCAATTTTTGAGATTGATATCTTGAATATTGCAGGCAAGTCAATCTTTGACGATCGCAAGTCAAATTTGAGTATCACATGTACAAGCTATATGGCAACACGATGTTTAGACATAGCAATATGATACGGATACCCATACAACTGCAGGATTTATACACTTTATTATATGAAAACATTGTCTACGTCGAAGGAAGATTGACATCAAAGGAAAAGGATAAACAAAAATATCAAAGAAAAACAGAGATAGCCATTCCTTGGAAGTATTTGACGTTTGACGAAATTCAATGTGAACTCTTATCGGACGCGTTTTATTTCGATGAAAAATTGATTATGATTCGAATCAAAGGAGGAGATCAAGGAATTATGTAGAAAAATCGTACAAGACAGAAACTTATTAATCTGAACACGAAAAAAAAATTATCGGTTTTTGTTTATAATCACCTTCCACATCGGACTGCGCCAGCTATTTCGGTGCACCTGAGAGTTATCTCGCGCGACTCTTTTCTTTTCGCGAAATAACTGATTGATTATGATACGATAAATCCTGAAAACGATAAATCCTGAAAAGGCTGCTCAAGTTGTTGCTTTAATTGAAGATAGCAAAAATCAAAAGTACGTTGCTGAGGTACTTGATCTGTCAGTGTCAACTGTGCAACATGCTTATGCAAGATATTTAGATACCAATTCTCTTCAGAGAAGATCTGATTTGGGACGCCCTCGATGTAACAATGATGACTGGATTGTTGTTTTAAATTCGATAATAATTTAAGGGATGTCCGCAACACTAATATGTATCCATCAATATCATTCAGAAAAGATTAACGGAACAAAATCTGTTTTTGCGCAGGTCAGCGGCTGTATCTTTGCTTACATGTCGCGTAGCTCGACTCAATTTTGCAATTGAGCATAGAGATTGGATTTACGCAGACTTGGAGCAAAATATTTTTTAGTGACTCTCATTTTTGTTTCTATTTTTCAGATGGATGAGAGTTTATCAAAGTGAAGAATGATTTTTAGATTAAGTGAGAGATACAGTTACAATGGAGAATCTGTAACGGTTTGGACAGGAATTTCACCGAATGCTCATATTAATCTGTACTTTTTTAACAACAATGAACGCAGATGTGTACGTAGAAGACATACTCATTTCATATGTTGTTCCATACGCACCCTTCATTGGAGAGAATTTTTTGTTAATGCAAGCTCATTGCAAGAAGAGTGCTTGATTTCTTTGATGAAGTTGGTATATCGACTTGATTGGCCAGCAAATAGCCCGGACTGAAATCCCATTGAACACCTATGGGATAATTTTGGAAAAAAGTTTGAAATCACGTACCTGCTCCTCAATCACTACAAGAAAATCGAAAAATTCTTGAAGACAAATGGAATAAATATATGCAGGATGAAATTAAAAGACTGATAAGGAATATGCCAAGAATGAAGATCGCAAGAATAAAGTGTAATACGCACACGAGGAGGTCATACACACTACTAAATACACTCATGAACACATTCACGCAATCACACAACACACACACAAACACAAACACAAACACACACACACACACACACACACACAAACACGCGCGCGCGCGCGCAATGTGATTCTGCCCAATCAAACTGCAGTTCATATTGGGAAAAATTACAAACATACCAGGTGTACAAGGATGAAATGACGATTTAAGAAACAGATGGCGCACCAATGCAATACAAAAATTTAACATTATATGCCATTTTATTGTACCATCAACAAGTGTCAAACGCGCAAAGTAAAGATTTGATTGAAAAGTGTTTGCATAGTATTGTGTTGCTATGTTTAATATGACGAATTTGTACCAAAGGAGCATTCGCGGACAGCATTAATTTTTTGTTTTCATTTGAAGAAAACTGCTGCGGAATCATACCGATTATTTGGAGAAGCTTATGATGAACATGCTCTATCACAAAAAACGTGTGAACGATGGTTTCAGCATTTCAAAATTGGAGATTTCGATGTTGCAGACAAGGAACACAGAAAACCGCCCAAAAAGTACGAAGACGTGGAATTGCAAGCATTGCTGGATGAAGATGATTCACAAATACAAAAACAACTCGCAGAGCAATTGAGCGTTAGTCATCAAGCTGTTTCCAATCGCCTACGAGAGATGGGAAAGATTCAGAAAGTCGGCAGATGGGTGCTACATGAATTGAACGAGAGACAGATGGAGAGGCGCAAAAACACACGTGAAATTTTGCTCGAACGAGAACAGAAGAAAGTTATTCTTGCATCGTATCGTTACTGGGGATGAAAAGTGGATTTTTTTTGAGAATCTCAAGCGCAAAAAATCATGGATAGACCCAGGCGCACCATCCACATCGATCGAATCGCTTTGGCAGGAAGACGATGCTCTGTGTTTGGTGGGACCAGAAGGGTGTGGTCTATTATGAGCTATTGAAATCTGGCGAAACGGTTAATACCAAACGCTATCAACAATAATTGATCGATTTGAATCGTTCGCTGCTTAAAAAACGACCAAAATACCAAAAGAGGTAATACAAGATCATTTTTCTCCATGACAATGCTCCATCACATACAGCAAAACCAGTTCGAGACACGTTGGAAGCACTCAGCTGGGAAGTTCTACCCCATACGGCTTATTCACCAGACTTGGCTCCTTCCAATTATTACTTGTTTGCATCGATGGATCACGCACTTGCTGAGCAGCGCTTTGGTTCGTACGAAGATGTGAAAAAATGGCTCGATGAATGGTTCGCGGCAAAAGGGGAAGATTTTTACTGGCGTGGTATCCACAAATTGCCCGAA
>Ga0157364_1006028_pt1 | contig 12397 bp, 6 predicted proteins | sample AttsexASBM2_FD_111476 | JGI IMG/M metagenome (GOLD analysis project Ga0157364, IMG submission 111476) | Fungus gardens microbial communities from leaf cutter ant in Ribeirão Preto, State of São Paulo, Brazil - Atta sexdens ASBM2 | ecosystem: Host-associated > Fungi > Mycelium > Unclassified ...
CGCTGCATCGCCATTCATGCGTACGCACATGTGTGCCAGTGACGATCTGAAAGAAGCTCATACGATATCCGTGTGGCAAGGAATTTGTTCGGATTCTTAGACTTTGAGAAAATATTTATCAAATATGACGATTCATATATGTGGTGTTATATGATCCCGTTAATGTGTTCGCTTTAAAATGCTAATGAAAATTATCTGTGATGAAATATAAAATGAACTAACATATCGTGTTTTGCATTCAATACTTTAACTTGAATATTTTTTCTATAAATGTCACGTGTCTTTTTTATTTTAGTCGTGAAATTGAGATTTTTATATTGTGTGTATGCAAAATATTATTTTGATAGTAAACTGTGTACGCGCATAAAGGGGAGGGAAGGGGGGGGTGTTATTATTTTTAAAATAATAGCAATGATAAGATAATGATGATATAATAATGATATAATCATAATGATAGGATAATTAATACTATATTAATTTGTTGTGTCAATTCAAAGGACATTAGTTATATCAAAATTAGGTTCTGATAAAATGAATTAGTATTTACATATAATGTGTGTATTAACTATTCATTATTGAGTCTTGTGTCAATGACATCTTTTGTTCATCACATTATAAGCTATATTATATGTGAAAATGCATTTCACCGGAACCCAATCTATGATATAATTAGTAGAATCTTCACTTTCTAATTATATGGAAAATTGAGTCCCGATGAAATGAGTTAGTTTTTTTCACATATAATGTAATTTATAATGTGGTGAACAAATGATATCATATAACGATTTCAATTGATGTACTCAGTGTGTGCACTGGTGCATATTAAAGTCATAGATTTATATAAAAATGTATGTTTTATATAAATATAGAAACGCGTTAAACGCGATCTTCATTACATTTTATTATGCTGTAGTTAAAATATGTATTTTATAATTCAAAATATTTTTTTTATAATTCAACATTTATAATTCATTTTTTTTATAATTCAAACATTTCACTTTTACACACAGATTAAATCAGTGTATAGCTTTAATATCCATTAATGCATTCTACTGAATTCGTTAATTCACAAGGTTCAATAATAATTCAGAAGTTTTTAAAATGACTATATGATGTATCAAAAGTGTAAAATTTACTTACAGAATATCTTTGATACATTATAAGTTAACTATATTATTGAATCTTGTGTCAATAACATCTTTTTTGTTTATCACATTATAAGTTGCATTATATGCAAAAATGAACTTCTTTCATCGGGATCTAATTTTCCATCATATAAATAAGGATCTTTTGATTTGAGTGCTAGAAATGTCGATAAGTGATAATATAATAAATTGAAAAGAACTTTCTATGGATCCAGATTAAGCTAACAAAGACGAACAATCACAAATGAACATGAACAAGTATTATTAAAGTTCTATATTTATAAGAATAGCATAAAAAACTGCTGTTTGCTTAATATCATGCTTAATCATGTCATATTAAAAAGTTGCTAAGCGCTTATTGGATGATAGACCAATTAGATAAAAAATGGCGGTTGAAATAGTCAATAGAAAAATGCAATAGGAAAGCAACCAATAGGAGGACGCGATTGTCGATATTCACTCAGATAAAAACAATGCGTTACTCTTAGATCGATTCTACACGCGTTCAAGTAAACTTGTCAAGTATAAATGCGCAAATCGCATACATACGAGTATATATCGTCATATATCGTGTATATGACAAAGCTGCATAGTTATTTCAATAAATTTGTATTGTATTGTATATGTGGCTTGCGCATACCAACTGATACGTTTACAGCGTGAAAACAGAACGTATTCTTATAAATATAAAGCTCTAAGCATAACAAATTATTCTTTTGTTTTTCTTATATTAAAAGAAGATGGAATAATTTGTTTGTGTTTTTTGCTTGATTCGGATCCGCCTTTCCGCATACTTGACTTCATCAAATTCCAAAATTCAAATTTTTGTAATATATAAACACAAGTCAAATTCGCTATTTTTCAGGATGCGCGTCCACGGGAGGGAATCCGCGAGACGGTGCGCGCGAGTAACACGCCGGTGAACGCGCGAAGAAATGAAATGTGCGACGAGAAGAGCCATTAGGAATCCGCCATTCTCGGCGAATGTCATTCACCCTGCGTGTACATCGTAAGAAGAAAAAGAAGAAGAAGAAGCAGCATCATCACGGGAGAAGATCGAAGTGAGTGAGTCTGCTCGCATCCGAGATTCGACACTTGTAATTCGTCATCGCTGGGATCTCCTCATTTCATCGGAAATCAGCTATCCGTAAATGTATTTCATCTAATCCCTCGCCCCGTCCAATTCGCCGGCGTCAGAAGAGTGAAAGGCAGTACTTCGCTCCACGCGACGCGTCTCTTGACTCTTGAGACGCATCCCGCCAGACTCGCGCGTTATTTTCGCGAGGTCACGCTCCGGAGTCTTTCTTCGTCCATTAACGTCTCGGTATAGTGTGCTTTATATACACGTATTCTTCAAAAGTATATAGTCTTGTCGCCTAATGTCTCGTACGCGAATTTAAGTGCAAGTGCATTTAGGTCACGTTGGTATACTCTCACTTTTTGGTCAAGTAATCCCTCGACCGACCGTTCTTATTCGCTATAATACAATTGATGATAGAGATGAGAAATTCTATCTGAATGACCATAGTGAAAGAGCACGCTTGTCGATGCTCGCGAGACGCCTTCGCCGTCTTTGTCGAGGAAAGGATTGATGGAATGTTCGATTGAGGAAAAGTCGATGAATGTCCGTGAGGATCGACGATTGTTAGCCGATCGTTAAATGCCGCGGCTCAACAGCGAAGAACTATGCGATCCATGCGGACGAGCTTGAGTATCGAGAGATCTAATTCCATCAAATTCAGAGATTCAGTGGATCCACTGAGTGATCTATGAATGACGATGAAGCTTCTTCTGTAACATGCGCACATTATTTAATTTTGCCTATTAAGATAGAAGAGGTCCCAGACTGATAAAATTATTAGTAAAACCGGAGTGTTTACCGTTTATTTGACGATGCGCTCTAGTTTTCCTCGATCGAGGAAACAACAATTTCTCTGTGCACCGGGATTACTTATCCTAATTAGCCTAATTTCAAGCGAGAACAATTTCGAAATTACTCGCTTCTCACACTCGCGCAAATTAATCTAAAAGCAAGTGCTGTTTTTCCTTCAAGGAATTACGAAGCAAGAAGCTACTGATCGCAAGAACGCGTCTTCACTCGAGGGACTTCTCTTCCGGAAATCGATTTCAAATGAGTCCAGCCCGTCGATTGATCGAACAGAGAATCGTCTGACGTAACATTGAGATTCGTAAGTCGGTGTTTCCGTATTGAGGTACATCGAGAAGATACGCGGATCTCCATTTGATCTTCTCTAAAAGGGGACCGATTATAGACTCCGGTAGTGTCCGCGGGGACGCAGATGGGAGCTTGTCTGATAGAAGTCCCATCAACTCCGTGCGACAATAATCTAACGTGTTCCCAGCGATCGACTTCACGGCTGCCGTCGCGTTCTACACCGACGTCGCTCACCGACGTTACCATCGACCACAAGGCCTCTTCTTCTCCCATCCGATTCGGCCACAAAAATCCGATCAAGCTGGAATTGATGGAGTTGGAGAACATTGTTGCGAACACCGTGTACCTGAAAGCGAGAGAAGGTGAGTCTCGTTTTACTTGTGTTATCACTTATTGCTGTTTGATTTTTTAGATTTTATGTTTATATTTTATGTTTTATATACATATATTTATTCGCGGAAATTATCGATCACTCATATACAGCGTGCGGAGCAATTAAAGACTAGCAGAATAATTAACGAGTGAGTAATTATAAGTTAAAATTCATTATAACATAAAACATAAAAATCTGTTTCTTTTTGTATCGAAATATATTGGTTAGAATAATATATTAATGAATGATGTTTTATGATGTTGTAAATAATGTTCTACATTTCATTGTTTCCATTATTTGAAGAGCGGCAAGGTAATTAGGAAACTGAGAAAATTCACGCGGTAATGACAAAAATTGTTCCATGACGGGTAATAATTGCGCTTCGGTATAACACGTGTCAAGAACAGTTATTGAATTCGGTCGATTAGCGCGCGCGCTGAATACAATTCTGATATTGTGTATCTACATATAATGGCCTTCCCGGAACACCCTATGGCCTATACACAACTTTCATTACCGAGAGTTCGGCTGGACGACATTTATTACGCGCGTAAAGTCGCTCCGTAGTTTAGCTGCGAGATTGAACGTTCGCATTTAACGCGCAATATGCAATCGTTACTTTCGCATTTAACGCGTTTCGAATTGCCGTCATGGAGAAAATTAAGGCCATTAGGCGTATTTTTTTGCGACACGTGCGATTCTGGATAAATATTTCCGCAATACCGTGATTACGTTCTCGATGAGATTCAGACTGTCATTTACGGATGAAAAATAAAAAATTTTCCTCTTTAGAATTTTCTTATTTACGAGAATTACGTCAATTAAACGGCTTTAGATTGCGGAAGATAATAAAACAACATGATTTGCGCATTTAATACTTTTATACGTTGCACGCAATTTAAGTTACTTTTATCGATAAGAAAATTCTGTCACGTATTTATAACTAACTAAAAGACGGCAATTGTGCAGTTGTAATATACGTACATTTAGACACGTGCTGAATCGAAAAGTACTTATCCAGCGAACGTTTTATGATGGCTTGTTGTAGGTGTCCGTATTTTTAATGCGCGTGTAAAACGATGCTTGCGTCGACAGCTTAAGCGCCGTAACGCGAACGATAGATAGAAGCAAAAAATCTTTACTGCGAGAGGATCATCTTTTTTTCTCTGCTCGGCCCGATGCGTGTTTTAGCACACCTCGTCATAGGCGCCGGTAGAACGCGATAAATAAAATAAACAATTGTTCTTATTTCCCTTTTATCTTCGTCAAGATTTTGATTTATGAAGCTGTGTTAGTTGGACAGCTCAAATTTATTTTTGTAAATATCGGTACTATAGACTCTAAATTCTTTAGCCTCTCTCTTTAATATGTAGAAATAAATTATAAAAGAATAACAAAATATATACAAGATATATACAAGATTCGACAACTATGACGATGGATTAACAAAGTAAAAAGGTGCGAACTATTTTATTATTGTAATTTTAAATGTAATTTTCTGAATATAAAAAAGGCCAAAAATAATAAATTGTATTCATTTTTAGAGAATATAAAGAGACACGTTGTCATATTTAGAACATCCGTAGTGTCCCGACGCCCATGTCTTATACGAGGATAAGCTCCTTTGTGATAGACTAAAAAAAATTACGGTGTATATTAAGCACAAGCTCGGTATTATCACCGTTGATTCGTTATTTAATTTATGTACAGGGTGAGAGAGAGAGAGAGAGAGAGAGAGAGAGAGAGAGAGAGATAAAATATGCAAATTGCATGAAAATGCAATTGCCTTTCACAATGTAGCAAGATATTTTGTTATCTATTTTGCTTTTTTATTACCTATAGGCGGAAAGATCAATGGCAATCAAAGAAAAAATATTTAAAAATTATAATAATAAATTGAAAATAAGTGAATCTCTCTCTCTCTCTCTCTTTCTCCATCAAAAAGCGTCTTGATTTAGCACTAATCAGCTTTCTGACTTTAATTTAATGTTTAAATATATCTATAACCAGTCTCTTTGTATGGCAATCTCGTGTAAAGCTTTCTGATACAAGCGATAGTTCATCTCACAATTAGCGGTGTTTGTTTTTTTTGCGAGAAATTCAATCAACGAAAATAACATCTCAGACACGTATGCCAAAAAATAGGGACTTGCAAAATTTTTGCAGGGACAAATGCTTGATTCAATTTCATTTTTCCGTCCTGCTCGTCGTATATTTTTAGCCTCGTTACAGGGTACAATGAACTTTTGCTGATAGGAAAACGTGACGCTTTACTTCTCGTTATGCTTTGTAATACGTCCCTCACGAGATATGTCATATAGGAATATGACAGGTATTTCAGAATTTTTCACGTTTTCTTTTCCCATGGGAATTTATAGTTTAATCAATTTTTACAAACAAAATTTTAATATGAAGTTCTTAGATTAGAAATTTCTATTTGTCGCAAGAAAAGAAAATATTTTGAAAATTCAATTTTGAGATTTAATATCTCTAATGATTCATTATTCTCTCTATGTGTATATTTTTCTGAATTTAAGAGAACTTGCAACAACAAATATCAAGCTATCTTTTTCGAGACTAAAGATAAAATGCTGACTATTCAAATTCAAAAAACAAAATTTAGGAAGCTTTACTATGAATTAAATTTCAAAGATACGAATGAATACACTAGTTTTTTATCAGTAAGTAAACTCTAATTCGAGTGAAAGCCTGATTGAAAACCTGAAATTTTCCCGGGAGAATATCGTCGAATAAAATTTGCATACAGATCACGAGGTTACATTAACTCGAGACGCTCGAGACTAAACTTTGTCGATTACTGTAGTCACAATTGATCGGTTGCAAGTAGTAAATTCAATGGGGAGGGTCATCCACCATTGGCCGGCATTCAATTAGTGCATTACGAACGACGTCCTGTCGAAGAGTGCAGGCGTGTTGATGGTCGGAAAGTAGGTAAATGGATTGGCGTGATAGCGAACCACGTCAATGGCCTTGTATAATCATATTGCTTGATAAACTTTATAAATGAGAGCCTTGCACGATAAATCCAATCGCCGTGAATTACATAAATATACAGGATACCTACCGTTGAGTTATAGGGATAACGGGTTAATTAGCGGTCTTCTGTGCTCGCTGTAATGCAACGACGACGTAATTAGCGGCCATTCGATCGGGAAATGACTATAATCAATTTGTTGCGCTGACGAAAAACTTTTCCATTTACGAAATCCCAATTTATCACGACTAGTTATTTTCTGTCTCCATAACGTTTTTTTGAAGAGGAGGCAAAAGGTGTCAATAATTCTAGATTATTTCTAAATTAACTCTGAATATGGCTTTCACATTTTGCATTTCACACAATTAATATTAATAGTTTCTCGATAGATTTCAATCAATAATTAGAATTCCTTTGAAAAATTCCAAAAATTAACATCTAAGTCACATTTAATAGAAATGTTAACGCATTTTTTTTTTTAAATATCGAATTTGAATTATATTTTTTCGATGAATGCTGATATGTCTTTTTTAATGAACAATAGATTTTCTGATAACAACAAAAATTTCAATGTTTTGCAGAAGCGAAAAGATTTTAAATTTTACTTAAGGAATTGAATAGTCTCAGTATTTATATTTCTTCGTGCAATTCTTTTAAAAATTTCCAATGGTGTTTTTAAAAATTCTTCCAATCTCTCGATTTTTTAAACATTAATTTAACAAATATTTTAGGAAACTTTTGAATTTATTCGCAAAAAAAAATTTTTGCAGTTAATAGTATGATAGATGTGTTTATGATAGATGTGTTCATAAAAATGTTTATAAAAATGTATTTATGCAATGACGTCAAATAAAATAACGATGCAATAATACCGAGATGATGTATTATGCGGCTGTCCTCGTAAGCCAAAGATGCGTTTCGCGGGACCGACATACGTGTTCGTATAATCGAAAGTCACGTTTCGTCGTGCTGCGGGAACTTCAATTATCATAATGATAGCAATAAGGATTTGTGCGCAATTATTGTGAATAAAGATACAGAGTTATGCCCGTCGCACACGCTGATATAATTACGTGATGACGATGGGGCGTGAGAAAATTCCATCATCGCGAGAACGCGGTCGAGACGCGAATTGTCGCGAATAAATTTCTACGCTCGGGATAACAATAATTATTTTAAATACTACGTTTAACGCGTGCATGTTTATGTGTTTGTATGGAAGTTGATACACGAAGAGAGAGAGAGAGAGAGAGCAATTTTGTTGAAGAATCTAAAAATTTAGCTATAATAGATACAGATCTGAAAATAATGCTGGATCATCAAAATAATTTTATAGGAATCTTAAGTATGTGATAAGTAATGTTGTGATGAAATGTTTTGATGTTCTAGCAACCAATTTTGTCGTCCTAATTATTTTGATGGTCCAACAAAATTATTTTCAGATTTGTATGTAGCTAAATTTTTAGATTTTTCAGTGAAATTGCTTTTTCCGTGTACAATTTAAAAAGAGCGCCAATGGATCTTTATTTTCCACTATTAAATTAAATATGTGCAAACAACATCGCTTTGTTCATATCTATCCGTTAATGTAAAAAATGCAAGAAATTTATTCATACCAGAGTTGAAATTCGCGGAATAAATCAATTTACGAGATTCGATTTAAGTACGTTTTCACTCTTGCGAATTATTTTATTTCGACTTTCGATTCCGGGCTCTGAATTTCTTTTACTCTTCATTTTCGCTCGTATGATTTCGTCGAATACCTTTTTTCGTTCTTTTTTTTTTTTCTATCACTTTCCAGGATTGGACGAGATGCGCGCGAGTGCTCGAACGTTGTATTTCGTTTTATCTCTCCCCTTCACGCGATTCACTGAGCCGAATGTGGTTTTTCATTTTGCGGCATTGCCGACTACACACCGATTGAACGGGATCGCCAACAGCTGCACAGAGTAGTCCGCTACAAGCAGAACAGTTAAAATTTGTTCACGTGAAGACTTAGTTCAGAGAATTGTTCAATAAAGAACATGCCTTATATATTTCTAATCCCACGAAACTTTTATCATCGCTAATGATTATCTAAAATTAATTTGATATGTAATTTGATTATACAAAATGATAATATAAAACTCTTTAAATTCTTTGAAATGGAATCTCACTCTAAAAAAGTGAAAATGAATTGAAGATCAGTCTTGAAAAAGAGTGTCTCAATTTTGAATGTCAGTTCTAAAAATTTTTAGAGAGAAGGCAAAAAGTAAAAAAAATTTTGAAGCGCGAAATATTCGAGTCATAAACCCTATGTAATTTTTGTACGTTCGAAATACCCCTTTCACTTTTAACAACTGATCGTGAGACACAATAGGTTTGTTCTACATATAGATAGAATACAGCATGCATTAGACAGGTCCTCGTCCCGCGCGATGCAATTCGCATGCATCACAGCACCCGCTTCCTCCCCCATTTTTCTCCTTTTTCCTCCGCCGATGTGGAAGAGAAGGTGGAGCTTATGCGACCCTCGACTTCCGTTTGTTGGGGATCGAACAAGCGGGTCCGTGCACGCGTATCGAGATACAGGGTGCTCCGAAGTGATCGTAAGTATCGAGAATTGTATTTCAATCTCTCGAATCCGAATTATTTCAAGTTTAACGAAAATGTTCAGTATTTGAGTAATATCTTCTTCAATATTAAATAACCTGCTTAATTTTGGCTAATATTAACTCGATTCGCTTAGTAAGATAAAAATGTGATAATACTCTTCCTATACGAGCACTTCCTATACAGAAATTATGCGTTTTGCAGATTATCTCCGTATTCAAATACATTTTTAGAATGCCAATGATTTCACATTTCGTGAACATTCACTTCATTAGGACGAGGAGCAGCCTGAATGCGATTTTATTTTATTTTTCGCGGATTATTCATCGGATGACAATGAAAGTAAATTACATAGACCGCATAGAATTTACATTATTCGAGCTATTCTCTTTGTTTGAATTTTCTGAACCTGTTTGACATCTCCATTCATTATTCGTCAAGTTTCTGATGCATCGCTTTAAACGGACAAATATAGAAAGTTCTTATCTTGATATATGGTTCTCTATCTCTAAATCGACTTTCCATCAGATAATCTATTATCTCTCGATGCAATAGGGATATCAACTTTCTTGGAATAATCTGTATGACGAGCTTGTTCATGGAAGCGAAAAACTGGGACCATACATTTCCTATCGCTTTTCCCTGTCTCTTATGTTTTTCTGCACGAACGATACCGCGGAGGATTTTTTTACTTAACAAAAGCTGGGAATCTTTTTGTCATAATCAGAATTCATTTAATGAATGTACAGAGTGATTAAAGAAACTCACTTTCATTTATCCTTTTTATCCAGGAATTGTTCTTTTATTAATTCAAAATTGATCGTTTTAAATACTTTTTTAATTAACCTTTGAGTTTATTCTCTGACAAAACAAGATTCATTTGAAATCGTATTTATAAAAACTTTTCCGTTCTTTGTTCTTATTGTGGAAATTTAGTTTGTGATAGATTTTTTTATTATTTATTCAGTAGGCCACACTATGTTAATATTTAAATATTTCTTTATTAGGAATAAATTAATTCTACGTTGATGGAAGAATTCGTGGAAATCAGAAAATGATTGAAGGATCTTGATTAATTCGCATATGCACGGATTATTCTCGCAATTTATCAGCAGTAAACTTTTTAAACTGTTCTTTTCTTGCCTCTACTTTATTAAATAGCGGGATTATTCGATAGAAAGTCTATAATAACGATTAATACACCATAAATCATTATTGCTGTTTATATCAACGCGCGTCATCGCATAGAATGTGCATTGTAACGCGACGCGCGTTTTTACAACGCGTTATCTAATGTTATGACGTTCGCTTCAAAGATATTAATAAATTTCTGTCGACATACACGTCGATAACTTTTCTCTGTCAGGATTTACCATCGCAACGTCATACATATGAAGTAATTAACGAATTTTCAAGTTTTGCAATTGAATGAGGCTAAATCATGTCAGAAGCTAGTTAACTCAGCTTATCGAAAATCACGATTTTCGATGAACATTGATTAATTTTGACATTATAATAATATAATATTATAATATTACAATTTTAATCATTACAAGGGAACGAAGTGTTTTTTTTTCAATTGATTTGAATTTTTGCCAAAGGTTGGGCATCGAAAAAAATCGATATGTATTTTGCTCAGACACTCAATAGTTTAAGAGATATTAAGTTATAAAACTGATCGGATACTCTTAAAATTTTAGATCGTCGATTCAAATCTTAGTAGTAACAATTTTTTTAAAATTTTTTTTTCCACTTTTTTAAATTTTGCCTATAAAAATATGTCTCGCGTCATTTTTAATCAGAAAAACACCAAGAATTAATTTTAAAGGACTTTTCATTCAAAAACAACTTATATATTAATTCTATTAATGTGTCACTTTCAAAATATTTCTAAATTTTTCTAAAAAGATAAAAAAAATTGTCATTACTGACATTTGAACCGGCGATCTACCGATCTATAAGCCAAATTATTTGTTTTGTTTTTTGCATTATTTGTTTTTGGTTTCAGCATATTCATGGATTAATATCAAAATTTTTGTAGTAACATTGACTGATATTAGTTTAAGATTCAGCAAGACCATTTAAGACTTTGATTGCTACAGTTTGTGATATTAGTTTATTTTGAGATGCAACGAAGAAAAGTTGGCTTTTATTCCTATACTCCACTGCAATCAAAGCTGTTCGCTGTTCTCCTGCTTCCTTCTCATGGAGCGTATTTTCGCTGACTTTAAACCAATGAAGACATTCATTTATTTTTGTTAGCTTTTAATTTAAAAACATTAATATGGTTTACAATAGTGAATATACTAAGTACATACAAGAATAAAACTGTATTATAGTAGTTACAGCTGCATCAGAGATTTGGCAACAAAAATATTACATTAAAATACATTTATTCACACTTAAAAATTGTATGAAGTAGGTATGTCATATATTTCAGCAATGTTCGCTATTAATTGAACAATATCGAACTTTGAGTTTAAATTCACTGTATATAAAAATTGATGAAGTGGAAGTAAAATTCCAGCTTTTCTTAGCTACATAAAATAGCATCTTGATTTAATTGATACTTTCAGTTAATATTATATAGTTAAAACATCCTTAAGAAAAATAAGTGTATTAGATTTTTTTTTATAAAAAAGTGTACTCGCTTATTCTTGAGCCTTTAATAAAAAAAAAATAATGTATGTGTATATCAAAAGATGAGAAGAGACTTTATCCTCATTTTTTGTCCTTTAAATACATACAAAGTTTCATCAAAATAAGCCGAATGATTTTTGGAAAAAATTTTTGGAAAAAATAAAATTTTTTTTCAATTTTGACACGTGTATCTTTGAAACTAAGCTGTTTCGGACATATTATTGTATCGGGGATTATATAAAACTTTCGTTTCGAATTTTTGTAAAGAATTACCTCTTAAAATCTTTTAGCGTATCTACTTAGGACACACTCTGTATATCTAAAAATTATTAAGTGATTTTTATATACAGACTGAATAAAAAGTCCTGGACCGGCGAAATATCTCGAAAAAACTGAGCATTTTTGAAAGAAATGTCGTACAAAAATTGTAGGATTTTAAATGATCTATTTACTGATCTATTCAGTCTGATCTTGGC
>Ga0157364_1006029_pt1 | contig 12397 bp, 13 predicted proteins | sample AttsexASBM2_FD_111476 | JGI IMG/M metagenome (GOLD analysis project Ga0157364, IMG submission 111476) | Fungus gardens microbial communities from leaf cutter ant in Ribeirão Preto, State of São Paulo, Brazil - Atta sexdens ASBM2 | ecosystem: Host-associated > Fungi > Mycelium > Unclassified ...
GCAACCTCAGGCAGCTGTTCCCTGCTTCGGTCAGTACGGCCTTGAAAGACCCGCGTGACGAAGCGGCGGCGAAACGGCAGTGGATTGCGGCGTTTATGGAGAATGGCATCACCTCGAAGCAGCAGCTGTCGGCGGGTATGAAACGCGCTCGCGCCAGCGGTTCGCCGTTCTGGCCCTCGCCGGGTGAGTTTATCCAGTGGTGCCGAAAGGGCGAATACAGCGCAGCGGGCCTGCCGGACGAAGACGAGCTTTACGACATGGTGATGAAATACTGCGCCCGCCGCGGGCTGTACAAATCACCCGAAGCTTATCCGTGGAAGAGCAACGCCTGCTTCTGGATGGTCACCGGCCTGTACAACACAATGCGGGCGCAGGGGCTGACGGAGCAGGAACTGCGCGTGAAGTGTCGCGGCGAGCTGGGTAAAATGGCCGCGCGCATCCGGTCTGGTGAGCAAATCCCGGCACCGCGTATGCAACTGGAAAAGCTTTATGTGCCGGCCAGCAACGAGAAAGCCCGGAATCACGTGGCGCACTTGAAGGCGCTAATCAAGTTGAATAGAAGCTCCTCATGGCCAAAGTGACCCAGCTCATTCAGGCACTATAGCACTCAGAGCAGACCCGCCAGTGATGTTAGCGATTATCCGTCTCGCAGAAAAAAGTGGCCTCCCCAAAGGGATATCAGGACCGGCTACACAATCAGCCTGCATGCTCGTGAAGCGCACGCACGACACGATTATTGATGCGGAGCACATAAACGTTGGAGGGCAGAATATGGGAGACGTTATGTGGTAGGTAAGAGCGCCAAAAGTCATGGTGCTCTTAGTCCGCTATGAGCGAGAAGCGGAAGTACTGGCGTAACTTGCATTCGACGACTATTTTAGTCAGATTACTAGGTTCGATATATCGACTTAACCTGTGGCTATTCGATAGATAGGCCATAGAATAACATGGAAACTGTAGATTGGGAGATGAGAAAATTAATAAAAATCAACTTGATTCAAGAAAACTAATCTACACTAAGCAAGGCGAAAGATGGTTGAGTCAATTCGATGCATTAGACCAAGAAACTGCGAAGCTTCTGCTTAACTCACTGACTCTTGTCTCCCATACTGAATTCCGTCGAAATCTTGAAGCCCTTATTTTGGATGTTTCAACAAAAATAGCGGGTCCAGTCGCCCTTTATGCCGTAAGGGAACTAAAAAAGAAACGCGATAAAGGCCAGTTATTCAGCAGCCATGTAGTTCCATTTTTTGAGCAAATAATTAAAAGTAATAATGGGAAAAATGTAAACTCGATCGGTATCTCGTCAGATCAAGGTAGCGAAGCAATTTTAGCTCAAATGATTAGACAACTTTCTAAAGCCAATCCGAAAAAAATTCTAAATCATCCTTCTAAAGAAGAACTTCGAGCGCAAAGATGTGACTCTCTGATGTTTATTGATGACTATATTGGGTCTGGGCAGAGAGTCTCTGATTTTATTGATGCATTCTGGAGAGATAGAACTATAGCCTCTTGGCTATCATCAAAACACATTAAAATTCAGGTTGTAGCTTATTCTGCCACGGCTCAAGGGCTCAAGCGCCTAGGATTTTTGAAAGCGTCTCCAGAATTGATTATCTACCGAGATTCAGCAACCTTTATAACCCTCCCAATTAAGGTGGAAAGAAGAGAGGCACTACTGAAACTTTGTGAGAAATATGGGCGTAAGGCATTGAAAGGGAGAAAACATTTTTGGTGGGGTTATCAAAAAAGTATGTCTTCGCTTGTTTTTGAACATGGGTGTCCTAACAATACACCAGCTATATTATGGGATTCCGATGACCAAAAAGGGAAGTGGGTTGGTATATTTCCAAATAGGACTGTGGATACAGTAACGGCTTCAGTTTTTCCACCTGAAATTGTGTGTGGTGATCCCATACAAACCCTCCATGATGTAGGTCAGACACGATTGGCGAGGTCAGGTGCACTAATGAGGAGGGGGATGGTTGGAACTCTCATTCTCGTGGTTCTAGGGTTGATCGCAAAAGGCCAACGTAAGCGTTCAACTATTTGCTATGCGACAGGATTAAACTCAAAGGACTGTGAACTACTTCTTTCGAAATGTATTAAGTGGAAATTCCTAACCCCTGAGCGAAGGATCACCCCTCGGGGACTCTCGGAACTATCTGCGGCGAAGCAGATATCCTTTTCACCAAAAGGATATCTTGCCGTTGGTTCCGACTACTACTATCCTAGGCAACTGAGAGAGACTACGTATGACTAGTGCTAACGAGCAACACAAAGTTACCCCTCCGGGGATGATAGAGGGTTGCTACACCACCTTACAGTGGTTGTTGGGGTATGGATTTCCTGAACCTCACGAAAAAGCCCACGCTTGGCTGGAGACGGCGCACTCTGCCTCTTCCGGCGTAAGTCTTGGGTCACCAGAGCGCGCCGTCGCCTGCGGCGACGCATCGGAGTAGTTATATGTGGTCCTCTCAATCCTACAAAAACCAGGGGCTAGCCAACGGGCTTCCAGAATCCTTGCTCAATGATGCTATCGCCCAGAGCGAGCTTCTTATTTACTCGGAATACACCCTCCCCTCCATTTTAAGTCTCAAACACTTGGCCAAACGTACTAGTGTTGAATACGAGTTGCTTCGCAGTTTCGTGTGTCGGGGTGCAATAAAAGGGGTCGAGGACCTTGAAATTTATAAGAAGTTTTCTATTCGTAAGCGATCTGGTGGACGCCGTTTTATTCATATTCCATCCCCAAAGCTGATGCACACTCAGCGTTGGATCAGTGAATATATTCTCAAAGACCTGCCTGTTCATCCTGCAAGTCATGCTTTCAGAAAGGGCAGCTCAATTCAGAAATGCGCTTTGCGACATTGCGGAGCTAAATGGCTCATTAAGATTGATATTGCAGATTTCTTCAGTTCAGTGTCTGAAATTCAAGTCTACCGTATTTTTAGATCTCTAAACTATCAACCATTAGTAGCCTTTGAGCTTGCGCGTCTATGTACGGTTGGCACCGCTGGTGTAGGCCCTAGACTCAAGTTTCCACAGTGGCGGGTAAAGGCATTCAATGAGGCTATCCCGCTGTATCACCAGACGTTGCTAGGTTATTTACCGCAGGGAGCGCCCACTAGCCCATTCCTTGCAAATCTCGTAATGAAACACTGTGATAAGTCTTTGCATGCCTTGGCCCAAAAGAATGGCTTAGTTTATACACGCTATAGTGATGACCTGAGCTTCTCTACAAGAGACAAGAGTTTTGGACGATCTCGGGCAAAGAATTTTGTTTTTGAGGCTTACAAAATCATTTCGCAGTCTGGCTTTCGGCCACAATACAGAAAAACTACAATTGTACCGCCAGGTGGTAAAAAGATCATATTAGGCTTGAATGTAGAATCAGAATTTCCAAAGCTAGCGAAGGGTACACGAGACACCATTCGGCAACATCTCTACTATTTGGAAAAGGTGGGGCCTGTGCAACATGCCTTCAATCGAAAATTCGACTCTGTATGGGGGCTAAAGTCACACATCCGTGGGTTAATTGACTACGCAAACATGGTTGAACCCGACTTTGCTAAGGTTTCTCTTGAAAAGTTCAAATCTATTGAATGGCCAGTATAAGTGGCAGACCAGTTTATGAAATGTCGCCACAATATTGTTTCTGACACAGGGCTGATGCAGCAGCCCTATTAACAGCGAATACTACTCTACCTCCTATTTATTAATGAGTCACGGTGTGAGTAACGTCCGCTTCTGGCACAAAGCTGACTGATAATGAAGTAAGGACCGCTATGAGCGAAAAGCGCACATTGTATTTATAAATGGTTTTTCATTGCCAAACAAATTATTATTTGCCGCTTTTTTCTGGTCAATTACGGACACCATCATAATCATTAATTATTTGCATTAACAGTATTCTTGGTATGTCTTTTGTGGATATTCTGAAACTGGTACTCAGGCGCGAGGCAATCATAGCGGAAGTGATTTTATTATCATCGTAGGCGATGGTCATATGCTTCCCGATATTCTGTCGGGTCATGTCCGACAACCTTTTGCCACATTCGTTGGAAAATCTAAAGATTAAATTCTCTGCACCTGTCTCATCCTTCTCTACATAATCAATTGACTCTACACATCCAGAGTCAAAAGAAGTTTTCTCATTACCGACCAAAAAAACCAAACTCCCTTTTGCTGCAGTCGATGTCAATGGCACAAGCACAGCGAGTAACAACACCCCAAACTTGATTTGCATCTTCTTCTCCTTTTGTTCGTTAACCTGCTCCCCATAAATTAACATATCTCAACGTCCGCTTCTGGCACAAAGCGGACATCAGCATCAACAACCAGATCTCTTTCTTAAGCTCTGCGGTGGAGTAAGATCATCAGGCCTTAACCCAAATGTCTAGGAAAGTTGAAAGCTAGCCGGCGATCAGACGCAGTCGTGTAGCAGGTCAAAACAAAGCAGCAGTCATTCGCGCGCCAGCGGCTCACTGTTCAGGTCGTCACCGGGACAGTTTATCCAGTGATACAAGCGAGACCACTACAAGGCTGCAGTTTGCCAGAGGAAGATGAGCTTTATGCTATCGTGATGGCTTACTTGTGCCCGCCGTAGGCTGTATGAAAACCTGAAAAGCTATCCCTGGAAGAGCAATGCTTGCTTCTATATGAGCACTGGCCTATACAGCACGATGCACGCTCAGGGGCTGACAGAGCAGGAGCTGCACGTGAAGTGTCGCAGTGAGCTGCGGAAAATGGCTATGCGCATTCATTCTGGTGAGCAGATTCCGCCGCCTCGCCCTCAGGTTGAGATGCTTTATGTGCCAACCAGCACTGCAAGAGTAATGGTTGATATTGGTTATTTAAAATTCTTGCTTAATAAGCTAGAGAAATGCCATGCTTACTAAAACAATTAGAGTTTTTGGCCCGACGGGGTTCCAGAAAGAACTTCTTCATCTTTTACATACAATAAAATCGAAAGCAGATAATTCAATTATAAAAAAGTACATATATCTTTTCTTGTAAGCTGCCTTTTTATTCATGAGCTCTAATGTTATGCTTAATCGTAAAACAGATATCTTGAAATTACCTTTCAATTATCTTTATTTACACAAAATAAATAGTGTTATATAATTTAAAAAAACACAATGGGATGTAGCTATGAAAATATGTTCGGTATTAGAAGATAAAAGGATTAATGCTAAGAATATTTTAGTGGAAATGCCTATAAAGGATTACATTAACCTTTGCCAGGCAATAATAGAAAAAAATGAGTTTCAAAGAAAGCGCGTCAAATCTTCTAAAACTATTTATGCTTTATTAAAAGAGGATATTTTAAAGGAATGCATTATACCTCCGATCGTTCTGGCATTGACTACTGAGTTAGATGAAAATGAAGAAAACTCTGCGGGCTTTGCGCTTAACATATTGAAAAATAAAGATAATTTGCTTATTCTCGATGGCTTACAAAGAACTCATACAATTCTTGACTTGGTCCAAGAGCTTTCGATTAGTGATGATCCTGCACAGCTTAATAAAGTTCTAGATAATAAAATTCGCGTTGAAATATATACTGGTTTGAACAGGCTTGGTATCCTTTATAGGATGTTGACTTTGAATACAGGGCAGACTCCCATGTCCCTTCGCCAACAAATAGAAATACTATACCTAGATTACTTAAAATCCCCATTGGATGGGATTGTCTTTGTTCAAGATATAGAAGACAAAACAACTCATAAAATACATGAGTATAAATTCAAGGAGGTAGTTGAAGGGTTCAATTCTTATATAACGAGAGATGAACTACCCATTGATAGGACAGACCTCCTGGAAAATATCTCAAGCCTAGAAAAACTTTCGAGAGAAAATACAAATAAAAATCTTTTTGAGGAGTTTTCAGTTGCACTTAATAACGTAATAACCCGATTTGACGCTTTGGTCGGTGATGCTGTTCTTGACGAAAATTTTAAATCCAGTAATGGTTCTCCATTCGGCATAAATATAAAGAAAATATTCAAACGTTCCCAAGCTTATACTGGCTTTGGCGCAGCCATTGGGAAGTTAATTGACCTAGAAGCCGTTACCTCATTAGACAGTATTAAGGATATCGCCGAACAGATAAAATTAGAAAACCCAGCAGATTTCCTTGAAAGGTTTAATTTAACTTTATTAGATATTACAAAGAAAAGCAAGAAAATCGGTAACGCTCAGAGAGCTTATTTTGTGTGCTATTTTAGAGAGTTGTTAAACCCGCAAAGTGATAGCTACCTTAATATGTTAGCGGCTATCGATTCTGCAAAACAAAAGTATTTTTCTCTTTATTAATAGGGACGGTTTATGCTTCTGAATTGCTTCCAAGGAAAGTATGGCGATGTAGAACTTGTCTTTAGTTTAGATGAGGAAGAGTACGGATTCTATTTGAAGAATGAAATGGGAGGTGTAGCTAAATTTAACAACCCACTTGATTATAAAGATGTTCGTGTTCAGTTAACCGCAAGGGATTATATACCACAAGATTATGAAGTGATATTTTTATTAAAAAAAGATGTTATCGAAAATGATATTTCTACAGTGCGATATCGTTTTGATGACGGATATAGAAATATAGGGTTTTTGATACCGGCGATTTCTTTAGAGTCAACAGACCATGATTACGCAGAAGATAATAGGTTTCTGCTTTATTCATATATAGCAACAGTAGAGTTGCTAAAGAAATTTCCAATGTATCCTTATGTTAAAGATATTGCTTTTGACGATAATAAATTTAATATTTCTGACTTGATAAGCCAAGATTTAGTTATCTGCATTATTTGGAAGAAAGATATTGTGGATTTCACGATGTCACGTTTAGCTGTATGCCTTTTTGAAGAAGGGTATGTTGCTTTATCATCTCGGTTGCCTAGCGAATTAGTCTTTTCAAAAAACAACATTGAATCTAATTCTGATGAAACTCATGAGATTAAAAAATTTACAATAGAATTGTTGAGTAGTGATGTCGTGGATTACGCCTTAATTGAAAAAATACTATTTGTATATTTTCCTTATGAGAAAAATCCGCCATTTAAATTTTTTTTACTCTATCAAATAATAGAGTTGCTTATGAGCTACATTTTACAACATGAGTATGATTTGATCCTTACCCAACTTAAAGAAGTTCAGCAGGATAATTTAAAGTCTCGAGATGTATTGGATAAAATTAAAGAGTTTACCGCTGAAAAGAAAAGGCTATCACTTTTATTTAATAGTTATAGTAGGGTTCACCAAAAATCAGCTGAACTTAAAAGTACTTCATTAGCATATGTTATTAAAATGATTGATGCAGGTATATCTGATGAGAAAAACTGTGAAGAGTATTTTTACTTAATACGTAATTTTATAGTTCACAACATGATTTCATTGAATGAAGATAATAATGTTGAACTTGAAGAAGTTAATGCAAACTTAATTAGTATGGTTCCATTACTGTTGAAGACATTCAAAAAAAGGAATCAATAAGAATTTTATCTAATAAGCTTTCCTATTTAGTCCTCACATCAAGCAATGTAAGGACTAATTTTCTTCTATATAGAGGGAGATGTTAGTTATGCTTTCACCAAAAAAGTAAGGACATCCCATATAAAACTTTTTTTTGCTATGTATAGCTTATTGGTTTTTGGTAACAATACGAAGCGGGGAGTTCAATCCAAAAATTCCGCCGCAAGTAAGCTTTAACTGGTACAGCTTTACACCATTAGGGGATTTAACGGCGGATTGCCGCCGTAGAACTTTTCATTTAACAATACTTAGGTGCGAAATCTTCTCACGCGCATTAATTCGAAAACTATCACCCGTTAACGCTTCCATGAAGAAACGGTTATTAAATGTTAGTGCGCTTAACTCATCTAAAGGAAACCTTAGCTGTTCGAGAATTTCTGTGCGTTTAGCACCCTGAGAACGTAATGCGGAAAAAACCTTATCAAGGATCAATGATTCTTCACGTTCAGGCATACCTTGAGGTTCTCCAGTGCGGTATCCACGTCTGTTCAGCTCAATGGATAACTGCCGGTAATGCCATTCAGTTGACAGCCCCAGATCAAAAGTACGACGAACTAAAGCAGAAAGCGAAACTTTCCAGTTCTTCTTTAAAGAAATTAGCTGGTCTAGTTTAGGCATCCTTGGTACTGAAGCAAGTATACTTCTTTCAGGCATCAGAAAAGCTGAGGCGAAGCGATCTGCATCAAGTTCAGCCTGGCGTCCGTTGTTGCTGGAATGCTTATGTAATACTAGATGCCCTAGCTCATGAGCAGCGTCAAAGCGGCTTCGCTCAGGGGTTTTCATTGTGTTAAGCAGTACAAAAGGTTTTTTATCCATCCAGAAGGAAAATGCATCTACTTCAACGCAGTTTTCCGCGAGTGAAAAAATTCTTAATCCATTTGCTTCCAGCAAGTGGATAATATTTGATATAGAAAGTTCACCAATTCCCCAAGCTTCCCTTACAGCACGTGCTGCATTTTCGGGGTCAGCATAGTTATCAAAACTACAATCAGGAACGTTTGTTTTGGGCAGTTGAAATTGACCATCTATCCACGTTGATAACTCCTGAGCAAGCTTACCGGCACCTATAGCTGAGTCACGTTTCTGCGCGCTCAACTTTGTCATTGCGCGAAAACTAACGGCTTCATAAGGTAAAGTAGGGACATGCCTGTCCCTAAAAAAATCAACAGGATAATTTAAAACAGTCGAAATCCTTTCCATGCTATCACTGGCTATCTCATCAAATATGCCAGCTTTTTCATAGTTAGATATCGTTTTACTGGTTAGCCCTGCAGCTTCCGCTAACCCCTTTTGTGTCAGGCCTCTCCGTTCTCTTGCTATACGTAAACGTTCTGAGTTAAACATGATGCATCTTTAGCCTGTTTTCAAAATATCGAGATCAATTTTGGGTGTAAATTGGGGTGATTCACTATTCCGGACAAGCGGATTTGATTGATTCATATCAATAATCAATCGTGTGGAAAAGCTGTTTACTACATTTTTATCATTGTAAGATACTGGGCGGGACAACTCTGCACGAATCCCTACTCGGTTAAACTCATCTAGCTCATAAAAATCGTAAAGCAAAAACCATAGATCGCGACCGATTTTATTTGGCAACAAAGAAATGACGTCACCATCAGGTTGATAAAAATTTAAAGCAAGTTGGCTCTCATCTAATAAAAGTTTTCCTTGGCCAGGTGCATTATTTTGAATTAACCCCATGAGATCGTGAGTAAAGTCACCCTTTTTCATACGGGATTCGGGGTAACCGTGGGCAAGTCCGGTTTGTTTACATCCCCTGCAAAGGTATATTGCAACCTCATCACTTATAGTCAGCTCCACATTTCGTAGGGACAAACGGGTATAACCTTTAGGCGCTAATATCTCACGCGCTGCACTCACGGCTTCTCCATAAAAGTATTGGCCACGAGAAGTTAATGGGTGGTTCAGTGTTGTTGAGTAGCGACCAGACAAACCGCGCTCAAGTATTTGCGTCAGATCACTCTGGCTAAGATTCAAACTCTGCAGATAAGAGTCGACATCATGCTGGGCAGTCAAAATTTCGTTTTTGATAAGATTTTGTAGAGACATTGGCAAAGGTTCCTTTGTTATTTTCTGTTTTTTATACCTCATTTGAGGTCTAAAAACAAGAAAAGACCTGGATAAAATAACAGCTAGATACATGCTATTTATCCAGCCAGAGAGAGTAAACTGGTTCCGGGTGCTTACAGACCTGACCCGAGCTGGCTGTCCTTTGCAGCGGATTGCGGATGGCATTTGGGGCACCAAATCGACCCTCTTTGGATGTAAGCAGGGGGCAGAACCAAGGCATGTAGCCGAGAGATGCTTATTGCATACAGGCCTGCTATGCCTGTACGTAGCCGTTCCTAACTTCCTTTCATAAGTGCCTTCTTTAAGGCGCGTTCCGATGCAGCTGCTCGTCCTCAACAGGTGTTTCACGCATTATTCAAACCTGCACAACTCTGACTTTCTCCAGTAACGTTCATCAATGAAATGTATAATCGCCCCCCTTGAGGCGGTTTAGGCAGGATAGAGATTAGCGCGATGCGTGATATTCAAAAGATACTTGAACGATGGGGAGCCTGGGTTACGGATAACCATGAATCGGTCTGGTGGCCATCAGTCGCTGCCGGGTTCGCTGAGCTTATACCTTCAAAAATCAAAAGCCGCCCAAAGTGCTGTGACGAGGACGGTATGATTATCTCGGACATTATGGCCAGACTGCACCGTAAGTATCCGGTGGCGTATGATCTGCTTTGCGATTACTACATCTTTGGCAAAACATTCATGCAGCTTGCACGCGAGCATCATTGCTCTGATACGCATATCGGTAAGAAGCTGCAGAATGCTGAGGGAATGGTCGATGGTTATCTGATGGCACTGGATATCAGGCTTGAAATGGACGCTGATGTCTGGCGCGAAGTGGGGGTCTGAATATCCGAAATCAAAAGATGATTTATCCTGGGGATACAGCAAGAGCAAGAAAATTCTACTTCAGCTAATTTCCTAAATAATGGTCTCATGCTCATGCCATATTTTACTGAATTAAACGCGTACACAGCCTGTTGTTACGTATTTATCGATAAGGCGCATTAGGCCATTTCATATAAGCAAAAACGTAGAGCATTATGAAATGCAGCCCAGGCAGCGAAAGGATGAGCGCCATCTTCCAGCCAAAACCCGCTTTCTGAGCCATTCGATAGCATGGTATGAAAGTCAGTAACCAGATTACCAGTGAAAGTGAAGCGAGTGGATTAGGCTTTTCCATTAAGTTTCTCCTTTTTCATTACAGTCATCAGGTATCGGCAGGCAAGACGGATTCTTGAGCAGCGACAGTCATTACTTTCCCCGGGCCTCCCGTTTGTGCTGTAACCAAACAAAGCTCTTATCATTGCTAAGAACCGTAATAATAGAGACTTTACGATCGTAAAAAAGCAAATATCATGTTATGAGTGCTATCAAAGGCATGCAGCTTAATGCTGTAGCAAATCATTCTCATCATTACGGCTGCGAGCGTCGGCAGTATTGTACCGACGCTCCCTCTGGCGATGTTTAACTGAGCGTTAAATACCGGAAATGTTTTCCTCGCATGTCATTGTACTTATCTGTCGTACGCTGATATTTGTGGCCCAGCAGTGTGCGAGTATCTATGCCCTGTGTCCGGTAAAGTCGCTCAGCCAAAGAGCGCTGTTCACGGAACGGCGGTGCAGTACAGCCGGGCGGAACTGACAGCTCGCAGCACTCACGACAAACCCTAAACCACTGCGACAATGACCAGGTGTTAATGCGCCTTCCTGAGTCCGTTTGCAGCATCAGGCCACTTGACGGGCAAATATCGATGACTTCGGCGAGCGAGGTAGATACAGCATCCAGGCGCAGGCTAAGCGGCAGGGCTATCCTTTCTCCTGTTTTAAACTGCGTGATGTAGAGATAACCATCCCTGACGTCGCGAGAATGCATTCTTACTAAATCCGAAGAGCGCTGGCCAGTAATCAGCGCCAGCAACATCGCGTTCTGAAAATAAACCGGAGCCCGGTATTTGGCGCACTTAAAAATTTGTATCCACTCACTGAGATTCAGTCGGGTTGCTGCAACGGTGGTTACCGGTGGCCGGGACAAAAGGGCAGGGTTGTGTCCCATTGGTACAACGCCCGCCCGTTGCGCCTCTTTGAACATATCGGACATGTTTATACGCAGCCGGCGTGCTGCGTAAGGGGTTTCCTGAGCCTTTTCGTTGATAAGGCGGCTAATCTCGTAAGCCGTAATGCTCATCAGCTGACGATCGTCCCAGACTCTGCAACAGAACCGCGCAAGCCTTATATAGTCTTGTACTGTTTTCGCTTTTATTTCGCCGCTGGCGTGTCTTGCCTGCACTGAAAGTGAATAGCTTTCAACCCATTTACCTATTGTTAATGACATGATTTTCTACTCATCTGTAATTAAGGAGCTGCCTGCGCGGCAGTGAGATGAGTGATGGAGATTATTCCTGCGCTGAATGCCGTCCCGGCATATCTCTGCGAGGACTGAAGAGCCTGTTGTTAACGATGAGTCTCAATAAATTGTACCTACAAAGCTCGCTTCGGCGGGCTTTTTTTATACCCAAAGTCGCCGCTGGTTCCCATCGCGCACCCTGCGCACGCCGACGCGCGGCTTTTTTCTTCTAACTCCAACGTTGCCCACACCAGAAAGGGCAGAGCATGCATCGTATGGACTCAACATCTCATCAAATGCCGTACTGGTGGTCAGCGTGCCTTGCGTTCTTCTCAACGCTGACGCTTTACGACTGCGTTTTTTGCATCGGCGCAGCGATCTCGGCGTTCTTCACAATCAAAACCTATTACGCCTCGCGACACGAAAGGCGACAGCA
>Ga0157364_1006030_pt1 | contig 12396 bp, 8 predicted proteins | sample AttsexASBM2_FD_111476 | JGI IMG/M metagenome (GOLD analysis project Ga0157364, IMG submission 111476) | Fungus gardens microbial communities from leaf cutter ant in Ribeirão Preto, State of São Paulo, Brazil - Atta sexdens ASBM2 | ecosystem: Host-associated > Fungi > Mycelium > Unclassified ...
CTCTCTCTCTCTCTCTCTGCCCGAAAGTTTACCTCTAATGCCCGGGGATGCTAAGTACGCCAGTTGGATGTGGGCGTGATTAATTACCGGCAAATAGGAGCCGACGTGGATTGATATATCGAGCGTTCTTGCAGCTTTCCCGCCGATTTACGGTCGCCTCTATGGGGTATGACAATGGAGATGGGGAGACGGGATGACGAGAGGGAGAGGTTGTCGATGCGACGACCTGTCGATGCGAGCAAACGTCCTGTCGTCGCCTTCGTCGTCGCCTGAGAAACGCTCGCGATCTCTAACGGCACGTCGTTCAGAACAAAGTTAACTCCTTAAATCCGTGTTAGTATCGAAGCGTTTAACTATACTTGTCGTTGGATTCATCCGAAGCCAGATCTATTTCCGAAGGTACGCAATCTAGCGAGACTAAAAGAAGTCTGAATAAATCAATAAAGAAATTGAATAAATCGAAAAGGTTGCAACTTTCTTAATCTTTACATGAGAACATGTGAACTGTATTCGTTTTTGTATAGGATATTTCAATACTGTTATTTCTATTTTCATTACATTACGTTTTATTCTTAACGATGGCTACACTACTTATTAAGTATAGAAGATGCTGCACTACATATATTTACCGCTTTGTTACAAATACTCGAATCGTCGTCAGAACTTGAGTTATTCCAAGCTGAGCTCTGTGTAACTAGGCTCTATAATAAGATAGACCTTAGTTAATAAGAGATTAAATGCGCATTAGAGAGTTAAGGAGTCTTACGTGTTAAGTTGCGATAACCCCATTGCTCACTCTCGCGTGATACTCGATACCTTTGGTGTTTAATTTCGAGACGGAGGCTGAGGGAGATTAAAATCGCATTATATGCCACGGCCATCGACGCTATGTGAGTTGCGATTCTAGAGAAGAAGGTACGGATCTATGTATGTACGTACAAAATACAACGAGAAAGAAATACCCAGGCGGGTCTATAGGAAATAATGATCGCTCGTTCTCCGCCCCGATCGCGCGAAGGAAACGAGCATCGCTCTTCCGCCATGGAAATCCCGGTCGACGTAGTCGGAATAATAATTAGTCAATTAATTAACGTACACATAATTATTAGCGAAGATGCGGGAAACAGCGATGAAGCAAGAGAGAAAGGAGAGCGAGAGAAAGAGAGGCATAGGAGGATAGAAATGCAGCTGCATCGGCATCTCGGCTGCCTATACCTCGTTCAGCTTCGTCTTCGATTAGGAATTATTGAGGAAATTAATTGTGCGTGAAGTCTGCGACGCGCTTTACCTTCCTCTTCCCTTCGCGTCTGCATTGCTTGTCGCGCGAATCTCTCGTCGTCGTCGTCTCGAGTATAGATCGCGATAAAATGTCATGCCTCTTGCTTTGTTTTTTTTGTTTTTTTTTTGTATTAATACGTTTGTTTTTTTATTGCGTCACTGAATTGAATTAAAACTTTCCTTCTCGCTTTCGCCAAATTTATATGTATATACCTATTTTATTTTTTCATAAAGTATAAAAAACGCTAATAGCTATTAAAAAAACCAGATCTAATTATTAATGATGTTTCTCTCGACTGATATATGTAATTAAATATAATTTTGCTGAAAAGAGAATAATTATGAAAATATTTGAAGCCGTGTGCAGTAGGCATAATACATTCATTTGTATATATCTGGAATTTTTTATACTCTACTCTACAATTATACAACAGCGGTAATTGAAAAATAGAAGTTGATATACTTTCTTGCGTAATTACATACAATTAACACGATGGTGAAACTAACAAACGGTGAAAGCACTCGCAGCAACTGTCACGGGAGGAGGAATCGATGCCATCGTCGCGCCACACACCTCGCGATCCCGTTCTCAATCGCTCGTAATAATAACTACATTTAATTTGGATCGAATAAAAAAAAAATAATACTCGACTTTTTTTCCGTTTGTTTTCTGCTGCGCTGGCGATGGTGTTTTTTCCCCAATTACGCGCGGGCCGTACGACTGTAAACATGAAATTTGGAATATTTTGATATACAATTAAACAATATTTGGGTTATAACCGATGTTTGAGGAAGTTTAGCGACAAAACGTCGAGGAGGGATTTTCGAATTTGGTTTGCGGCAGTGGCGGCGATTAGCGGACCTACTACTACCCCTTCCCTTCGCCCCCGGTCGCGGAGCTGAGTCCAGAGTCCCCCGTCGGAATCATTGGCAAACGCCGCGTTTTCATCGCATAACTCTCTCTCGCGCGCGCGGAGAAGCACGACGAGGCCGATGGACGGGCTTGCGCGGAACGAATTGCACCTGGTTATGCTGGATATGCGAACGAACGCCCGCCCGCCCCCTCCCTCCCTCCCTCCGTCCGCCGCTCTGCTAATAATTGCACTCATCTATTTATATTAATTATCGGCGATTAGCAATACCAATTAATCGCATTACCGTGGGTGCTCGCTGGCGTTGCAGAACAAGAGAAAGAGAGGGAGTGTATTAGGGGCGAGAGAAACGGAGAGAAGGAGAATTGTGGGCGAGAGAGAAGGAGAGGCGAAACGTGGTTGTTGGGTCGCCCTCTCTATACACCGGGTGGGATTGCGGCACCGGGCGACGAGTCGCTTGCTCCGCCTCGCGAGTAATTTACTGTTATTGGTCGAATTATGCCACGGTCGAATGCATATTTATGCGGTTAATTATAATTTATGATAAAGCGCCGCCGTCGTGAACGGCGGGAGATCGCCCGGTGGGTTTCCTGAACGTTTCCCGAGTGTGTTCCCCCTTTCTTCCTCGCGACGCGAGTCGATTCTGTGCGGAAAGCGAATTGCCCGCATTACGTGCGACACATACCTCTAGACACTTTTCTCGTGACGATCGTTCCCAGAGGAATTTAATTTGTACGTAACTCGTTATTTAAACGCCAATGTAATTGTACTGAATGGAGAAACCAGAGATTAATCGAAGTGGCTTATTGTTGCTCTTTGATTGATGGCGATATTCTCGGCGGAGCCGAGATCCTCTGATAAATCCTTTGTTTTTCTTTTTTTTTTTTGCTAATAAAATATATTTCATCGCTCCTTTCTAAAAATCACACAATTAGAAAAACATGATTGTCGAGTATTATCATGAATGAGTTCAGTAAAACATAATTTAATTGTCAAAAGTGAACTTTATAAAAATTGTCACAATTGAAAAGAACATAATTTTTTAAGGATTGTGAAACGAAAATTATCAAAATTGTCATATTCACCATGTTAAGAATATATTTTCGATATTATTAATTAATTATTTTCAAATTGAAAAATAATTTTCTCCCTTTTCTTCTAAGGAAAACTTAATTTTGTGAATTATGTCACTTTTGAAGTAAGGAAGCGGTATATATAGAATCACCCATATAAAACTTTTGAAAATTTATAAACGAAGATAGATTTATAAATTAAAAGAAACACTTTAGTAAACGAGAACAATAAGCTCGTATTATATTTCGCTTGTTTGATGGAAAATACATCAAATCAATACATTTAGCATTTTTTAAACAATAATAGGAAATTAACTTTAAAGATCTTTGTTGGAAAAACGCGCGCGGATATATAATGTGACTCTTCCAATGTGGTGATGCCAAGATCGAAGCAATAAATGTTGCACTTGTCTTCTGATTGAGTTCGCGATGATTATTTATGGAAAACAACTATTATAATTGTAGCAAAATGTTATAAGTATTTCAAAGAAAAGAAGTGAACGAGACATGAATAATTTAATTGTGTATACTAAGAGTTAATAATCGCGCTCTGAAAAAAATTTCTGGTTACAAATGAACGAACTAGAAGATTGATTATATCAATCAAAAGTCTAGTTATCTCAGCTAAAATTATAATAGATTTAACCCGAAAATTCTAATTTATCCATTTTCATCCAGAATTCTAATTAATGTGCAACCACAGACTCTCTTTTCAATGCGAAAACTCGGAATAAAATTTTTCTATGAATAACTTAGTGTTTGGTACGTTCGAGGAAAATCTTTAAACTGCAATTACTTCCCCGCATTCGCTCAAAAATCTCGGATTCGAAATCACATCGTCGGTGCGATAAAGAAAGAATTAAATTCACCGCACAGAACATCGCTGTGTTTCCGCTGTCTTTCCATGGATTATATAGCGGCACGTTCGAGCCGCGATAAAAATCTTTTCTTGCCGACATTTTTATTATTTCTTGGATGACAGTGAGAGTGTGGGTGCGGGTGTTATCTCCGTTATCTCGCACTATAAAGATAGAGCATTCATCACGATGCATATCCATGCCGCCGCCGCTTGCTATTTCTCCAGCCCAGTAATGACACGCGCTGATGGACAACGGGCAAATTAATGTTTTGGACAATTAAGTTTAGCATCTCAATCACGATTTCACAAGCCGACATTCGTCGCTCTCCTTGCTCCGCCGAGAGAGACGTGTTATTGCGCCAATCCGCGCGATACAAACTGCCGGCCGCGATCGCGCATTACGTCCGGAAACTCAAGAGAGCATCTCCTGGGCATATAATAATAAGTTAATAACACAATGTGAGCGCTCACGCTACGTAACGATGGCGTGTCTTTACCTCGATCATCAACGAGCTACTAAAAGCTAGAAAGAAGAATGTAATACTCGTAATCGGGATAACGCGCCTTTCGATTTTGTTCCCCCCCCCGCAATTTACTATAACGAAGAAAAACACAATTGGGTCGCTCATAACTCACACGGCATTTCGAGGCCATCGGATTGTAATCGAATCTATTAAATGTAATTGAATTCGCAATAAATCCTGCCAAATTTCGAGGCCCGATCGATTATTATTCATAGCCGATCTGAGCGAACACAGGCGCATTTGAGCTTATAACCTGAAATAAATCTAATCGTACTAAGCCTTTGTTGTCTTCGATAATATAATACGATGTGGCCATACAGCGTGATATAATCACACGTACATGATTCATGCAGTATCATACATTATCTCGAAAAATTTAATTCTCGCGAGCAATCGTTCAAATAATACTGTCCTGATTAGTACAATAAAAACACAGATTGTAGAAAAATAAAAGTAGAGAAATTTTATTAAACGAAACTTGTTGAAAAAATAAATAAATTTGTATTTATTATTAATATGCTGGTATCTCGCGCCGGTGTATTAAAAATGTATACAAATTTATTTTTTGTTCACTGTACGTTTTTTGTTTACGGTATAATCGTGCGAAAGTTAAGCCACGCAGCCGCGTTATTTAGCACAAAATCACGGCTACTCTCTCGCGGATCTCGGAGAGTATCGCGACTCGACCGTAAAATTCTATCCCGCGTGATTATGTGCGCGCGCAACCTTCGCCCGTGCCCGCTACTGCGACGGAAATATGTTCGAAAGATAATGCGTTTAGTTGCTTCAATGACGATTAATTGCTCGCGCCGACCAGGCGGGAGGGGGTGAGCGGCGCGCGAACGTAAACGCGCGATAAATTCGACGGAAAATACCGTAGAATGGGGTGAATAGGATCACTTCGGAATTGGAAGGTTAATATTGCCGCGTTAATTTCTTTTCAACCGATGGCTTGATATATCGGAGGTCTTGATACCTAATCTTATTAGCCACTGAAATTTGATTGATGTCTCTATATATGCACATGGCGCGCATATGAGATTTATAACTTTCAATATAACCAGCGAAAGGGGGAAATTTTTTAAATTGCGTATGAGGAACTTTAATTTATTAAACTTTATAAAAAGCAATTATAGATTGCTTTATATATATATATATATATATATATATATTTTTTTTTTTCAATGAGTGAATTACTGGTGAATAGGATTTTATTTCTACCTTTATTATGGAAATAGATATCTGCAAAGGCACTAAATAATAATTTCGTTAAAACATAGCGGTTAATTATCGCGAGATAGATACACACTTGCGATTGATATTGTGTATATAATAGATATAAAAAGTTCCAAGAGAAATGCAAGTTTATAACGCACCATTCGAATATTCTCGCGATATGTCGGATTAATTTTGCTGTAAACGACCACGCAACAATGGACAGCCAGCAAATCAATGTGTGCACCTAATTAATGCCATGATCTTCCTTCTCGAAACGTCATTGCACGCCGATGCAGCCGCGGGTGCTGTCAGTTCGCCTGTCATCGTTAGGCGAAGAAAATCGCCGGGATCGTGCGGGGTTTCCGGTCCGACATATTAACGTAATTATCAGCGAATTAGTGTGGAGCTATAGTGAACTGTAATATTCGAAAGTGTTTCGAGATGAATGTCGCGTACAGCTTGTTTATTATACAACGTTTAATAGAAGCATTGTCGAAGAGACCACTGAATGCTGATTGTATTGAATAAAAATGGCGCATAATGATTGATTTATTGGAAGCATAAAAATATATAACGATAAATATGTATGTACATCTATATTATATTTACGTAGATACGATAAGTTAACAATAGACTAATGGAAAGCAGCTTAAAAAAATATTTTTTTTAATGACAAAATGTAGAATATAGTGTCATTGGATTATACATATAATTTCGACCATTTTAAAGAATAAAGTTTAGTTTATGGGTTAGTATATGTTGGTTTATTCAAATAAAAAAGTTTTAATTTGAGACGCTACGCTCTTTTTTGAATATACACAGTTGGAAAATTTGTATTAACATATATCACGTGTCTCAAATGGTCCATCTAAATTTTTATATTGATTTAATACAAGATAAATATATTAGAATGTAACAAATATTATGTAAAAATTAATATTGAAAAGTGTAATATTTTGACACAGTTTAAAAACAAATTGTGAAAATATATTTCTTCAATAAAATTAATATTTATAATAATAAATTAACATGTACATTTATCCTTTACTCATTTATCATAGAATTTGTAACGTTTAAAAACTACACTGTTTTTATGTCATTTGTCCATTTGCTTATAAATTGTTATTTTAACACTAAGAATTATAAAAAATTTATGTAAAAAATATTAGAATGTAAATATTGTAAAGGTAAATAATGTAAAGATTAAAATGTAAATGTATGTAAGAATGTTAAACATTAATTTAACACAAAATATATTCAAATAACATAAACACATTATGCTAAATCAGCACTCGGGTATGTTGAAAATTCAACCCAACAATTTTAACAAGGACTGAGTTTTAACGCAAGCACAAAATGTTTTTTTATTGCACATAAATTTTCTATAAAGGATATGTGTGATAGAATCTGTAGTACACAATACGCGACAACGAGAGACATGTCCGCGTTTGTCGTGTGTTAAAATACAGAAAGAAAAATGATTCTCGATTCATTCAGGCACTCGGATGCAATTATGCCCGGCGATTAGCGAGGGAAACGAATGAAACGCTGGCATTCTCGTCGACGCTTAAACCACCACGGGCACTGCGGCCGGAAGAGTAATATCGCGCGATTCATCGGCGTAACTTCTCGAACGCGAGTTTCGCGTCATTTCGCAAAGTCGCATCTGTGTGGTGGTAAACTGGCGCGCCTAATTAACGTCCATCTTTCTCGTCGAAAGTTAGGGCGAATGCACACGCGTCTCGCAATTGTATGGGCAGGGAAGGGTTGAAAAAGGCAATACGAACGGCTGGGGAGAGCCCTTCACCTGGAAAAGCGCGGGAACTTATGCGTAACGCGAAAACATATGATAAACATATCCGAACGCGAACAGAAACGAGTGGGCGAGAAGAGAGGCTGCAGCGGCGGCACACGCATAATAGGGTTTTCATATTTTCGCTCGTGAATGGCATCGCGCATCGCTGAATTGCGTAAATGGAGAACGCAGCGCGGCGACGACGGTGGCTCGTATCAACTGCCGCGACTGCATCTGCAACAAACAAACGAGCACGCAACGAAATGATACGGCGATGAGAGCTACTCGCGAAATTCACGCGCACGAGAATCGCTGAAATCGACGATGCTGCGTGGAATTAAAGTATGATTCTGTACGCATCCGATTTTTACGCCGTGTTTCGTCGCGGAATTTCGATCTTGATTTTTTAAATTATTCCCCGTAGGAATTAGGAAAATCTGGAATTTCCAAGGAATTTTTTTATCTTTGAAAAATCAACGATTTTTTTATAAAATCTTATCACAGACTTACTTAGGAAAATTTTTGGAATTTTATTTTTTAATTTCTCTTTTTAACTCTGTTTCTTTCCAAAAATATTTCTTTGATTATTTCTTTTGTTAGTACAAGCAGCAATAAAAATATGGCATGTACATCAGCTTACACTGAGGAAAAAAAAGTAGTAAATATTCGCATATAAGACTAACTCCTTCAAAAGTTAATGATATATATATTGTTAAAAGATACGGAAGATACACAGGAAGAGGAGCTCCAGAAGTCCTTAAGAAGCACCACTTGGAGGGCTCGGGGGATAGGAGACTGTGAGATGGAGTCCCTCACCCCTCTTATCCATATTAACAATTTCTGATTGAGAAAAAAATTAGAGATGAAGAATTAGATATATAATATAAATATATATAAATATTAAAATTATATAAATATTTATACAATATTAAATTTGCATTGTGAGTAAAAAGAATAATAATGAAAGAACGTTTATGTCTCTCGAGTGTTTATTAAAAAAAATAAGGGGACACTAGAAAGCAATACTCAGTAGAATAAAATAGGTGATACTATTTTGTATAGTCCTTCCTTATATTGGGTTGTCCGGAAAGTTCGTGCCGACTAACCTATATAATTTAATAAATGTATATTAAAATTTAAATTTTCTGCATTTAAATTTTCCTTCAACATCGGCACGAACTTTCCGGACAACCCAATATTATCCCATTTCGACTTTAATTGTAAAGAATAATAGATGGTGGAATCTCTATTTTCTAGTAATTTTTTATATAAATTTTGAAGTTGCATTAAAAAATTGCGTTTTCTCGCACTCTAATTTTATTTCAAGGCATTTAAAAATTCTCTAATTTTATTTGGAATTTTGAAGAAAAGTACCTAGAAAAAGATCTGGAAATTTTCAAAGAGTTTTTTTTTTTACAAAATTTCAATAAACACTTCGAAAGTTGCTCCCGATTCTTCTCAATGTACAATTTTCTTGATTTCAATTTTTGCACCATGTGCAAAATTTGCACATGTACCATGTTCCTGTACCATGAAATATAGCAACTTCGACTTTTATGGTATTTTAAAATTTTATAATGTCGAATTTTATGTAAGGAATACGTCAAATTCTTATGATATATTCCGAGTTATTTTAAATTCTGTATATGTTACATAATGGTATAAATGTATTCAGTATTGTATTTTAGTTTTATATTATGATACTTTCGAATTTTTTACAACTTGAAAGAGAGTTCCTCGAATATTGAAGTAAAAATACTATTTTATATTATAATAAATTTGTTTCTGTATAAATTCTGTATAAATCCTACATAAACTCGCTTCTATAAATTTCTTTTACGTAAGTTTGCGACAAGTATATGAAAAAAACAAAACACAAGACGCGGTGTAGTTTATCAAAACTTGAAATTACAAGCCATTTCTCTTCCAGTTGCGTTCGGGAACTTATGGACGGTAAATTTGAATTTGCGCTTTAACTTCTCGGGCACGCATCGTACACACAAATACGGCAACTACCTCATAATTTAATTTCATCCACAATTTTCGTATTCATGCGGTTTACAAGAAATTTAAATTAGATTATACTTTAAAATAATTATTTCAGAATTAAAATATTCGCATTCCACATTCCCCAAGAGATGTAGAGAAGAAACATGCGCGTTATTGTCTGTACACCTAAAACCTGAAAGAGAAGAGCCAAGTGTATCGTTCTTTTGAACATTTGTATGTCGGGTCCTTCAGCGTCTTTTTACTTTGCAGATTTTAATGAATTTTTATTTAAATAAAAACAATTACATGCGCAGTATATGTATGTATAAATTTTGCTAAAATGCGGGATTCAGGAAATTCGAAATGTTAAAAATTTACACATGAATGCCTGCCCATATAAAACACGGCCACCGTTTCCGCGATATAATAATGATAATAAGGGGCGACGCAATAAATCCCCCCCCCCCTGGTAGCGAGATATTTCTAAACTACCCTGCATACTACGTAACCGTGTGCGTGGGCATACATATACACGTACACACATTCTCTCTACTGGAAGAGACCGGAAAGTTCGTAAGACAGCACCGTAAGCTACGTACCTTACGGTCGTTCCTTAATATCCTTGAAAGCGAACAGCGACGGTAAATCGCGGGGGTGTACGGTGCGCCGAGGGTGCGCCGGGGGCAGCGAGGGTGATCTTGTTCATGAGGGACGAGGAACGGGGTACAAACGTACCCCCCATAGCCTCCTCCTTCCCAAGTTTGTCTCTCTCTCTCTCTCTCTCTCTCTCTCTCTCTATCCATCTCTCTTTCTCCCTATCGGTAAGCGTCATCTAATACCATTTGCATTTATATTAAAATATTAATATAGCGCGCGCTCGCGTCTTGCCCAAGAAAGCTGCCTCGCCGCGCCGACGATTATATTTAAATGGAAGGCAAACGTTGGCGCCCAACATTAGCTCGAAGCGACTCGCCGCGAGAAGCGGCTTTGCGACTCACTTCGAGATCGAGAGCTAGTTGCGAATTTAAAAGCGTTCAAAGAATCAATTTTCTATGAGTTCGATGCACATATTGATAAATTTCATATTAAATATAATTATGCGCAATTTCAGAATGAATTTCTGCAAATCAATCGCAGTCTTTTTGCTATAATTTCAAACACATCATCATTCCTCCGGAGCATTTTTGATTGATTCACGGAATACTTTTACCACAAAATAGATTAGAGCCAATTACATTGTGCATTTTATTAGAAAAGACATTTTAAAAGACATTTCTGTGTAATCAATATATGATGTATATCTCATATAACAAAATGATAATTTTTTTGACTCCAGGATATCTTTAACAGCTACAGAATAAAGGCCTTAGTCAATATAAATTAAATGAGAATCTCATAGATCAAGTATCAGTAACTGTATTACAAATTTTGGTATCAATTTCGAAGGGTTAAACAGTGGCTGTTAAGAAAGAAATATTGCATTTTTTCTGTTTAATACGATCAAGTCGAATGTAGATTTAATGTAAAAAAAGTCATGTTTATCTTTACAATCTGTAATCATTTTTCTGTAAATCAGTTAATAAGAAACCTTAATTTTGCCCTCAAAAATCAAGGTATATTAAGGTTACTTAATAACAATAATGACTCTCTTATGTAGATTACATTAAGTTTAGAAAGACAGAACAGAAAGACGCAGATTTTCTTGGTATGTGCTTGACACGGCACTTGTTCATTCGCGTTTTGTATTTTCGATCCAGATTATTAATCTTTTTCTTCCACCATTGAGACGCGCGCAAGAACATTGCGTCGCTTTCTCCTCTGCGACAATGAGGAACATGCGGCAACGATTTGGAATCTCGATGCCGCGAGTGATATGCGGCAACGAAAGAAGCTTATAATGGCTCTCTTAGTCCGAAAGTATCCATCCAGTGGCCGTTATTAATCGCCCTCGTAAGAAGCAATGACGGTGTGGTGGAAAAGGGGAGAACACACTTAAAGAAAAAGAGCGCGTGTCGTGCCGCGCGGGCATTAATTCGCCCGAAGAAATAAAAAACGTACTTGAATATACGTGCAAGTACATCCCCCCGTAAAATGTCACTTTTGATTACGAGTTAGATCACGTTGGAAATCAGCTTTTCAGCGTGCATTATACATATTCATAAATAGGATATCTTTGGTTTTTACCACCCTCCGCAATTCCTCCCTTCCGGTAGGCATGCTCGAGTTTTTTTTTCCGAATAGAGACTCTCCTGTCAACGTGAGGAGGGGGGGAGAGGGTTAACAAGCGACTTCACAGAAGGAAACCGGGTCGCATTTGCATGGAATTTCAGTGCGTGCCGGCATCCTCATAATTAAGACATCTGTTAATTAGTATACGAACCGAAATACACGTTGTCTGATAAGGCCCATCGTACGTGCTCTTTTCGCGAAGATAAGCGGACGTTTTTCATCTCGGGGTTAGTAAACTCGGTCGGAGGTAAAGGGGTGACTTAACCGAGCGTGGTGATAAATAATCGAAGCATAGACGACCGGCCGGCGACAGAAGGACGCCGAATAAATCGCGCGACTGAGACGGAAAACGTGATCGCAAGACGGAAATAGTAACAATCGTACGTTTCATTGTACGCTTCAAGATTACAATCTATCCGAACATCCATGCGTCACCAGCTAGGAAAAATTTTCCATTAACAGAAATAACCTCGCAACGTATATAATGTTATATAGCAGTGTGTTTATATATAAACGAATCTTTCTTTCTCTATAGTTTCTCTCTCTCTCTCTCTCTCTC
>Ga0157364_1006031_pt1 | contig 12396 bp, 2 predicted proteins | sample AttsexASBM2_FD_111476 | JGI IMG/M metagenome (GOLD analysis project Ga0157364, IMG submission 111476) | Fungus gardens microbial communities from leaf cutter ant in Ribeirão Preto, State of São Paulo, Brazil - Atta sexdens ASBM2 | ecosystem: Host-associated > Fungi > Mycelium > Unclassified ...
CAATAAGTATTCATAGAGATATAAGTATATCAATATAGTAACATAATTAGTTACCTTCTAAAATTAGCCTGACAGCTGCTATGACAGATAACAGCTCCTATCAGATATTAGTTTTGATCATGTGATGGCAACAGCTTATACACAGACCATTACTCTTTTATATATATACCTTTGTATCTGAGGATTAGATCTCAGACTTAACAATATCAATTTACATCAATTATTTCTGTTGATACTACTCATCACCTATTATCATTATCTCCTTATACTGAACCTCTAAAACACCATTAAGTTCAAGCATCACAACCAGTAGGTAGCTCATTTGTGATATTAATAATATAGACTTTTCAAAACAATCTTAGTTTTAGCTTATATGCTATACCATCTGTCTACCATATAGTCATAACTTCAGATGATTTAATAAATTCCAAAGGAAATTAAATATTAATGATAGTATGTTATTATTGGTTAAGATCAATAAAATTTATCTTGTCAATTATCAAACTAGTAAATTATGGTATAACTACTAGTCTTATATAATAGTTAGGAGAGGTTCAGATGTTTTAATGTATAGCCATAAACAGAGTATTATGATTGCTACAATCTATATCTCATATTTTACAGATATTTATCTTATGTTTAATATAACTTGGACATGTATTGGGGTTTGTTTTATCTTCAAGTTATATTTATTACACCTTGCATTATTCTCATGTAGTATTAGTCAGTATCTTATATAGTAGTAGAGGTTTCTTTATATTTTTCTTATTTCTTTCTTATTGTTTTCTCAAGAATATCTTAACTATTTCTCATGATCTATAAGTATATATAATAGTAGATATAATTTTATATTCTTATACTTTACTAATTAATCATCTCCTTTATCCTTTCTCAAGTCTTTGCCCAAGTTGTAACCTACAGACTTTTACTCTCTAATATGAACTATATTTAATATGATCATCCAGTATGATTATTTCAAGATTAAGTTAGTAGTTTTCTACTTAATATTCTAATCAATTATAATGGCTGAAAGAATTTAGAGCTGCTGTTATCTCCAAAGAACTCCATTCTGCTCTCTTAGGATTTCTTGGAGATATTATGTAGAGTAAGATAATAAACTTAGGATTCCCTAGAGTTATCAACTCCACATAACTCTGTAAACTTCACTAGTTGCTCTAAAAATATCTACAGGTATACCACCTTCCTCAACTACTTCTAGATCTTATTTTCTCCTTGACCCTCTTACACCTCATTTTATTTTCTAATATTCCAAATTGAATATATCTCTCTATAAAATTTGATAATGACTGTTAAATAGATTAAGCATTTCTTACCACCTGCTCTCTCTATATCTAGTTATCTATAGATTAGTTCACTTGCAACTAGAACAGGATTCTTTAGGCTTTATTCTTTTTTAGAAGTGGTTTAGTTACAAAGTAGTCAGAGAGCTTGTTCAAAGAGAGGCTCAATACTAGGATCTTTCCAGTTACCACTTGGACAAAGTTTGAGAAATTCTTTCATATCCATTTCTTCATTATTAATGCTATTATAGAGATAGTCAATCAGCTTAAGAGAATAGTATGCTACTAGAGAAGCTATGTAGTTGAAAACTACTTAGATAAGTTCTAAATCCTAATCTTAGAGGCTAATTATACAAACTCATATACTATAGTAGTCAAATTCTGCTGTGGACTTTTGTTAGAGCCAAAGATGATAAACTTTGTCTTTATTTTATTTTATTCTTATTTTTATTTTATTTTCCATTTATTTCTTATTAGGACTTAGAGTTAGGGTTTTGTGTGATGTCATAGTTATAGGTCATACAATCACATGATAAAAATAAAGTCATAGAGAGTTCTAGAATAAAAAATATCATATAGTATAATAACAATATATTGGTCTTATAAAAAGTACATAAACTTTATAGTATGTTAGTTGTAGTATCTACATAGACTACAGTCTGTATATAAGGTAGAATAGCTTGTAATAAAAACTCCATTGAGTTCTCTTATATAAACTCTAAGTATTATGACTTAAAATCTTAAGTCAGGACAAAAGACAACTCTTGTATTAAGTAATACAAGAGAATTCCATAGAGTTTTTAGTATAAGATAGTCTATCTTATATACTTCAGACTATGGTCTATATGCACTCTACAACTAACCTACCCTAAGGTTCATGTACTTTCTATAAGACTAATATGTTGTTACCATGTTGTATGATATCATTTATTCTAGAACCTTTTACATTTTTCTCTTTTGTCATGTGATCATGTAGTTAGTGACTGTGACATATATCATGCTTTAATCATGCCTTGTAATATATATGACTGTCATATATAACATCACATTATACTTCTTTGTCTAAGTTCAAAATAAAGAAAAATAAAATAAAGTCAAGTCTATTATTCACAGCTCTGATACTAAGTCTTGAATTGTAACAACTTGAGACTGTAATTTAGAACCAGATCATAACTCTGCCAATAAGAAGATGAGAAAACACCAATCTCCTATATAATTTAAAGCTGTATAAATAGACTAAGTATGGAAGACCAATAAAACATTCTAGTCCATCCAAAAAACTACTCTTGCCTCTTTTATACTTTGTTAAACCAGAATTTCTTTTCCATGATTATTTCTTGACAACTATTACTCTCTACTATCTTAGTATCTGGAGATGTAGCTTGATAGGAATGAGACCAGCGATTGCCTTGATTTCTTCATATGGAGATATTTTGAATGCTTTTAATCTGCCAAAGGATGTTACCAATGTAAGAATTCAAAATATATGGCTTAGCAATATCTTATAAGTGTAATGGTATAAAATATGCTCAGAAAAGAAAACTATATATAGAAAACTTACAGAAGATGTCAGATAAAGTATGAAAATGTATCTGATATGTACAAATATAAATTGGAAATGATCTTGGCTTTAGCAGATATACTGCATCTTTATATATCATGATAGTTATATTTGGGAAGAGAGTACTAAGAAGTAGTAGAATATGAGAGAAGTCAAGAGTCTGAGTATGGGTACCCAGATTGGTGCACAACTTTGGTTGATTTTCAAGATAAGGAACTATAAAGTGTCTGTATATTTTAAATACTAGTACTTCATAACTAAGATTATATTTGAGGATCAGAGGAGACAAGCAACTACTCTAGGTATATTCAAGTCTTTGGAATAGAGTTTAGGATTCTATGGAGATAATACAAAAGTCATGTGATCATTTATAAATATTATGACTTAAGTCTCAAGTTAAGATAAAAGACATACTCTTGTATTGAGTAACACAAGAGAACTTAATGGAGTTTCTGTTACAAGCTAGTCCACCTTATATACTACAGACTATAGTTTGTGTGCACCCTACAACTAACCTATTCTAAAGTCTATGTACTTTCCATAAGACATATTGTTACTATATTCTATAATTTACTTTATGTCATGTGATCACATAACCACCCTGTGACTTATATTATGTATAACAAAGACATGATATTACATTACACTTCTTTACCTAAGTTTAAGATAAAGATAAAAACAAAAAACAAAACAAAAATAAAAAAGAATCAAAATAAAACAAATTCAAGTCTTTTGTTCACAACTCTAACAATAGAGTGATCAGTCATAAAATAAAACTAGGTAAATTCATACTAGAAAAACATGTATAAACCAAAAGAAAAATACTCTTTTACAAATGATTTGAGCAGATCTGATATTAAATAAGTGTTATCTATGATAAAGTTGGATAGATCAGATATGTTTATATAGATGTATGACAATAGGACTGGATATATGCTAATTAACTACTAAGTAATGGGAGAAACTAATTGAGAATCTCAATACTTTGAAAGATATTGAAATATAATGTCATCTAGAACTAGAGATCACAAATATTGTGGATAATCTCATCTCTGTACCTGTAGATATACTTTCTTCAACTATGTTGATATCTCTATTTTCAGCTAGTATCTCTATATCCAGAAACACTCTTTGCCACTCTTAATATTATGTTTTTCCTGGATCTTAGTAATAATCAACAAATTGGATGAGTCTTTCTAAGCTCCTATTTTTTGTACATATGATTATTAATAGACTAATTTATCTGCAACCAAGTCAAGGTCTTTTAGGCTCTCTTATTTCTTGAAAGTAGCTATACTTTGAAATGGTTAAAAGAAATTCATGAAGAATCAACCATTGATACTTTCTCTATCACAACTTAGTTTAAGTTCAAATAGCTCTTCCAAGAGTACTTTTTCTACATCAATACCATTATAGAAGCCATCAACAAGCTATAAAAGGTAGTTTATTATCAGGGAAATTGTATAGCAGAAGAGTACTTTGATGAGTTTTAAATCCTAATCTTGAAAGCTAATTATAGATCTATAAACTATAGTTGTCAAATTCCACTGTGGTCTTTGAACAGCAATTTAGAATTGAATTGTAACTCTGCTAGTAGAAATATTCAAGGATACAGACATTCTAGCTTGGCTTGATACTATCTGGCAAATAAATCAAGCCTGTCAAACAAACAAAGCATTTCAGTCAACCCAATATACAGTCTCTACAGTCCCCTTTGATTTCTAATCTCTATAAGGCTTATTTTCTCTTTCTTTCTTCAGTTATCTTTTATCTTATTAGCTTACATATGCTAATTACTACTAGTACTTTCTCTTAGTATTCTGATAAACATTGATGCCACTTAAAAAACTCTATTTTATGCCAACTAGAGATTACTACTGATATGGAAATTCAAACTATGTGGTCAGAAAGTACTCAGCAAGACTAGATGTAAGGCAATTAACTATAGAGTAATGAAAGAAACTTATAAAAGACTTAAATACATTGAAGAACATAAAAACTCATTAATGTTAATTAGTTAGAAACTACAGACTTAGAATATATCAATAACTATAGAGAGAAACAAGATTTTGTATAGAGCAGCTAGCAAAATGTCTACTCTGACCACTGGTAAATAACTTTACTTGAAATAGAGAAATATAAAGAATATAATAGTGACTTTTCTAACATATCTGTTTATTTACTCTTTATAAGTTTTATTGTTATAAATCAACTTTTGAGACTTTTGAGACTTTTGAGACCTCTACTTCCTGACTTCCAGTTAGAACTCTAACCATATCTAGGCATACTTTATATCCATACTTATTTGTACATGAATTAATCTCTCATGTTTCAACTCTTGATAACCTATTACTTAGACTCCTAATTGTTCAATATTTTAGAAACCATTTCTATAATATCTCCTTAATTATCCCTTATATTATTATTCTTTAGCTACAGTTCTGACTATAGACTTAGTATATAAGACCAAGTAAATACTTTATAGTCTTTAGTCTAGAAATCAACTAAGACCTAACTAAGTAATTATCTAAAAATTCTATAACTCTTTCTCTTACTTTTCCAACTAAGCTATTAGCTAGTTTTCCTGATATCTTGTTCTCCAATCAGAAATTATGACTACATGACAAATAATGGGTACAATATATAAGTTAAGACCAAAGTTATTATCTGAAATCACATTGCTAATTTATGGATATGCTTCCAAGCTTGATTTATAGCCTAGGTACTTACCCAACCTCATAGATTTCTACATCTATTTCCTAAATAAGTTTCTATACTTAATTTGATCCTCTTTCTATGTAGCTAATCATAAAAATCTGCTCAAAGCAAGTTCCATTCTAATACTATTTATTTTAATATCTCTCTTAACAACATGCTGATATCTATAGCCCTTGTTAAGTACTACAAGTAGAAAAAAGACTTCTCTTGCATTCAGTTATTAATACTCTCAATATCCATAAAATTTTTCAAAGTTTAGTAAAAAAACACTGCTTAAATACTTACAAGCTCTCATAATTTGTATCTATCTATAATATTTATGGCACTACTAACAAAAACAGCTAAATATCAGAAGTTGTGGACATCACAATATAATATCAGTGTTATAACTCAAAAATCTTGAAGTTAGTCAATAAAAAGAATCTTGTATTAGTGTTAATACAAGAAAACCTAATAGACTGTGCTCTATTACTTTAGCCTATCCTAAATAACCATGTATTTTCCTTAAAATCAACATATATATAATATATTATATAATATCATTCCTTCTAGATTCTTCTACTATCTTTCATTGTGTCATGTGATTATGTGACATCATGACTGTGACATTGTTGTAGTATGACATTTTATAACAGAAACTTGTAATATTATACTAAACTCTGACTTTATGTTCTAAAATAGAAAATAAATTGAAAAGAAAATAAAATAAAATTGAAAATGAGAAGTAAAAATAAAATGAAACTAAGTCCACTTTTTGTGATTCTGACAATTAGTTATACTCCAAGTAGGTCCTACTTATAGTTTTTAGTCTAAATAAACAAGATCTTATTCTTGGCTTTACTTAGCTAAAGATATATAACTATAAGATCAACTAGCAAAAAGAAGTCATAATAATAAAATACTCCACATACTACTTATATCAGAATTAAAGATAATAGACTTATTTTTCTTTTCTTTTCTTTCTTATTTTTTTTATTTCTTATTTTGGACTTGAAAGATTAGAATTAGTATTATATAACATGTTTTACCTAGAGCTCAAATGAGTTCTCTTATATAAATTCTATATAAGGTTTCTCTTTTGACTTATGACTGAGTCTTAAGTTATAATAGCTCAGGCTATCAAGATACTTAGAAGGCTAAGAAATATCAGATATATACATTAGAGATATGTCAATCTAGTCTTTTTTCCATATTAATAGAAGATTCCAAAAATATAGAAAATATCTTATAAACTACTATATAATACAAGAAAGAGCTATATAATTGTTATTACATAACTTAGCTATTCTCCATATCTTCTACTCTCAACCTCTATATTACTATCACTTTTTTCTAGTATCTTTCTGTAGAAACTATATTCCAATCTTTTTCTGCATATACAATAGTTTAAGTTTATCTTTGTTAAGGAAGATTTCAATACTCTTTCAGATCACCACAAATAAGACCATACTATTGAGCTTATCTCTAGTACAGAGCCCAAGTTTCCAAAGATATACTCCTTATCTTCCACAAAGTAGTCCAAGTTGGATAAGTTTATTGCAAAAATCATTATACTAGATGGATATAACCCTCTAAGTCTCTTATAACCATACTGGTATTTTTTATTAAGGAAAAATAGGTCTTTCTACTTGGTATAAAACTACCAAAATCTTAATGCACTCATTATCAAGAATAAGTACTTATTCTCATTGATTTTATAAGCTTATTACTATTAAACATAGTTTATACCAGAGAGCAAAAGTCTGCAGAGTTTGCTTGAAGTTTGTACCAAGTATGGAAACTCATACAAGATGTACAGAGTTATAGACTTTTCAGAATAGCCTTAGCTTCAGCTTATGTACTATACTGTTTATCTACTATGAGATCACAACTCTAGAAGAAGAATGGAGTATAAGGGGATTAAGTACTAATAAGAGGTATGTTGTTGTAGAATACCAGAGTTTAGCATTCAACTGTTATTGTTAATTATCAGACTAGGGAATATAGTGTACCTACTAATTTTTATATATAAGTATAATATTAGAAGAACTCAGATATCTGAGAGTACAGTCTCAAGGAGAGGTTTTAGTGACAAGGCACTAACAAGGGTTAGAATAAAAGAAAATATGCTGTCAAAGACTAAGTTGGATAAAAGTAAATTCTACTATAGAAAACTAAGTACTCATAGAGATTAAACAAAGTATAACATTGCTATAAAGAATAAGTTGTGAAATAACACTGCCACAAAGAATGGGTTAAAATCAGATGTTCAGATAGGGTAACACTACTACAAAAAACAGGCTATTTTTGAGGTTTAGACTTGGTATATAACAGTTACAAACTTTTAAGATATCTGATACTTTACTAAGCTAGACATATGTTAGGGCTTCAACAATGTTTATATTAAGCCTAGTAATAAGTGGAAGACTGCCTTTTACAAAATCCACAGTCTTTTTAAACCCTTGGTAATGTTCTTTGGTATAACAAACAGTACTACCAAACTGTAATAAACAACATCTTTTAGAATCTTATAGCAGAAAGTATCACAATAGTATATTTGAACAACATCCTAATCCTAATCTTCATTAAGATTTTGAAAGAACACTATAAAGTAGTCTACAGAGTTTTAGAGGTCTTAGCTAAGCATAAGCTGTTTCTTTGTCCCAAGAAGTGTGAATGTTAAGTGGTACCCAGTTGCTTTCCTTAACAAGTATCTCTCTTTTATTTCCTGGAAGAAGCTGCGACTATAGTTGAGATCTGAATAGACTATAAGAATCTCAAGTATTTTATAACCATCAAGAAGCTAAATCAAAGACAAGTCTAATAGTCTTTATATCTAGTACAATTTGACTTTATATTGCATTATTGTTCTAAGAAGTTTATAGAAAAGTGTAGTATACTTTCTCAGCAAACTGATCATAGAATAAGCTCTTAGAATAATCAAGACATAGTATTATTCAAACTAGATTTTCTTGTTATTCAAGTATTCGAAGATATAACAGTAAAAGATGAATAAAAAGAGCTCTTAAAGGATATTAGGCATGGAAATTGACTTGGTAAGCAAGAAATACTAGTAGTAAGAGCTATACAAGAACTCTGACAGTGTATAGCAAAGTTACTACACTCTTTGAAATATTCTATAAATAAGAATCTGCTATTGTTTTGTAGTAAAATCTATATCTCTAATATCATGGATCTCTGTTATAGAATGGTTGCACTATATCATAATTCAAAGATAGCTAGATATGTAAGCAAATGAAAAACCTCAGAATTATTTTCTCAAAATTACTAGTGAACTCAGATATTAAGATATATTAATCAGTATATTAACATCTACAATCTTTGCTCATATACTAAACTAGTACAATATCTACTCCTTAGCAAGCTGTGCCTACTTCTGGTGCCCAATGCAAGGTGGAAGACTATAAGTATGAACTTTATTTTTGAACTCCTAAAGTCTACAAGCTTTGATATAGTAATAATAGTAGCCAATTAAATATTTAAGAGAACTTACTTCATTTCAATATATATAATAGCTACTATGGAGGGTGCCATAAGGCTCTTTTGGCATAATATTTGGAAATTGCATAGCCTTCCTACTTATTAATTGATATTAGAATCAAAGATAATGAACTTTATTTATCTCATTTTTCTTTCTTATTTTTATTTTTTATTTTTATTCATTTTCTTTTTAAGAACTTAGGGTTAGGGGTTAGTGTGACAAATATGTGACTATCACAACTGTCACACATGTCACAGTAGCAATCAGTTATATAATTATATAACAACAAGAAAATTATAGAAAGTTTTGGAGCAAATAATATGTATAGACCATAATCTGCAGTATATAAGGTAAACTAGCTTGTAATGGGAACTTTATCAAGTTTTCTTGTATTAATCTAATATAAAGTTCTTTTCCTGACTTAATTATTAGTCTTAAATTATGTTAAATATAGTTTACATCTTGTTATCTGAGATCTTGTAAAGTATTTCAGAAATCTAAATAAGTGATTTAGTATGTTATCCAAGAATATAAAAGATGGGTCAGAATAATCTTTGGCTTCAGCTTGTATGCTACATCTTTACTAGTTGTACTGGTTATATATTTTAGAAGTAGACTTAGGAAACTTAGTGAGTTAGAACTACTAAAGGGTAGTAAGATATACTATCACCAATACTAGAAGAGAGTATCAGTTTTAATCAATTTTTAAGTTAAGGCTAGTATAGTATAAGCTACTAGATTATATACTAGGTAATCTACCTAGATAGCTATCTGGAATGAAGACTGCTAAACAAGTTACTCTAGATACTGGTAATTCTCAAATATTGGAAATGAAAATTCATAGAGTTAGCAAGAGCCTAGTAAGAATATCCAAGAGAGAATGGAAAGATGTAATCCACACTGAATGAGGTCAGAAAGTGTAGATGAGAGAAGGGATGTTATCTGTAAGTTGGCACAGATGTGGTCAGAACAAGATGTAACAAATTATAATAATAAGAATCAGGCAAAATAAGATGTTTACTATGATATAATAAAAACCATACAATATTAGCTCTCAACTGTGTTCTAAAGAATTTAAAGAGGATATTATTAGTAATAAAAACTTGTGTAGAAGATAGAAGTAAAAATATAATAAAAGATTAAAATGTATAAAATCTCTAAAATGACACTTGTAAATGCAAAATAGTATAGTTAAAAAAATATAAAAAGGAATATCTGCTTGTAAACATGTTTCCTTGTATCACATCTTGCTCTGACCACATCTGTCTCAACCTATAGATAACTTCTTCTCCCTTATTTATACCTCTAACATCTTCTAGTACAGATCACACATCTCTATTTTACCTTGAATGTTTTTGTTAAACTCTTGCTAACTCTATGGATCTTTATCTTCTAATATCCAAGAGTTACTAGAAATCAGAATAACTCACTTAATAGCCTTTATTTTAGATAACTACTCTAAATAGTATACTTAGTATATAATCTAGTAGTTTACACTGTATTAGTTATCCTGAAAATTGACTAAAAATAACATCTATTTCTGGTGTTGGCAACAATACACCTTGCCACCAACTAGGTTTCCCCAAGTTCACTTCCAAAATATATGACCAGTATAACTAGTAGAGATATTAATATACAAGCTGAAGCCAAAGATCATTCCAACCTGTTCTCAGATAATGTACTATCTAATATATTTGGACTTCCAAGATGTTTTACCAGATTTCAGATAACAAGATGTGAATCACACCTAACATCTTGTTAATACACTTCTAAACAGTAAACTTTACACTATGTAACAAGTTTTCTTGAAAAATCTGGTAAAGAAATTATATAACTTCTTAAGAGCCTACCAAAACACTTCCTATCCCAGATAATGTACTCTGAAAATATCTTTCAAGTCAAATCTTACAACTAATAATACCAACTGATACTTATCTTGCCAGCCTTTCCCAGACTGCTAAAACTCTTTAAAACTTGCCTCAAAGTGATAAATAAGATACCAACAATACATACTCAAGAAATAGTATTTAAACTGCTTACAAGTAGAGGTTTTGAATAAAGGTTCTTTATTTTTCTTTCCTCTACTTATAGCTTATATACTGGCCTAAAAATACAGAGAATAAATATTGCACAAATAACAAAAGAAATACTTCTGAAGTCTTAGAAGTACATGGGCCCTTTCTAGGTCTATGGCACAGTATTAGCCTAATAATTTTATCCTAATCATGAGTACTAATTCCTTTCTTTGATCATAATTTTGATTGGTTACTTCTACTTACAAGTTACTTTCCAGCCTATCTTTCTCTTAATCTTTTATACTTGTATTCTTTTTAGCTATCTCAAATATCCATGTGTATCCCAACTATGCTCATGAGTTCTCTTTCTCTATAGCTAGTTCTTTATAAGCTCTATATTATTTCTGGTCTAAAGACCTCATTTATAAGATCTAGTTTGTCTAACAGCTACCATACTATCTCTAAGTAGATAACAACTTGAGAGAACCTGAGACATCATCTGGAAGTGATATATTTTCTTGCTAATATCTTAGAAAAGGCCTACAAGTACTCAATTATCTGTAAGAGTGTGTTTTCTGGCATAATATTATATAATCTTGAATAGAGGACTGCAGTTTGTTATCTGCTTCACCAAGAAGTTATATCATATGCTGGATATTGAGATTACTTCATTTATAGCTTAGCATCTTCAATCAGATGAACAGACAGAACGTGTTAACTAAAAAATGGACCAATATCCCTAGCTATTTGTAAATGAAAAACAAAGTAACTAGTATAATTTTTTACCCATGACAAAGTTTTAGTATAACAATTATATCCATGCTTCTACTTAGTAATGTCCATTTATTTTAGACATAAGTTACCTCTCTAAAATAGATTCCAAGCTACACTAATAGAAGTAAAAGTTGGAAAACATCATGAAATTTATAACAAAGATAAAGTCTGTATTGAAAGAAGCAAATTCAGTCATTTATATAAGTTTTAGAAAGATATGTATATACTTATTCATTAGAACAATATATTTAGAATTTTCTAAAGTTGTAATCTTTGTAATATCACCATAGTCTTGGTCCAGTTGCTCTAACAGAGTAGGTCTTACTTGCTATTTCTAGCTTGGGTAAACAGGACTATATTTTCAGCTTTGTTGTAGCAACCACTCATCACTTAAGGACAAATGATCTCACAACGAGCAAAGCTCTCAGTAGGGCTAGCAAGTAAAGAGTGGGGGAATTACAAGAGAACTCGACAAGGAGCCCTCACTGCATTGCTCCTCTATATATACTATTACATCGTGGTCCATGCTACAACAATATGTTTACC
>Ga0157364_1006032_pt1 | contig 12394 bp, 5 predicted proteins | sample AttsexASBM2_FD_111476 | JGI IMG/M metagenome (GOLD analysis project Ga0157364, IMG submission 111476) | Fungus gardens microbial communities from leaf cutter ant in Ribeirão Preto, State of São Paulo, Brazil - Atta sexdens ASBM2 | ecosystem: Host-associated > Fungi > Mycelium > Unclassified ...
ACGTCATTATGATTCTTGTATGAATATAAAATTTAGTGTTTTTATTCTTATATTTTTTCATATTTATAGAATTGATAAAGTAAAGTTTCATAAATTCTTGATATATTTCTTTGCGTCGTAAGTATTGCATGTGAAATTTAATAATGTTAGGTTATCGAATAGTTATTATTGATTTTACTTTCTCGTTTATTTTGCCTTCTGGGAAATCTAGTGAGGTTAATCGCGATGACGTTTTACATGAACAGAAAATTAAGTCGACCGCATAGATGGCTGTGCACTAAAATCTAGTATGACAAGTATTGCATCCCGCAGGGATGACTGATCCGCACAGTCATTTGGGCTTAGCGAACCCACGAATTCGAGCTGAATATACCGCGGACATTCACATACATCTATACATCATATGCACTCACATATACAGATTTTTGCGAATGAATAGTGCAATAAATATTTGAAGAGAATGGAAACGAGACACACAATCTAGTTTAACTGGATGACATGGATGGAACAAGATATCGAAAACTAAAACTCATTTGTTACCTATAACTCTTAATTAAAAAATAATCGAGTGGGTAGATCTATCCCGTATCAGGATCTATGATTTTCACACATTAAAAAGAAAGGACATATGTTATCCGAAAAAGGTCTGCCACTCCTTAATTTTTTATATATTCTAGATTTCGTCATTACATTTGTCAAGCAGGCACGTGTAAATATTTATCATAATTAATCATGACTGTTGACATCTTTACCATAATCATATTGTAATGAGTTCACACGAATGTATATATGTAGATATCTTTTAGATTTTGAGATTACGTAATTGAATACTGGACGGATCAGTGCTGCGACAACAGGATTAGTTTCTTCATCGACATTCAGGATTTCCGCAAATGGATTTACGGATCCCTCGTGTCCCTCGCAGCCAGAACTCATCAGTCGTCAGTTTGACGAAAAGTCGTTTTGCCATTCGCGTACTTGGAACGTGGGGTGGGAAGCTGGGCGTAAATGGAATGCCGCGAAATTTATATGACGGAGACGAGTTCACGACGGGTTAATAATATGGAGTGGCACCCCTTACTTCTATTCGCCTCTTTCTCTCTGTTTTCTCTCCGTCGTCTCCCTCATCCCCGGTAGGATCAATAGTCTGGTCCGGAGCAGGGCCGGCCGTAAAGTTGTCCGTGTTGTCGGGCGACGAGGACAGTTTCCAATTTTCATTTCTTCCTCTGATATATATATTAATGCTTGGAAATAAGAATGATGTTGTGCATCTTAGTCAAGTAAAAGAGGAAGTATAAAGTTCTTCTGCAACGTGGTGATTTAACTTACTTTTTTGAAGAACTTGAAAAAATTAATTTAGATTCAGTCTTCTCGACTTTAAAACTAATTTTCGAATTTTTGGAAAAGTGGGCTGATTGCAATTAATTCTTTAAATGTTCCATACTTTGTTTTTTGTAAAATTAAAAATGATAAGCTATAAGCTTCAGATTTTCTACAAGTTTCTTTAATTTAAGCAAATATTGTAATCTACGCTCTCTCTTATTACGTTAAAATTTGTTTTTGAATCTATTTAACTAGACATTAATAGTTTTCGCCTGTCACTAAAAGTTACGCCCAATAATTAAAGACTCGAAGAAAAGTTGCATAGTGACTCGTGGACTATCCAATAGCACTATAGTATTACATATCGCAAAGAACAATCCAAAGGTGAACGGCAGAGATTGAACTCGGGTCACTAAACCGACAGTCTTGCACTCACTAGACCTCGAGAGTCTTCTTTATATTATTCCACGTTAATTTAATGCACGGTTTTTATGTAATTTACAATATTTTCGTATTACAATCTTACATCCATCTTATTATGAAGAGAGCTTATTTGATATCAGATTGGTCGTCGCGCCTATCTGCACGCCACGATGACCGTTAATTAGTAACACGGAAACGAGCTACTGAGTGAAATGTAATTGCATTAAGCACTTCATGCGTGGAGATATAATGTCCGCGCACGCCGTATGCGCCCGTGCTCCTATTTCACGCGCGCACGTTTTTATACACACGCATGTAACAGCGGAACACTTGGCTAATAGATAGTTCGTATTAAGGAAATTAGACGTGGTATATCGAGCATATATGGTATATCAAGCAGCGGTAGCGATAAATACATTGTATTTATGTAGTTTTACTTTAATCGCCTTGATTGTCAAGAAATTTTCTATCGCGTGTTGCTCTTCGTCGAAGTTACTATATTGCGATAAATCGTAATTTTTTAATTTAACTAATATAGGTGCACAAATAAAACAATAATAAGAATAAATTAATTTTTCCAGCGTTAATTTTATTTATTCACACATGAATATGAAATGTTTGTTAAATATATCTCTGAGAGAACAGAAAAGCGGTGTATTTTACGAGTCGTCTCTGGTTGCCTCTCTTCTTGCAGAATTCATCGCTAGCGTCTTTTGAGTCATGGCTGTACAGTTTTGCCACATCCGTCGTAATACTACCACCGAGACGCGACTGCAGAAATAGGATCGCGTTCAGCCCCCAAACTTCCGCTGCGCCGGTACGCTTCCGGTTTCTCTGTCACAGTAACTTCTACGGCTGGAAGGGCGCGGTCTGATCTCGTTTTTATACATGCAACGCGTCTCTTCTGAGATGTAAATATATTGTTCTGAAAAAATTTTAATAATTATCATTTCTAATGCTAATATCATTAAATTTGAATTTTATAATTATATTTATATTTCAAATATATTATATAATAAAAAATGAATCTTTCTTTATTATCAGTATAAACATATTAAAGAAGATATTACAAAATATTGAAAAGAAAGATTCGCCTTGCGCGAAATTGCTCGAGAGAGCTTCACGAGGGTTTATTCTTTTCTTTTTAAGTAAGCGTTGTAACGAGTATCGACAAAAAAGCCCATCCCATCAAAAATCGTTCATTCTGCATCGATCTCTACTGTGAGCTACTTATCATCCTTCTTGATTATCCTGCGATCCATCGAACGGCGATCTTTCTTTTTTCTTACTTTGGGCCGAACGTCGAGAAGGAAACTCGATATCGCGAAAACTTGTCTTGGGGAGTCGAGCGCAATGATATGGAAGATCGGCTGAGAAGAGTAGGATGAGACGATTTCTTTATGTCGATGGTCTTTAGCTAAAGGTTCCGGACATGTTAACGTATTATTGGAATACTGTCATTTTCTCTCTCTCTCTTTCTTGTCAATTTCTTTGTAAGGTTATTATTGTTTTTTTAAGTTTAATGAACTATGAGAGGGGTTACCTCCACTATTTCAAACAAAACATAATAGGCCATTTGCGAGATCGTTAACGTTGCGTGAATATTTTGAGAAGATAATTTACGCAAAAATTTTGCACGCAGTATAAAACTTATAGAGTCGGAATGATGTAATCTATTAATTCGGTGTGTTTGGAAATATCTTATAAAAATATTTTGTTTTAATAGCACATAATACAATACTTAGCTTTTATATAGAATATATTACTAGAAAAGCGCTTTATGCATTTTGATTCCAATATTTAAAGTGTATGACAAAATGGCAAAGTGCAGAAGTCCTATGGGAAAAAAGAAAAGCGCGATGAGTGGAAGCGTGATGTGCAGATGAAAGAGATGAGGGATCAAAGTGTGGCCGGTCGTGAAATAAAACGATCAAACGAGACCCCTGTCGAATAGGCCAAAAAGAGGGAGAACGAACGACAGAAAAAGATTATGGAAGCCCGAGAAGACTGACAGGATAAGGTTGTGATGTGGGAGGAACGAACTTTAGGGTTGCGGCGATTCTGCTGGATAGGAAACGATTATTTGTCTCTCTAAAAATTCCTGTCTTAGCTACAGTATTTTGGTGCAAAAACGATGTAGATGATATTTTTTTCCGAATGTAACGTAAGTGCGAAATTAAAATTTTAGTGAGACGAGGAACATCAATTTATCACGAGAATCGTTGTATTATTTGACCCGTGCATATTTTTTACGCGCTTACATTGTATGTGAAATGTGTGTGTGTGCGCGCGCGCGCGCGCGCGCGCGCGCGCGTGTGTGTGTGTGTGTGTGTATGTGTGTATGCTCTTTCATCGCGCTATGATGGATCGCCAGACGAGCGACGAGGCGACAACACTTTAAATTTCTGACCAAACCACTCTCCCCTTCTCGTATGTTTGACTCTTCTGAATTTCAAGGTCGATGCAATGAGATTCTACAGTTAATGTGATTGTGATAACTGTTATTTGTTTAATCGCGATTTACTGTGATGTAAGTGAAACTATAAAAGCACGATTAATATAAATATCTTATAGTTTTTTAAATTCAAAAATATCTTGATCCATTTTAATTATTTGAAAATTAATTTGAGCTCAATAACAAATGGTATATTAAATTTTAATCTTTTTTAAATTAACAAATATGAATCAAATATTTTTATATCATACATATTTGTATAAATATATAGCAAATATTTTTTCTGTCTGAATACTTTTTATTTTAAAATTATTTTAATATTAATATTCAATAAATATACGTGAATTAATTAATTTGCCTTGTTTTAGAGGAAAATTGTCGAGGCGTGAATATAATACTACATCTCCCTTCTTGCCTACTTTGATCTCGTTTAGCTTTTCGCCATGCGAGCAAGGTGGTTAGAATAGCTTTAACAACGAGAGTGTTATCCCTGAGATTCGGCCGGTTGGGTCAGGTGGGGTCACAGCTTCATTGTATTGGCGAACGCTTCTAACTCGGTGCACTGAACTCAGGGCCGTATCGAAACTCGATACATGATATTGAGCATTCTTTCCTATAATATATGTGATTGTAACGTATATCAGTATATAAACACTTAATTATTATCTGTAGACAAATGCACTAGCATATCTTAAAAGTAAAATCCGTCGGTTGACAATCTCGTTCTGCAAAACGTAATCGACGATACCAAAGGTCTTGTCCAGCTTATCGTAAAAGGGGATAACTCGATCTGGGCAATAAATTAGCCACAAAGAGACGATGTCGATGAAGTTCCTCCATGCTACCTGCTTGATTGGCGATTCGGCCGTCTTAGCCTATTTCATGTAATTTTTTCGCAGTGGTATTTTTCGAACTATAGACCGGAACGTAATAATGTGTGTACGCGAGGCGGCGGCAGACTCGGTAACGGTCGATACATACCTGATCGAAGTGGAGGAACGGGATGTAACGACGACGGGACGACGATGCAACGGCAGCAGCGGCGACCGCAACCAGCATTTCTCTCTCTCTCTCTCTCTCTCTCTCCATTTCTGCTATCTTTCTCACATCTCTCTCAGTCTTTCTCTTAGCCTCTCTCCTTCGTCCTGCGATGTGCGGAGCGCGCAGCATCGAGAGTGGCTGTATCGGGCACCCCGCTGCCACACTGACTCTGATATACTCGCGAGATATCCGGGCAAGATTTAGTGCATCCTTTTGCTAGCTGCCCCGCAGAAAATCTTCGCCGGGAATCTCCCTTACAACCGATCGAAATGTTTCTCCTGTCCTTGAAATGAATACCACGGGTGGGAAAACAAGGTGAGCACAGTACAAACGATAGAAGCAAAACTCTCCTTCCCCTCCACTCTTTTCTTACTATTGCTTTACTGCTTCTTCCATTTCATCTTATTTTTCTGCATCTTTCCTTGGTCGACGCCGCTGCCACCCAGTCACCCCGAGGATGCGCCAGGATATCGTTTCTTATCAGCTCGTACCAGCATCCTCCTATCCAATTTTTACGTGTAAAAATTTCTCTCTTGTAGTCTTTTAATAAGAAGAATAGAGTCGAAAAAATGTTACTATGATTAAAAATGTTAATTATAAGTTATAGGATATAATCTAATCCAATACAACTGAATTTTAGCAGAGAGACACAATTCTTTCATCTAAATTACAAATTCAATTACGTGACACGAGAATAGGATGAAGCTCAAGTTCCAAAGTCTTGGCGTTTTCCAGTCTTGTATTCAGCGAGATATAAATTTATTCAAGAGAAGTCTAGAGATCAAACACTCGAGTCGGATATTAGATATTAATTTACCAAAACGTTTTGCTGACCTCTTCAGTTTTCTTGCAATTCACTCATGTAAAGAGAGTCGCGAATAAAGAGAGATGAAGAATAAGATAGGAATCGAGTGATGAGAGAGAAAAGAGAGTTGGAGAGAAATTTCGGTTTTTCATCGCGAGTAGAATCACCTGCCAACGCGAATCTCCGCATAAATTCTCGACTCTTCAGCCAATAAATTGTGCACGGATCCTTCTTCATGGTTGTAAGATGTCGCGACGTCGTGCCAGCATTGCTAGTTATATTCCGGCCCTCCACCGGAACTTCTGTCCCTTCTGTTCCTTCCCCTCATCGCTCCTACCTCTTCCCGTTCCTTCCATTCTATCTTTTGCCGTTTTTTTCTCCTCCTTATCTATTCAAAGACACGTTGCCAGACGCCCCTGCGGTCCCGTCCCTGCGTTTTGTTTTTCACGAAAGTACGTGACCGCCTTTTCCTGTCACATTTTCTCTTTCCTTCTTGCGCGTCTCCTTTCACTCGCTCTCGCGCGCTCCATCCGTTCTCTCTGTTAAAATAATCAGTCGAGCTGATGGAACCCGGAAATGAAATTGCACCGGTACCCCGGAGAACGTGGGCTGTTTGACTGTTTCACTTGTGACAAGAGATTTATTCCGCGTTAAAGGAAATTACACGAAATACATTTGTGCTTAATGATATTTCGTCGGCCATAATTGTAATTCCAGTAACTTGTAATACGTTCGAAAGTACGTCATTTCAAGTCGCATTTTTATAAACTCGGTGGCATTAATCTCGAATATGAGAAAAGTGGCATGGTTTTGCAACGATATCGATACGTTGTTCTAATGATACATCGTTCCCGCTGCATCCACCTTTAGCCTTTTCGTTGAAGAACCGTACCGGCTTGCGCGCCTGTTTAAAGCCCCGAAGACAATCCGGCGTTTCTTTATCCCGCTGATGCATCGACAGCATGGTTTCGTTCTTTTCTTGCTTTTCTTTTTCCCACGTCTTCACCGAACCATGTGTGATTTTTTTTTAGCCTGGTGCATCTGCGCTCGTCAAACTACGCGAGAAGCTGCCTTTTTCATTTTGGCGCCTGCAGCTATGGTTTTAAATGCAAATTTCGGGTCCGCCGGATGGCGAACATTGACCGTCGAGAGTTTCACTGGGCTATGAACGAAGCGGCGATCAGATTTGCGTAAGAATAGTGAGAGACGAACGGTCGAACGAAATGATTCGCGGTTGCATGAACTCACTCCCGTAAATGAACCGCGTTGCAATTACGAGACGTATCCGAGAGCCACGTAATGACGATCACATTTAACAACGAGAGTTCGCATCTCTCGCCTGCGCTTGCCGCAAAGCGATATGATTTCTCCAATTATTTTTATACGTTTCTCATTTGGTTATGGATTATTCGAATGCATTAAAGTACATGATATTTCATATGCACAAGGTTGAGTGTTGAATTTCAAAGCTCAAGGTTATCATATAGTATTCGCGAAACTAAATTTTTAATTAGACTACGTGAATTATATACGTTATTAATTAATAGAATCATATAATTATGAGTATAATGAACAAGTTCTTAACTAATATTATTTCTTGCGAGTGTGCTTTTAGTTATGTTTATACAAATTGATAAAACGGTCGTCGACATTTGCACGCGTTATCGTCTTGCAGCTTTCATATATCACGTTCGGAAAGAGGGTGTCCCGAGGAGCGTCATAACACCCGTTACAAGCGTTATAAAGAATCATGGGGATCCAACATCACAGGGTGGTCCCGATACGCGGCTGTTTATGCCCGAGCCCGAAAAGGGCCGCACCACTATATGATGATGTAAAAAAAAGATGAGGAAGCAGAGAGGAGGACGTGAATGCCAAAAACGAACAAGAAGCACTGCCGCGTTGCAGGCGCAAAGGGAAGTTGAGGAAGAAAGGAAAAAGACGGAGGACTTGGATGAGAGCGAGAGTGAGCACTGTTGGCAATGTTCGTGCGTGTTGTGTAAAGTAGAAGGCCGAGAGTTCGGTAAAAGCTAAGGGAAGCGGACAAGAGAGAAAGAGACGGAGAGGAATCGGAGAAGCAAGGAGACGAAGACCGGACTGAAAGCAAGCCGCTGACACCATGGAATGATGAATGCATTTGGGAAAGGAGCCGCATAAATCCTTCAGGATAATGTTGCAGTAGTGCAGCTCGCGAACCGACTAGGGTATTTTGGTTGAACCGAGCCTTGAATTTACGTCTTGTAGTTGATAAGAAGGGCTAAGTTGACTTGCAGGTCTAGAGGACCTGTGGTTAATTTCTTCAGGACATCATTTGTAAATCATTAGCTCGCCGATGTTTTATGAGGTCCAGACTATATGTAATTTAGATCGTATCAAAATCAATTACTATATAGACTTCAAATTTTAAATTAAAAATTCAAATGCTGTTAATTCTTTTATACACAGGAAGAATGTTAAATTTTTTTTTAGATACTTTAACAAAGTTCTTTTCGTGTATATATATTCTGTAGTATTTACTACAGTAATTGTAGTACTATAGTGTAATATACATATATGTATATTACAAAAAAAAACTATAGTTGTGTATATATATTTTAATATTGCATTTAAGATATATACTTTACTTCTGTAGTAAAATTCTTAAATTATACTCCATTTTTTTGGATGAAAAACAACAATTGTGCAAACAAAAATTCGAAATGTGCATGCATATACAAACAACGAGAAATCATATGAGCTATAGAAAATTAATTTTTCTTTAATTGTGGGGCCAACTTTATACGATAATACCGATCACGATTTAGCTCACAATCAGCTGAATGTGTTTCGTTCGCCCGGTGGTCAATCGCGAGCGCAGTGGGACATGCTCGTCGAGAGGCGTGGGAAGCCATGGCGAAAGGTTATCGCGGAAATATTTCATCGTCTTAGGGAGTCGGCCTCACCGATCTAGCCGGATCGCGCACGCCGGGCATTTATCGTAATAGGTAGCCGCGTATGTGCGCCGCTCGGTCATCGAGTAATATACCGCACTCACTCGTCGGGACGATGACGGTATAATAAAGTAGGGTACGCTGCGAGAGTCAGAGAGAAGTATTTTCGAGGGTACTTGAAAAGAGCTCTCATATGCGGTAGCATTTATTCAATAGAGATCGTCAATACGATCATTACGAGAGAATTTAATAGTCGTGAATTGAGAATTTATAAAAAAATATTACAAATTTTAATATTTATGATATAACAACTCAATATCTATACTTAGGATATGTGGCAATCGTATAATAATTGCTCCTTTTGGAATTCATTATTTGTATATAAAACGTTGATGCAATCTGTCAAATAATTTTCGCATACATTAAGAAAGCGTTATGTCAATATTAACTCTTGACTATAGTAACTGGTCATTATGATCCTAAGTAAAAAATTGTAGAGGATTGTACAAGAACCTATATGATTGATACTATGAAGTTTGAAATTGTATGTAAAAGAATCTTGTTGTATCAATCCGCCGTAAGGCAGAGAGTTTATGTATATTCTGTACTTCAAACAGGATGTTTTAATTAATCTTTCTCAGAGTCGGAATACGATATATTCACTTGCACATGAAAAATGAAGCTCACTTTTTTTTTCAAGATGAGCATTTTCACGAGAGTCAAGATACAGAAGACGAATGCCTGACATTTAAAATAGTCCTTGGTTAAGGATATAGCCAGAAAGACTTGGGCACTTGCCAAGTACGTGACAGGAATAAGGTCGCACCTTCTTGACTTTCATGCTTATGTCTGTTAACCGTTGCCAAAAATTCGCTAACGTCTCGATTGGAAAGCACCTTTTTCGTGACATAATCAGTTTTATACGACAGAACTAATAAATCAATGCTCGATTTTCACGATTACAAATGAATTTCTTTTAAGCATGAGATATTTTTTTAGTGGATAAATGAGATTTATATGAGAGTTATCTGTCCACGCGTATTTGAACCATTCTTCATTGCACTTAATGATGCGAATTTGGAGCATGATGGTGTAACATATGTCTGGACTTAGATACGTGGATGTGTAGTTTAATAGAACTGTCTCATGGTCTCGTTGAGCAAATCACATGAAGTTACCAAATCAAGAGCAACTGTTTAAAATCTTAAAATACCGGGGTTTATCATTCAGAAAATTTCCGCAACATAAACCGAGAAACATTAAGTTTTGCATGAAACAGTAGCACTGATTAAAGATACATGGAATGGCATTTTTTTATTCTACTATATTGATGTAATATTTAGATTAATTTTATGTTACATTGAATGAAAAAAATATATATCTACATATATATGTATTATATTAAAATGTATGTTAAAATTTTAAAGATCTTAAGGGGAAGAATTTTGCTTTCCTTTAGCGAAAAGGAAAAGATAGCGTACGTTCCTCGGAGTTTTGCCGCAGCAAATCCCGCGTTTCGCGCAAGACTTGGAAAAGAGACGCACAGAAAACAAATGGAATTGCATACATGGCGCGAGCAAAGGCTTATTGCGTAAAATGAATCACAAGTGGTCAGGCAGGCTCGCGCGAACGTGCAACCGGTCAAAGAAACCCCCCGATTCTATTGCAAGCCCCGACCGGTTGACGATGGAATTTCTGTTCGGTCGTTGTATTCTTCCTCTTTCTTTATACCGCGCCTAGTTCGTTGTCGCTTTTACCGATTGTGTTCCTAATTTTCTCTTTTCTCGTAGTTTCCTCATGCGCGTACGCATCTCTAATTCAAGCAAAAACTTACGAGATCGGATGTATCAAGATTGTTAAGAATACATAAACGAGAAGAGAAAGATCAAAGTAAAGTATTAATTGCTACAATATGTTATTCTTTATTTTTTTTTACATATAATTACTTTATCTAAAATTATTTTATATATACACGCTAAATCTTATTGCCTTAAATATGCATTGCCTTCTTCAATGTTCAGTATTTTAACAAATTCATATTTTTCTTGATGAAAGTTTAGTGATAGCAGTCGATATGTATTTTAAATTTCGAAATTATTCATTTGAACATCAATGCGGAAAAAAATATTAGAGATAATATGTAAATTCTTATTTTACGAATTCTCGCGAGATGAAATATTTTATATGCCCAACTATATGCACTAGGCAGACTGCGAATATATTTCCTACTTTGGTTAAATTGAATTTTAAGTAAGGCGAGATAACTTCGCAGATATGGGGACGGCTACGAGGAGCAAAGTGCGGGTATTCGTGAGGAGTTTCCTCGATTCCACGTTGCCCTGGAACTCCGATGAGAGAAAGTGCCGCGCCCCCTCCGGGAACGTCAGTCCGAGTTCTTCGGATTGGGCCTCGATTTGCCTCGAAGCCGATTCTCGACCGATATGTGACGCAATCTCTTACATTGTCCGTGTCGCAAGAGAGCGCAGAGTTTCGGCCGCCGCGCCGTTACTGTCGTAAATCTCGATTTGTACGCCTATTGCGGAAGATTCGTCTTAACGACAAATAGCAAAGAACTTTTCGATAGAGCAATCGTGATTTAACGATCCCTCCGTCAAAAGATTTATATTTCAATTGGTGATTGCAGATATACTCATAAAAAATTGATATAAGGAGAGAACAGAATACTGCTTATTTCTCAAGTTTAATTAGCCTTATTCATGATAATTTGTTTTCTCATACATATGATTCTATATTATTCAAGTTCGATAGATTCATTCTTACTATTTAAGGGCTTTAATTTCCAATTAAATTTGATCGTAATTCTTTCTAATTTTTAAATTGTTTCGAAAAAATTTCACACACAATTACTAGAAAAGCCATTAAAAACTTCATCATAAAGTTTCCCGATTACCGTAGATTACAATAGAGTTATTATCGGGGAGTTATCCAGAATGGCTACCTAAATCAGGCCCCAGCTGTCTTTCTGTCAGCCGCAGAACGGACCCCGCATCTGGCTGATTTAAAGCGGCTATAATTTATCAATTTAGTGGGATATTTTTCATCCAATGGCCTGTTCGTCTGTCCAGCTCCACGATAGAACGGGAGACGCGCATAAGGCGATATACCATATATACCGGACGTGCCTCCCCGTTGCGCGCGAGGTAGGCAGCAGAGCGACGCGATATTTACAGTCCCCGCTTACCCACATCCATACAGCACGATTTTACTCCTTTATCCCGTCCCCCCACCCCCCCCTCCCCCCCCCCCCCCCCCCCCCCCCCTCCCCCCCCCCCCCCCCCCCCCCACTCCCCCCCCCACCCACCCCCTCTCCCCCCCCCCCCCCCCCACACCCCCACCCACCCCCCCACACACACACACACACACACACACACACACACACACACACACACACACACA
>Ga0157364_1006033_pt1 | contig 12393 bp, 10 predicted proteins | sample AttsexASBM2_FD_111476 | JGI IMG/M metagenome (GOLD analysis project Ga0157364, IMG submission 111476) | Fungus gardens microbial communities from leaf cutter ant in Ribeirão Preto, State of São Paulo, Brazil - Atta sexdens ASBM2 | ecosystem: Host-associated > Fungi > Mycelium > Unclassified ...
ACATGACTTCCAGGTCACGTGCCTATCTCTTCTCCCGTTGTAGACTAATAATTACTACTACTATATCTTTACTCTGTCCTAACCCTAACCCTAAAGTCTGTCCACATCCTTGCGCTATAACAAGGCTTGAGTGAGTTTGGATGTGGGGATCTATTCAGATTCATCTCCAGTGTTTTCATATCCTAGCCAGATCACCTTGTACAGAAGTTTGCATGCCCATCGGTGATCGATTTTAGAGTCCACTATCCGAGAAATTTCATATTTGGGTTCCTCATCAATTATGACTGGAGTGGGGGCCAGTTGTATTCTCTCAGAGAAAGTATTGGACATGGCGGATTCGAGTATGGACACATGGAATACTGGATGAACAGAGCACATGAACTCTAGAAGATGGAGAGTAAATGATAGAGTACTAGGCTGGGCAATGATTTTATAGGATCTGAGATATTTTTCAGAGAGTTTTTTTGAAGGCCAAGTGGTTTGGAAGAACTTAGCCTTAACAAAAACTTTGTCACCTACTTTGAAATCAGGAGTGAGGGATTTCTGATAATGCTGTTGGGCTACAGAGATTTCAGCTTTGAGAGTACTCTGTAATTCATTGAGATCTATGGTGAAGTTACAGGCTTAGGAGAAAGCAATATTGTGTTCAGGGTGAACAGTGATGTTTGGATGATATCTCTTATTAGTGAAGAATAGGAAAACACTGGTAGTAGCACTTGGAGCATTATTATAGGCAAACTCCATGAGAGGTAGGAGTTCAGACCAGTTGTCTTGCTAGTAGTTACAATATACATAGAGGTATTGCTTGAGGGTCTGATTCGTATATTTGGTTTGTCCATCACCTTCAGGGTGGTAGCCTGAAGTGAAATGAAGCTGCATGTCAAGAGTAGTGTCTAAAGATCAAAAGAAGTTTGACACAAACTCTGAGCTTCTGTTGGAGGTGACATGGGAAGGAATGTCATGTTTGGAGAACATATGAAGGTTGATTGTAGTGTAACCAGTATTCCCCCCTTTAAGATAGACATCCCATCATCTAGTGAGAGCATACAGTTTGGTGCCAAGATGACCAGAGTGGAACCTAATGACAAGGTTGAACTGGAAGAGGTACTCGGACTACCACACTTACCTCTGGGTCAATACCTTGGTAGTAGAAAAATACTCAAGGTTTTTATGATCCATAACAATATTGATGGGATAGGCTGGACCTTCCAAATAGTGTCACCAAATCTTGAAAGCTTCAAAGATAGCAAGCAATTCCTTGTCATGTGTGCCGTAATTCAACTTCACTGCAGTAAAAGTGCAGGAGTGAAAAGCAACTGGATGAACTTCATTATCTTCATTAACAATGGATAGGATTGCAGCGAGAGTGTAGTCTGAAGTATCAGTTTCCACAATGAGTTGAGCATCGGGAATCCAATGAGTGAGGATAGGAGCAGAGATAAATGCTTTCTTAAGAGAGTTGAAAGCATCTCGACAGGAGGAGTCAAACTTCCAAGGAATGTCCTTCCAGGTAAGGCATGTCAATGGAATAACAATGTCCAAGTAGTTAAAGATAAACCAGTGGTAAAATTTTGCAAAACCTAAGAATAATTGAATATTCTTGACTTTCTTAGGTTCTGGCCAGTCTTGAATAATCTTTACTTTGTCGTCAGACATAGTAAGGCCAGAAGAAAAAAGGATGTATTCCAGATACTTTATCAACTCGGAGTGGAATTTGCATTTTTCTGCTTTGGCATAAAGACCAGCCTTGCAAAGATACTTGAGTACTTCTTTTACATGCTGGTGATGCTTGAACATGTTATTCAAGTAGATAAGTATATCATCCAGATAGATCATAACACAGACATCCAAAAGATCAGAGAAAATATTGTTCATGAATCGCTAGAAGACTGCGGGAGCATTGGTAAGACTGAAAGACATTACAGACCATTCAAATGATCCATAGCGTGTCCTAAAGACAATCTTCCATTCATCACCATCGGTGATGTGAACCAAATGATAAGCATGGCAAAGATCTATCTTTGAGTAGACCCAAGCTTTGTGAGGTGAGTCCAATAGATCAGAGATAAGTGAAAGTGGATAGTAATCCTTTTTGGAGATGTGGTTAAGACCACAGATGTCAAGATCGAAGAAAGTGGACTTAATTTCTTTTTATTTTTCTTTCTCATTTTTATTTTATTTTGTTTATTTTATATTATTTCTATTTTAGAACTCAGGGAATAGGGGTAGAAGTGATCTGTCACACTGTCACATCAGTCACATATGATGGTGTGGTCACAACATTGATCATGGAACTTAAGAGAAGAGAGTAGAAGGTTCTGAAGCAAAGTGACGTCATACAATATGGACACCACATGTTGGCCTCATGAACTACACATGGTTTTTTAGGATAGGGTGCACAGTAGTTAGCACGGACCATCTGTAGGACTATATAAGGTAGACTAGTTTGTAAAAGAGTTCTCTATTGAGTTCTCTTGTGTTACTCAATACAAGAGTTGTTCTTTTATCCCACTCTAAGGATTTAAGTCCATAACACTACCCTATATTCCTCTGCCTCTTTTCTATTCCTATCTGCCTACTTCTTCATCTCTTCCTATGCTCTTACCAATGCTGATCTTGCTTCCTCATACCTATCTTTCATCTCCTTCGCAAATTCTTCCACTTTCACATTCTTTCCTTTTTTTCTTATGTCAAAGCCTATCCTCAGTTCTCTTTCATAATTTGCTTGAAATGGTGATGTCTTGATTGCTGCATGCACTTTATTATTGAATGTGAATTCTGCTGTTGCCAACCATTCTGACCAATTGTTCTGTTTATGATTGATATATATTTTCAAATATTACTCCAGCTCTTGATTGGTTCTTTCTGTTTGTCCATCTGTCTGTAGGTGATAAGCTATAGACAACTTTGTTTCTATTCCCAACATTCTGTTCAACCCCTTTGTCAATCCCACTGCAAACTGCAGCCCTCTATCCAATATCACACTCTCCAGTAATCCATGCAACTTCCACATGTTATCTCTGAACAACCTTGCTAAACCTTTCGCCATTGTTTTTTCTGTCGTCACCACAAAGTGGGACATTTTCGAGAACCTATCGCATACTACCAAAATTGAATCATGTCCTTTTGATACTGGTAGCTTTGTAATAAAATCCACTGATATATGTTGCCACAGTTTCTCTGGTATCTTGTTAGGCCTTAATTTTCCTGCTAGCATCTCTACTCTATTCTTCATTCTCTGACACTGATCACACCCCTCCATATATTGCTTCACTTCCTTTGTCACTCCTAGCCACCAATAATTTCTAGTGACCAGTTCTACTGTCTTCCATTGTTCTCCATGTCCTGCTATTGGCATATCATGATGTAGCCGAATAATCTCTACCCTCAACTTCTCATCCTTCCGGACATATACCCTTTCTTCCTTCAATACTAATCCTTCCTCTATTTGCCATTCCTCATCTCTTAATATCTTAACTTCTGCTTTCTTCATTTCTTCCACTGCTTTTATTACTTCTTCGTCCTTATCTCTTGCTTCCTTAATCTTTCTCACTATTTCTTGCTCTAGTCCTTCTACTAACTGCTCCATTGCTCTGACCTCCAACCACTCTTCCTTCAACATTACTTGATTTTCATTATCTCTTTCCACTCCCTCTACCCAATCTACTCTTCTACTCTTCTACTCAAGCTGTCTGCTCTTCCCATACTCTTGCCAGCTATATGCTTTAAAGCAAAGTCAAATCTTGACAAATATAATGACCATCTAGCCTGTCTTTGATTTAGCTTTTGAGCCTTCATGAAGTATTCCAAGTTCTTGTAATCCGTCCATATTTCAAACCAATCCTTGGCTCCTTCTAAGAAATACCTCCATGCCTCTAAGCACCAAATTATTGCCAACATCTCTTTATCGTGAATTTCATAATTCCTTTTGGCCTCATTCAACAACTTAGAAATATAAGCTACTAGCTTCCATCTCTCTGTTATGAACTAAAGCTCAAAGAGTTAAACAATAGAACAACTCTTGTATTGAGTAACACAAGAAAACTTGATAGAGTTCCTAGTACAAAGTAGTCTACCTTATATACTACTACTAATGGTCTGTGCTCACTGCTGTGCACCCTATCCTAATGACCATGTGTATGACATGAGGCCAACATGTGTTGTTCATGTTGTATGATGTCACTTTATTCTAGAACCTTCTCCTTCATTCTCCCAAGTCTTGTTATCTGTCTTGTGACTTTGCCATCAACTTGTGAGTGATGTGACAGTGTGACTGATAAACCCTAACCCAAGTTGTTCTAAAAATAGAAAAATAAAAATAAAATAAAAGAAAAAGAAAAGAAAATAAAGTGAAAAGAGAAAAATAAAGTCCACCATCAACGATCTTAACACTCTTGTCCTCACACTTCATCAACAATACTCCACCTGTAGCAAAATCTGATGCATCCACCTCTACTCTCATCTCTTTGTCCAAGTCTGGTGTAACCAAGACTGGCTTCATCATAAATCTCTCCTTCAATTCCTCAAACGCCTTCTGCTATTTCTCTCCCCAATTCCACTTATTTTCTTTCCTTGTCATCTCATGTAACAATCTCACTATCTTTGCAAAATCTTTGACAAACTGTCTGTAATAGTTTGCCAACTCCAAAAACTTCTGTACATCCTTCACACTCTTTGGCACCGGCCACTCTATTACCCCCTACACTTTCTCTTTTTCTATTCTCACTCCATCTTCTCCTATTATCACTTCCAAAAATTCTACTTCTCTTACTTTCCACACATACTTCTCTGGTTTTACAAACAAATCATTCTCCTCTAATCTTCTCAACACTTCTTCCACAATTTCATCATGTCTTTCCTCTGTCTCTGTTGCTATCATTACATCATCAATGAATACCACTACCTTTTCCTCCACTACTAAATCTCTAAGCAAATCATTCATCATTGTCTGGAATGTTGCTGGTGAGTTAGTTAACCCAAAGAACATTACTGTGGGTTCAAATGACCCTTCTGGCATCAAGAATGCTACCTTCCACTCATCTCCCTTCTTTATCCTTACATTGCTATATCCCCATCTTAAGTCTATCTTCATGAACACCTTCTTCTTCCAAATACTATCTATCAAATCCGAAATCAGTGGTAACAGATAATTATTCTTGACCATCCAACTGTTCAAATACTGATAATCCTGCACCATCCTCTTTTTTCCATCTTTCTTCAGCACAAAGAACACTGGTGACATCTGTGATAACTTCGATGGCCTAATATACCCCTTTCTCAACTGATCCTTCACAAACTCCTGCACTTCTGCTCTCTCTATCCTTGACAATGGATATATCTTTCTCTTTTTTGGCACAAAACCTTCTCTGAGATCTATGGGATGATCCCAGACCTTCCTCATTGACATCCTCTCTGACTCTTTTTTCTCAAACACTTTCAAATACTTATGGAACCATCTTGGAACCATTTCCTCTGTTGTTCTCAATTTCCTTACCTCTTCTTCATCTAACTCCTCTTCTTTTTCTGCCACTATTCTTGCTATTGCTATCTCTTCATCTGTTGTTGGCCTTCTTATTTTCTTTCTTTCTTCCTTCTCCTGCTGCTTTTTCCATTCTGGTTTTGTCTGTTCCCTCATCCTCCACTTCTTTCCACATTTGTTCAGACATCTTGTCATTTGTACCTCTCCTGTTTTCCAATCTATCTCTGGGTTATGGTGTGCTAGCCAAGGCATACCTAATATAACACTCCACTTTTGTCCTCTTATCATATCTATCAACATTCTCTCCTTATGCCCTTTGAAAAATATCTCCACTTCTACTGTATCTTTTATTGGCCCCACATAATTCAGTGTTCCATCCACATTCCTTACATAAATCGGCCTCTCCAGCTTTGTCCTCTTAAACCTATACTTCCTTGCAAATTCTTCACTCATCACCAACCCTGTTGCCTCACTATCTAACAATGCCTCTGTTACAATCCACTCCTTCTCTTCTTCTTGCTTCAGTCCTATTTTCACTACTACCTCTCTCAATGTCTTCTCCTTCTTCTCTTTTCTCTCCACTTTTGTTTGTCTCACTTCTATCCCCCTCTTCACTTTCTCTTCCCTCAATATTTCTTTTCTATCTTTTCTTACTTCTCCTTCACCTCCTTCTCCTCTCTGTATCACTCTATCTTTCAACACCTCAAATATATTTAAGGGCACCTATGCTGGTCCCTCTTCTTTCATATTTCTGCAATAATGGGCCACATGCCCAAAACCTCTGTATCCAAAACACTTTCTCTCTTCCATCACTCTCTGTCTATTCTCCTCTCGTTTTCTTTCCTACATTTTCTGTTGTCTCCACTCTTTTTCTGCTCTTCTCTCCTCTTGTTTTCTTATTTCTTCAACTCTTCTCCATTCTTCATCTACTCTCTTTCTTTTTTCTACTTCCTCCTTTTCTTTTCAGCTCCTTTGTTCTTCCTCCTCCCATCTTTCCTCATACTCTCTTCTTTCTTGTTCCCTCTCTTCCTGTCTCCTTCTTTGCTTCCTTTTCCTTTCTTCTTCTGCCACTTGCAATTCCACTATTTGTTTTTGTAATTTTAACATCATTACATTATTCTCTATTATCACCTTTATCATTCTAACCATCTCTTCTTCACCATATACTCTAATCATTTCCTCTATTTTTATCTGAATAATATCTGCCATTTCATATCTAATCTCTTCTTCTTCAAACCAAAAATCTATTTTCTTGCTGCTACTTGTTACCAGTGGTATACTATCACTGTGGCCTTGTTTCCAGTGACTACAATCTTTCTTTATTCTCTCACTATCAATTCTAAACAGTGGTAAATCCTCTGTAAGTGATAGTGGGCACTCTTCTTGTCCCACCTACACTGTCTACTAACTACTTATCTACTGTCTTACTGACTACTACCCTAATAAATACTGGCTACTATCCCTAAGAAGGGAATCTCTCAACTAGATGTTTCCTTACTGGACAACACCGCTACTCTATGTGGACTGATTACAAATGAACCAGCAGCACAAGCCTACTACTAGAAAAATCTATCTACCATGTCTACAAAAGGTAATGCAATCAATATACGTAAGTGGGCTACCACACAACTGACTGGCTAAGCTTCTCCTACCTAGCTAGTATGCTTCTTAAGCCTAGAGTCTGGCTATAGATCTTCTTGACTTTGGGCACACTGCCCTCAGTTGAGAATGATAAAAGAGTAAAGGGAATAGGAGTCCACATAATGCAGAGTCCTAGAAAGTTGTCAAGTTCTACTGTTGTAGCAACCACTAGATATAAAGTCCAATGATAACACAAGCAGTAAAGCTCTCAGTTAAGTAATCAAATAGGAAAAATACAAGAGAACTCAACAAGGAGCCTCTGCTAAATTAGAGTCCTATTTATACTGTTACATATTGGTCTGTGCTACTACCTCATGTCCATCTCACATCTTACTCAAGGCTATTATGTTGCATCCATGTGTTCTGATGTCATCTTCTAGATCCTTCTACCATGTTCTAGACCTATGACGTCACATCATGTGACTGCAGTGTCACATGCCTTTTCATTGTCCAAAATAAAAAATAAATATAAAATAAAATAAAAATTGTTAGTATTCAAAACATTCCATAACAGGAAGGGACATTGGAAAGGTCAGGAGCTTCTGTAAGTTTTACAGAATTAGCCTGAATGTCTGAAGAGCGAAGATAAAGTTCAAAATTGTAGGAGCCTAAGAGTTTTGATGTATGCAAGAATGCTGCAGTACCAATGATAGTGATGTTAGGTCACTCGGAGTTAGACACAGAGGTCTCAGATACAGATATGGAAACCATGAAATCCAATGATTGTAGAGGGATATCCAGAAAAGATGAAGATGCCAATGGTATGTTGGCCGTAATATGAGAAAGAGTGAAATTTTCCTGCAAAAATAGACAGAAGTTTATTGACCCATTTACCCAGTCAATCAGTGGATTATGTTGGGCAAGCCAGTTGTATCTAAGAACCAAAGAGCAGGAAGAATCAAGTGGAGTAACATAGAAGTTCAGATTCATACAATTACCGGTGAAAAGAATTATGGACAAGTTGGCAATTTTGGAGATGGTGCTGTTTGATGAACTATCAAACAAGTAGAGAGCAACTAGAGGAGTTGCAGATGTCTTCAGATGGTGAGTATCTACAAATTTAAAGTTTACAAAGCAATGAGTAGACCCAGAGTCGATGAGAGCTCAGAATGGAATTTTATTAAGATGATCCTGACCATGGATCAAGGGAGAAGTAAGGAAAACAAAGAGTGAATAAGAATCAGAAAGAGTGGATGCATTGAGTCAGATGGGACTCGTTACTGCACAGAAAAGTTCAATGTGGCCCTCAGTCTGTGCAAAGTCCTGGAGGTCACTCTTTATCTTTCCAAGAGTTTCTCAAAAGCAGTTGCTGAAGTATCATGGTCCTTAGGTATGACTGTGGTTTGCTTCTTGGAGCAGGAATCCAGCTTGTGGTCTCCTACACCGCAATAGAGGTACAGATTATTTTTAAGATGCTTCTTGTGCTCATCACTGGTCAACTTGCCATTGCTGACCAGTTTGGAAGAGAGGTCTACCCACAGAGTGTTGGATTGTTTCTTGGGAGCAGGGGATGGAGATGACTTGAAGGAAGAGTTCTTGGTAGATGAGGCCACCAGAGATATGTTTGCCTTATTCTGGAAGGCCATGGCAAGGCCAGAGGTGGAAGCTTTTTCTTGCTTCTGGGAGTGAGACTTAAGGGCCTCTTTCTCCACCTGTCTTGCATAGTGGCATTCATGGTCATGTTCCCAGTAGCGGTGATCAATAGTCATCACTAAAGTATACATATCTTGGAACAAGGTGGGTTTTTCTTGTTCCTGGGTAGAAATAGGATCCTAGATCTGATTTGGGAGCCCCTGGTAATAGCAATGGCAGAGCACACTATTCTCCCAACCTAATTGGAAGGCATAGCACATGAAGTCCACATTGTAAGTAGAGATCTTGTCACTGAGCTTCATGTAGAGATTGTCCAGCATGTTGACCACTTCACCAATGGAGTCTGAGAGACCAAAATGTCAACGTAGCTCGTCCATAAATAAGTTCCAGTCAGAGAGCCAGTCTTGAAGGATGCCCTGGTCTTCCTAGTTAAGGCCCACCTCAAACCAGTCCTAGGCTACTCCAGTAAGATAGGTCATTGTGAAGTTAATTTTTGCAATGTCTGTGTTGAATTATACCAGGTTAGCATGGAAATATAGGTGACATTGAAACAGGAAATTATTGAGCTTGTCAGACTCAGTGCTGCTGAAAGTGTTGGGGATGCAAGCTTTAGTTCCTCTTATATTAGTATTGGGACTGGTGTCTGATTAGAATTAAGTGTGTTAGCAAGTCGGCCAAGTACGTCAGCCAATTGTTTATTAGTATTATTGCTCCGACAGTGTTTTGACCATGAGCAAGTAGAGGAAGTAGGTCTATTATTGTTAGTAATAGGATTAGTGGAAACATCTTCCCAATTAGGATTGTTGTCTGCAGGGATGATATTGTCACTGAAACATGAGATCGTATTGAAGGGTGTCCCAAGCAGTAGAACCAGAGTTGAAGAGTTATGGTGAGAGGAAGCCATTTTGTACTTGAGGTACAGATTGTGAAGTTGAATTGCAAATGGAACTATGACAGAGGATTTAGTAAACAGAACTGCTCAGAAGCAACAGCAGACTTGGGAGTCTGATAATACTGTCAGGTATAGTTCATACCAGAGGTGAAAGTCTGCAAGATAAACTTGGAGTTGTGTGAACTTGTAGAATGACCTTGGCTTCAGCTTATATGCTGTGCCGTCTGTCTGCCACATGGTTGCAACTTCAGATGATAGGGAAAAGTCTGAGATGGGAGTGAGTGCTGATTGGTGTATTGCCATTGAACACTGGAGATCAAGTTCAATAAGAGTTATCTTCGTCAATTATCAGACTAGCAAATTACAGTGTAACTACTAGTCTTATATACAAACAAATAGTATAGGAGATGCTCAGAGTTTCAGTGTTGAGACACTGATAGGGTAACTCTGTCATGGAAGACCGAGTTGAATAAGAGTATCTCTGCTGTAGAAGATGGAATACCTGGATGTTTGCAATACTGCCATAAGACGTGTTGTGAGAAATATAACTGCCATAGAAGGTGGGCTTGTATAATTTGGAGATGATATCACCGTGGAGATGTAATTTCCAGATAGGTGGACTTGCATATGACAACAATCCAGAGTATGCACAGTAGTCTTATTATTTAAAAAATATTTCTTATATTTAAGAACAATAAACACTATGTAATTCTTTAGTCTAATAATTAACTTGGATTAATGTTATACTTATTCCAAGTTCCCATCTAAACTCTTCTCATCTGAAATATAACTATGTGACAAAGTTAAGCTAGACACAACATTTTTCTATTAAAACTAAGGTCATTTATTTGTATAATACTACTTCCAAGCCACTTTTGCCTTCATATCTACTAAATCATGTTATCTGTTTTATTTTTTATATATTATGACTTAAGACTTAGTAAATAGTCAAAAGAAGAATCTTATATAGGATTTATATAAGAGAACTCAATAAAGTTTCTAGTACAATGTATCTACCTTATATATACTAGACTAATAGTCTATGCTATACAAGTTTTAGCCTACTTTAAAGGCCATATATATTATATGCTATTAACATGTAGTATAATATTATTCTTTTAAAACCTTCTACATTCTTTTATATGTCATATAATCATGTGACCATAACTTGTGACTATGACTCTTACAACTTGATATGTGACTGTTGTAATATCATACTAACCCTTAACTCTGAGTTCAAAAATAAGAAAATAAAATTGAAATAAAATAAAATATTAACCTTATAACTATACATTATTCATAAGATCAATATGTAATAAACATTTTATATGATATTATTATTTCAGAACCTTTTATGTTCTTTTGTGTAATATGTGACTATATAACAGTGGTAGTGATAGATACATAACAGTCATATATAACATCATGCTATACCTCTAACTCTAAGTCTGAAAAAATAAAATAAAATAGAAAATAAGAAGAAAAATAATGAAATAAGCCAAGTCCATTGTCTTCAACTCTGATACTATGCTATATTTGCAGATATTCCTAACAAGTGTAAATTGCCTCTAATACTGAAAGAGATTTAGAAGTGTAGATGTCATATGCAAGTCCACCTGTCCAGAAATTACATTCCCATGGTGATATTATCTCCAATTATACAAGCCTACCTTCCATGACAGCCACCTTTCTCACAACATGTCTTAAGGTAGTGCTACAACTATCTGGATATTCCGTCTTCCACAGTGGAAATACTTCTATTCAACTTGGTCTTCCATGATGGAGTTACTCCTATCAGTATCTCAACACTGAAACCTCCACTTTATCAAGATCGAAGAAAGTGAACTTGACTTATTTTATTTTTCTTTCCATTTTTATTTTCTTTTTGATGTATTTTCTATTTTCTATTTTTAGAACAACTAGGATTAGGGTTGATCAGTCACACTGTCACATCAGTCACAACTTGATGGCATAGTCACAAGACAGATCACAAGACTTAGAAGAATGAAGTAGAAGGTTCTAGAATAGAGTGACGTCATACAGCATGGATACCACATGTTGGCCTCATTGTCAGGATCGTCGAAGGTGGACTTTGTTCATTTTTATTTTCTCTCTTTTATTTTTCTTTTTTCTTTATTTTCTATTCTTAGAACAACTCAGGTTAGGGGTTATCAGTCATGCTGTCACATCAGTCACAACTTGATGGCGTAGTCACGAGATTGATCACAGGACTTAGAAGAATGAAGTAGAAGAAACTAGAACAAAGTGACGTCATACAACATGGACACTACATGTTGGCCTCATGTATTACTCATGGTCATTTAGAGTAGGGTGCACAGTAGTTAGCATGGACCATGAGGATTAGTATATAAGGTAGATTACTTTGTATTAGGAACTCTATCGAGTTCTCTTGTGTTACTCATATACAAGAGTTGTTCTTTTGTTCAACCCTAAGGACCTAAGTTCATAACACTCATGTTCTACACATGGTCATTTAGGGTAGGGTGCACAGTAGTGAGCACGGACCATTAGTAGTAGTATATAAGGTAGTCTACTTTGTAAAGGGATCTCTATCAAGTTCTCTTATGTTACTCAATACAAGAGTTGTTCTATTGTCTGACACTAAAGACTTTAGTTCATAACACACTTGGGGTAATAGGGGCTTTATTGTTACGATGGGTACCTCGAGGATGTGGCATGGACAAGGGCAAAGGGCATGATGTCGACGATCGGCTGCACCGAAGTAGTATCAGTCAGCACCTCCTGTAGTAGATGCTACAGCCTCACC
>Ga0157364_1006034_pt1 | contig 12392 bp, 11 predicted proteins | sample AttsexASBM2_FD_111476 | JGI IMG/M metagenome (GOLD analysis project Ga0157364, IMG submission 111476) | Fungus gardens microbial communities from leaf cutter ant in Ribeirão Preto, State of São Paulo, Brazil - Atta sexdens ASBM2 | ecosystem: Host-associated > Fungi > Mycelium > Unclassified ...
ACGGGCAGTAATGCCCGTTACTGCGACACAGTGAAGGAGGATCTATGAGCGCAGTTTTGTTAGTCATTCCGCTGACTATTTTTGTTTTGTTTGTGGCCCCAATTTGGTTGTGGTTGCACTACAGTAATCGTAATCGCAGCCTAAACGCATTATCGCCGCAGGAGATGCAGCGTTTGCAACAGGTTAGCGCCGATGCCGCGCGGATGCGTGAGCGTATTCAGGCATTGGAAGCGATACTGGATGCTGAAAACCCACAGTGGAGGGAACCACGATGAATATCAGCTTGCCTGAACGTCCGTTGCGACGTGACCCGCAGCAGGGGAAAATCATGGGGGTCTGTGCCGGACTGGCAGAGTATTTAAATGTACCCGTTACCCTGATCCGTGTAATGGTCATTATCTCGATGTTTGCTGGGCTGTTTGTACTGACTCTGGTGGTCTATTTCGCCCTCGGCTGGTTTCTCGACAAAAAGGCACCTGGTGAGGCTGGCGAGGAGGCAGATACCCCGACCGCCTCAGAACGGTTGACCCAACTGGAAACCGAACTGAGTGGTGATGAACAGCGGGTTCGGGAAATTGAACGCTATGTTACCTCGGAAACCTTCTCTGTAAGGAGTCGTTTCCGGCAGCTTTAACAGGATCCTACGGGATCTATGAGGAGAAACAATGAAAACGACCCGTCAGCATGACACCTTGAAAAAAGTGTCACCCGTTCTGCAGTCTGCGGCAAAATTTGTAATTATTACCGCTCTCAGCCGGACACCGGCCGGGCTGGCAGCCCGGGTGCTGCACCGTGTGGGCCGTAAACCGGTACGGATAGCCCTGGCCTTGGTGCTGGAACCGGCATTATCTGCGATAATGAAAAAAGTATCCGCCCGCCTGTTCAGGGAAAAGCATGAAGAGACTGCAAAATGAAATCGCCTCGCTGGTACATCGTGGCGCAGATAAACATCTGCGCTTGGCGGTCACTGGCCTGAGCCGTAGCGGAAAAACGGCTTTTATTACTTCTCTGGTTAACCAACTGCTTAATGTCCATAACGGCGCTAACCTGCCACTGTTCACGGTGGTACGGGATGAGCGCCTATTCGGCGTACGTAGAGTCCCGCAACGGGATATGGGTATCGCCCGTTTTAGTTACGACAGTGGCATCAGCGAACTCTATGGCACGCCACCACAATGGCCGACCCCGACTCGGGGTATTAGCGAAATGCGATTGGCATTACGTTACCGTCCTCAGGACTCCCTGTTGCGCTACCTCAAAGAGACTTCAACCCTCTATGTAGAGCTGATCGACTATCCCGGCGAATGGCTATTAGACCTACCGATGTTGGGGCAAGATTATCTAAGCTGGTCACAGCAGATGACGGGGCTACTGCAAGGTGAGAGAGGGAAAAAAGCGGCCGAGTGGCAGCGTCTCGCGGTGAAGTTGGACCCACTGGCTCCTGCCAATGAAAATCAGTTGGCGGAGATTTCTGCGGCCTGGACGGCCTACCTGCATGATTGTAAACAGAGTGGCTTGCACTTTATCCAACCAGGTCGCTGCGTGATGCCAGGGGATATGGACGGTGCACCGGCGCTGCAATTTTTCCCTTGGCCAGCACAGGTAACGGCGGATCCTTCAACTGCTGGGGACAGTACCAATTTCGGTATGTTGCAAGCCCGTTACCGTTACTACTGCCAACATATCGTAAAACGTTTTTATAAAGAGTATTTCGTTAAATTTGATCGCCAAATTGTGCTGGTGGACTGTCTACAGCCGTTGAACAGCGGCCCTGATTCTTTTAACGATATGCAAATGGCACTGACACAATTGATGGAAAGCTTTCATTACGGTCAGCGCACCCTGTTTCGCCGACTTTTTTCTCCGGTCATTGATAAGTTACTGTTTGCCGCCACCAAAGCGGATCATATTACCGCTAACCAGCACGCGAACTTGGTCTCACTATTACAACAAATGGTGCAGGATGCCCGCCAACATGCAGCCTTTGAAGGGATAAAAATGGAGTGCTTAGGGCTGGCGTCGATACGGGCCACCGAAGCGGGCAGCCTTAATTGGCAACAGCGGACTCTACCTGCGCTGCGCGGACATCTGTTAACCGAGGGCACCCCGCTGACTTTTTATCCAGGTGACGTTCCGGCCCGCTTACCGGCTGCCGACTTTTGGCAGCAGGGCGGGTTTCGTTTTGAGTCCTTTCGTCCGGCAGTGATGGACCCGAATCAGCCATTGCCGCATATCCGTATGGACAGTGCGCTGGAGTTTTTACTGGGAGACAAATTACGATGAGTCAGGATAAGCCGCTGCAGCCACGGGTGGATGCGCCGTTTCAATCGCCAGAGCCGCCGCCGTCTCTGCGACCTGCCCAACACTTTGCCGACGCAGAGGCAGAATTTATTGCGGATCCGTCTGTGGAGGAAACCTCGGTAGACGGATTGGCGGATGACGAAGTGATCACCTCAGTGCTGCGCCCACGGAAATCTCTGTGGCGACGGTTGCTGATGCTAGCAGTGCTGTTGCTGATGATAAGCGTCGTTGCGCAGGCCGGTCAGTGGTTATGGGCTGCTTGGCACCGTGCGGACTGGTTCGCCCTCGGGGGAACCCTGTCGTTGTTACTGGTGATGGTAGCTGGGGTCGGTAGTTTGATTGGCGAATGGCGTAAACTGTGGCGACTGCGTCACCGCGCACAGCAGCGTGATCAGGCGGCGGAGTTACTTAACAGCCATGGCACCGATGCTGGACGTGAATTCTGTGAGCAGTTGGCCGCGAGCAGTGGTCTAGATAGCAGTCATCCGGCTTACCGCCGCTGGCTGTCCGTCCTTGAAGACCAGCACAATGACCAGGAAGTGATTAAACTCTATGCTGCCATGGTCATGCCGCAGGCAGATAAACAGGCGCGGCAGAAAATCAGTCGTTATGCGGCCGAATCAACACTGATGATCGCCGTCAGTCCGTTGGCGCTGGTGGATATGTTGTTTATCGGTTGGCGCAATATTCGTATGATCAATCAGATTGCCCGCATCTATGGTATTGAGCTCGGTTATTTCAGCCGCATCCGCCTGTTTCGCGGGGTACTGTTTAATATTGCTTTCGCTGGTGTCACTGAACTGGTGCGTGAGGTCGGCTTTGACTGGATGTCGCAAGATCTGATGGCACGGCTGTCTGGTAGGGCGGCTCAAGGTATTGGTGCTGGGCTGTTAACCGCGAGGTTAGGCCTTAAGGCGATGGAGTTATGCAGACCTATACCTTGGCAACCTGGGGAGAAACCACGCCTGGGTGATTTCCGTTCTGAGCTTATCGATCAGCTTGGCCAAGCCCTGAAAAAGAAACCGGCTACTTCTACAGAAAGCCGCCATCACCGTTAAGTCGCTACTGCTGTCATGATCCAGTGACAGCAGTCATTCTGACTTACACTCTTTCGCTTCTATTGGGCGCTTATGGGTGATCTCATGGACACTTTCTTCTACTATTCGCCTATATACTGTCAACTTTTCCTGCCACATAGCTTCCTTCCACACCGGCGCACGGGTTATATTGCTGCAATAATCTGAATGAGTGGATATCGTTGATGCGCTTGGAAATTATCTGTAAAGACAGGCTAGGGCTGGTTCGTGAACTTCTTGACCTGCTGGTAGCGCGTAATATTGATCTTTATGGCATTGAAATCGTTGCCTTGGAGCGTCTCTACCTACGTTTCAGTACTATTCCTTTCGAGGAATTCAGTTCGCTGATGGCAGAGATCCGGCGCACTACGGGAGTCGCAGATGTGCGTACTGTCACCGATATGCCTTCTGAGCGTGAAAACCGAGCCTTGAATTCACTGCTACAGGCGATGCCAGAGCCGGTATTGTCTATCGACCTAAAAGGGCGAATTGAGCTCGCCAACCCGGCAGCACAAAATCTCTTCGCTATGGATGCTGAGAAAATGCACCTCCATCCGGTCAGCCACTTAATTGAAGGGGTAGAATTTTCTGACTGGCCAAATGGTGACACTGTCACGTCATTAACCCAGTCGGTGGTGGTCCAAGGTCGCGATTTTGTGATGGAACTGTTGCCTATCTATCTGCCTGGAGAACAAGAGCAGCAAATGTTGCCGGTAGGTGCGATGATTATGCTGAAATCCACCGCCCGGATGGGCCATCAGTTACAGCATTTGACCGTTGGCGATCATACTGGTTTTGAACATATTGTGGCAGTCAGTCCGAAAATGCGGCTACTAATGACTCAAGCGAAAAAGTTAGCGATGCATGATGCGCCGTTATTGATCATCGGGGATACCGGTACCGGCAAAGATATGTTGGCCCGAGCTTGCCACCAACGCAGTCATCGCGGCGATAAACCTTTTCTGGCACTGAACTGTGCCTCATTGCCCGATGATGTCGCAGAAAGTGAACTGTTCGGTCATGCCGCTGGGGCTTATCCGAATGCTTTTGAAAATAAAAAAGGTTTTTTTGAGCAGGCAAATGGCGGATCGGTACTGTTGGATGAGATCGGTGAAATGTCGCCACGTATGCAAACCAAACTGCTACGTTTCCTTAATGACGGGACTTTCCGCCGGGTGGGTGAAGAGCACGAGGTGCATGTCGATGTACGGGTGATCTGTGCCACCCAGAAAAACCTTCAGGAACTGGTTAACCGTGGCCAATTCCGTGAGGATCTGTTTTATCGGTTGAATGTGCTGACTCTCAACTTGCCACCACTGCGTGAGCACACCCGCGACATCCTGCCGTTGACTGAGATGTTTGTCGCCCGATATGCGGATGAGCAGGGCATTACTTGTCCGCTTATCTCCCCGCAATTGGCCCCCTTTCTTTGCCGCTATCACTGGCCGGGCAACGTCCGTCAGTTAAGGAATACCCTGTATCGTGCGATGACCCAATTGGAAGGCGACGAGTTGCGACCCCGTGATATTACCTTACCTGAACAGTTTCAGGCGGAGCTGTTGCCGGAAGAAGATCTGGAAGGCTCACTAGATGACATTACCGGTCGTTACGAAAAGGCGGTATTACTGAGGTTATACAACCATTATCCAAGCACGCGTAAACTGGCCAAACGGCTGGGTATTTCTCATACCGCGATAGCCAATAAGTTACGGGAATACGGACTCAGTCAGAAAAAAGCTGACGCTGAGGAGTAAAAGGTTAAAGGGGCGTCGAGCCCCTTTAATCACCCTTATTTCAGAACAGCCAGGGCAGCGTCGTAGTTCGGCTCATCAGCAATTTCGCTGACCAGTTCGGCGTGCAGCACCTGATTGTTTTCATCCAGTACTACCACTGCGCGGGCAGTTAAGGCTTTCAGCGGCCCTTCCTGGATTTCCACACCGTAATCGGCGCTAAAGTTGCTGCCACGGAAAGTGGAGAGGGTCACGACATTTTCCAGACCATCGGCACCACAGAAACGGCTCTGGGCGAACGGCAGGTCAGCAGAAATACACAGGACTACGGTGTTATCCAAATCAGAGGCCAGTTGGTTGAAACGGCGTACCGACGTGGCGCAGGTGCTGGTATCAATGCTCGGAAAAATGTTTAGGACTTTGCGCTTACCGGCATAACTCTCCAGTGTCGCATCGCTCAGATCTTTAGCGACCAGCGTGAAAGCCGAAGCGGAGGTTCCTGCTGCAGGGATCTGGCCTGCAACGGCAATAGGCTGGCCTTTTAAGGTGACGGTCTGAGACATCATAGATTCCTTCTTATCGTTGACAGATGGCTGCCGCACGGAGGGGCCGCGGGCAGTGCAAGTTATCGGTTAATCTATCACAGATTTCACGGCTGATTAGACGCCGCGTGCGCTGAATGATGGATAAATAGCCAGACTACCGCCGTGATTGAATATGGTTGGGCCCCCTAAGCTTGACGAATGTCATGCCTATTTACGCTTTACGATTCGCCAGTCGGAGCTAAATCATTACAATAGTGATATTTACAAATGGCAACCGCAGTAAGGGGACGATGTGAACACCATTGACGGTAAAGACCTGCACAGCTCTGATGCGATCATTTCCTGTCAGCTTGACGGGACAGGAGGCATGCTGCCGATTAGCGCCACCGAAGTGGTGAATTGTGAACGCCCTTGCTGGCTACATCTCAATTATGCCCAACAGCAGAGTGCCGATTGGCTGCAAAATACACCTCTATTGCCGGATCAAGTTCGTGATGCCCTGGCTGGAGAGAGTATGCGCCCGCGTGTTAGTCGACTGGCTGACGGATTTATGATTGTGCTGCGCAGCATCAACTTCAATGAAAATGCTCGACCGGATGAGCTGGTGGCGGTGAGGATCTTTATTAATGATCAGCTGATTGTTACCACCCGGCAACGCAAAGTGGCCGCCGTTGAAGATGTGTGGGCAGAATTACAAAAGGGCAATGGCCCAGATGATGCGGGCGATTGGCTGGTCGAATTTTGTGATGCGTTGACCGACCATATTAGTGAATTTATCGAAGATCTCCATGACCGTATCATCGATCTGGAAGATAACTTGCTGGAAGGTGAGGTACCGCCACGAGGGGAATTGGCATTATTGCGTAAGCAACTGATCGTCATGCGCCGTTATATGGCCCCGCAGCGCGATGTACTGGCGCGTATTGCCAGTGAAAAATTCAACTGGATGGGGGATGATGAACGACGTTTGATGCAGGATATTTCTGACCGATTAGGTCGAGGGATTGAAGACCTGGATGCCGGTATTGCCCGTACCGTGGTGCTCACCGATGAAATCGATGCGCTGCTGGCAGAGTCGATGAACCGTCGTACTTATATTATGTCATTGCTGGCGATGGTGTTTTTACCCGCCAGTTTTCTGACTGGGTTGTTTGGCGTCAATCTCGGTGGTATGCCGGGGGCACAGTGGCATTATGGTTTCGCGGTATTCTGTGGTGTGTTGCTACTGATTGCCCTAGGCGTTACCTGGTGGCTTAAAGATCGTAAGTGGTTATAAAACAGCGGAAAGACTTAATAGCAAAAAAATGATCTGTGTCAACGCATGGCCGGCGCAGATGACGGATACTCCTTCCCGCAGGTGAATGCAACGTCAAGCGATGGGCGTTGTGCTCCACATTGTCTTACTTTTTGAATTATTGCATAGCACATTTAATTCTTATGACCCCGGCGTTAACCACGCCGGTTTTTTTTATTTCTGTTTCTCCCACTAGTCACTTCTCGGTGAAAGGTGATTTCCCCGCCGCCTAAAAATCCGTATAATCCGCGCCCATGCCCGCAGGTACACAACCAGGACCTTAATCGCCGGTATTCCGGCAGTGTGAACAGACGCTATGAATCAGACAGATACCAGAAAAGATACCCTCGAATTCAATAAACTCCAGAAACGTCTGCGCAGAAATGTTGGCAATGCTATTACCGATTATCAGATGATTGAAGAAAATGATGTGGTGATGGCCTGTATGAGTGGTGGCAAAGACTCGTTTGCAATGCTGGATATTCTGCTCAGCCTGCAAAAAGTGGCGCCGATTAACTTTAGCGTGATTGCGGTCAACCTCGATCAGAAGCAACCCGGCTTTCCGGAGCATATCCTGCCGGAGTATTTCGAGCAGTTGGATATTCCTTACTATATCGTCGACAAAGACACCTATTCGGTGGTTAAAGAGAAGATCCCAGAAGGGAAAACCACCTGTGGGCTGTGCTCACGCCTGCGTCGTGGAACCCTCTACTCGTTTGCGGAAAAAATTGGTGCCACCAAGATAGCCCTGGGCCACCACATGGATGACATCGTTGAGACGCTGTTCCTCAATATGTTCCACGGTGCAAGGATGAAAGCAATGCCACCGAAACTACGTTCTGATGACGGTCGTAATGTGGTGATCCGCCCGCTAACCTATTGTCGAGAAAAAGATCTCATCCGTTACGCCGACCATAAAGCCTTCCCGATCATCCCTTGTAATCTCTGTGGTTCACAGGAAAACCTGCAGCGTCAGGCGATCAAAGCGATGCTGACGGGTTGGGATAAAAAAGAGCCGGGCCGCGTTGAGAGCGTGTTTAAATCATTGCAACATGTTAGCCCGAGTCAGTTGGCGGACCGCGAGTTATTTGATTTTGAAAACTTGCCACTCGACCGTGAAGGCGAGCGGGAAGCCTATGCGTTCAGTGAGGCGACAGTCTCTTCAACCAATATCGATCACTCTTTATATATCGATATCACTAATCTTTAACCCTCCAACGCCTGCCGATCGGTAGGCGTTATTTCCGCATTACTGCGGGCATTTTTCTTAGCCATCGTGTTTAAATCGTAAAAATAAGTAACAGATATCGACCCGCAGCCAGCACTATCATATTCTGTGGACTCACCCGACTATCCTCCCGGAGCCCGATGAATGAAAAGTGCCGCATTATTGCTGGTGGCAGCCAGCCTGTTTCTCTCTGCTTGTAGCAGCCATAACAACGATGATAATGACCCGCCACAACAGGCCACTGCAGCACACATTCAGCCGGTCGTGATGTCTTCTGTCGCGGAAACTAACTGCGCCGATGCCGGGGGGAGCCTCGCCTATGCGCGGCAACTGGATGGCAGTCGTATCGGGATGTGTCGCTTGATGAATGGTAAACAGTGCAGCGAAACGGCATTGATTAGTGGTAACTGCGCCCGCTAAACAGGGCGCATTCCTGTTTTGCGGTTAGGCTGTCACTTGATTAACGCAGTGGTGACCGGCCGCTAATTGCTGCAGGTTTTCCAAGGTGGTGGTGGCAATCGCTTGCAACGCCTCGTGGGTCAGAAAGGCTTGGTGGCCGGTGAATAGCACGTTATGACAGGATGAGAGGCGACGGAAGATATCATCCTGGATCACCTCATTGGAGTTATCTTCAAAGAAGAGATCGCGCTCGTTCTCATAAACGTCCATCCCCAACGCGCCAATTTTTCGCTGTTTGAGCGCGTCAATGGCTGCACCTGAATCGATCAGTCCGCCGCGGCTGGTGTTAATGATCATCACTCCTGGCTTCATTTTACTGAAGGCGGCACTGTCCAGCAGGTGATGGTTCTCTGGTGTCAATGGGCAGTGCAGGCTGATCACCTCTGATCCCCGCAGCAGTTGATCCAGGCTGGTATATTCCGCTCCGACTTCACGGGCCTGTTCTGACGGGTAAGGATCATAAGCCAGCAGGCGCATGCCAAACCCTTTGAGGATCTTCAGTGTCGCCACGCCAATTTTCCCAGTACCAATCACACCGGCGGTTTTACCGTGTAACGTAAATCCGGTGAGACCTTCTAGAGAAAAGTTAGCTTCGCGGGTACGTTGATAGGCGCGGTGAATATGCCGGTTCAATGCCATCATCATACCGATAGCATGCTCAGCGACGGCTTCGGGAGAATAGGCTGGTACTCTCACTACGCTTATCCTTTCGCTGGCCGCTGCGTTAAGGTCGACATTGTCAAAACCGGCACAGCGCAAGGCAATATAGCGTACGCCCAGGGCCGCCAGTTCACTCACTACATCGGCCTGACACTGGTCATTCACAAAGATACAGATAGCGTCAAAACCGGCGGCATTTTTCGCGGTCTGTTGGTCGAGTTTGAAGTCGAAAAAGGTCAGGAAAAAGCCGAACGGCTGATTCGCCTGTAAAAGAGACTGCTGGTCATACTGTTTACTGCTGTAAACCGCGATCTTCATAGCTAAGCTCCGGAGTAATGGCAGGGAATGATCAGTAACAGGACTAAAGATCAGGGTATTTTTCTGTAAAGTGATATGAAATATCTGAGCCCAGTTAACTATAATGCCCAGATAATCTCAAAACGGAATCATTAATTCATTTAACTAAACATCCACCGACGGGAAACAGGTGCTAATGTGAAGATAGGCAAACGAAAGGGAGTTCTGATTTCGGCCGCCGTGCTGACAGCAGTGGCGGCGGGGCTGATACTGACGCCCCGTTGGTGGCTGCCAACGGTAGCTGGCCGCTTTCTGCCTGCTGGCAGTAGCTTAGCATGGCAGGGAAATGTACATTGGCAGCATGGTCAATTGCAGTTGCCGGATATCCATTTTCTCTATCAGCAGTGCCAAGCTGTGAAAATTACAGGGTTGGCGCTTGGGTTTCGCCAGTCGTTGTGGCAGGTAAGCGCCACCGGTGTTGCCATCGATAGTGATTGTTTAGCACAGATGCCGAGCGGTGAGCCGAGCAGCCAGCCTCTCAGCCTGGCGCAGTGGCAGCAGAAGTTGCCCGACGGACATTACCGCGTCGATCACTTGTCTGTTTCTTCTCAGCCCGCACTGGACGGGCAGTTGACCCTGTCCAGTCAAGATGGGGTGCAGACCCTGATGTTGGACGGCGAACAGCTACAACTGACGGCAAACCTTAAACAACAGCAACTGCAGATCACTCGATTGAACTACGCGTTAGTCGGCAGTAACCCCATCAGCCTGCAGGGGTCGCTGACCCTTGATGGCGACCCCACGCAATGGCCGTCGTCAGGAGATCTGCAAGCAGGGGTATATATTGCGGGGATCCCGCTGATGGCTACCCTACAATGGCAACAGCAACAGGGACAATTGATCGTCAGTCGCCGCGATGATAAGCAGCGTTTGCTGACACTGCCGTGGAGCGTCAATTCGCAACTGATTGCTGTCAGCGGGGGACAGTGGCAGTGGCCTTATGGCGATCAGCCCTTAAAAGGGGGTATTGCACTGAATGCGGCAAATTGGCATCAGGGGATGGAGAATACCCTGTTCAGCGGACGGATGAATATTCTGACTGCTGGCAAAGGGGGGAAGGGGAATGTGGTTTTGAGCGCTGGGCCAGGAAAACTCAGTCTCAAAGACAGCAGTCTACCACTGCGCCTCACCGGTACCGCTAACAGCTTAGCCTTGCAGTTTTATGCTGGACTGCCAGCGCTGTTGAGTGGCCCACTAACTTCTCCAAGTATCCGTTTTCAGAGCGGAGCCTTATTACGGATGCGTGGTACTTTGCTCGACACCCTGGAAGTGGATGAAGCCCGCTGGCCGCTGGCAGGTGTTCATCTGTCCGCCGAAGGCGTTAACGGACCGCTACAGGCCATTCTACAGGTACATAACCGTGACTATGGCCGTTATCGACTGCAATTGGCCGGCCAAGCTCGAGATTTCTGGCCGGATAAGGGCGATTGGCAATGGCGCTACTGGGGACGTGGTCGGCTGACACCTTTGCGGGCCAATTGGGATCTGCAGGGGACTGGGCAGTGGCAAGGTCCGGTGATCACCCTGCAACGCTTATCGACCGGTTTTGACCAGATCCATTATGGTAGCTTGCATGCCTCGGCGCCACGTCTGACATTGACCCGTCCACTGGTATGGGATCGTAGCCAAACCTCACCGGCCCTGAATGGAGCCTTTGAATTTAGCTCGCGCACCACCGGCTTCAGCTATGGGGGTAAACTCCCCCCGCTGTGTCTGCCGTTTACCGTCAGTGGCCAGGACCCCGATCATTTTCAGTTGCTTGCCAAACTGTCTGCGGGGGATATCGGGCCACTGACGGTTCGAGGACGCTGGGATGGTCGTCGGTTACGCGGCCAAGCGTGGTGGCCATCGCAGCCACTGGAAGTGTTCCAGCCGCTGATCGCCCCGAATGTGAAACTGGCGATCACTGGCGGTAAAATGCGGGCGCAAGCCGCCTTTTCACTGTCTGCGAAAGACGGGTTTCAGGCCGGGGGATTATGGGTGATCCGCCGCGGGGCGGCCGCTACCCCGGACAATCAGTTGCAAGGCGTCAATTTTTCTCTGCCGTTTCGCTATCGTCAGCAGCGCTGGCAATTCGGTTATAATCAGCCGGTAAAGCTGACCATTGACCGAGTAGAAAATAGCTTCGGCTTAACCGATGTCACGGCGGATCTTCAGGGCTATTATCCGTGGAGTCAGCGGGCACCGCTACGACTCACCGGTGTTAGTACCGGTGTTCTGGGGGGCTCGGTGAGTTTGGACGAACTTAGGCTACCCCAGCAGCGAGCCGCGCTGTTACGGGCCGACCATATCAGTCTCAGCCGGTTGGTCACTGCATTACATCCTAAACAGATTGCCATGTCCGGCACCATTCACGGCGAGTTTCCACTGTGGGTCAATGATCCGCACTATATTATCCGTGACGGTAAGGTCCGTAATGACGGGCCGTTAACCCTCAGGATCGATAAACAGTTGGCGGAGTCTATTGCAGGGCACAGTATTGGCTCCGAGGTGGTCAGCGATGCACTACGCTATATGGAAATCAGCCGAACTGCTGCGGATGTGGTGCTGAAAAGTAATGGCGACTTGACGATGCACTCTGCCGTTCAGGGTGCCAGCCGTTTCGGTGAGCATACCCAACAGGTCGTGGTTAATTATCATCATCAGGAAAACATATTTATGCTCTGGAAGAGCCTCAACTTTGGCAGTAATTTACAGTCATTATTATCACGTAACTTGAAATGGCCTGCGGCGGGAGAGAAA
>Ga0157364_1006035_pt1 | contig 12390 bp, 5 predicted proteins | sample AttsexASBM2_FD_111476 | JGI IMG/M metagenome (GOLD analysis project Ga0157364, IMG submission 111476) | Fungus gardens microbial communities from leaf cutter ant in Ribeirão Preto, State of São Paulo, Brazil - Atta sexdens ASBM2 | ecosystem: Host-associated > Fungi > Mycelium > Unclassified ...
AAACGAATTAAACTATCAATTTTGATTCAGGCAAAAATATTATAAATAAACTATATTTATAATGTAATAAACTACATTTATAAATAAACCATATTTATAAAACTAACATTATAAAAAAATTATATTTACGTACGAAAAATAACGATCGTCTGGTTATTTTATGATCGAGTGCACTGTATTTTATAGCGCACTTCCTATACTATAACTCTCCAAACATGCGTTTGTTTCCGTCGTTCTATAAATAATCGTTGTCACCGATAGCCAACGTTGATTTACGACTAAATTGCCCGGTATTTTCTACATGGTCATTTTTTATAATCATAGAGAAAAAAAACAGAGAGGATCACGAATCACGCTGCGTTACTATCGAAAGATCGAAAAATCATCTTTATATTCCTTTCAAGAACAATGACTCTTTGTTATTCTTTAAATAAAATATGCACATTTATAGCTACATCCCTATCTAATAAAATAGATATTTGCAGAATAAAAAATGAATAAAAATAAAAACTCAGTTACAATTAAACTAAAAGAGATATATAATGTTTATTCAAAAGAAAAAAGTTATTTTTCCAAATATTAATTAATTTCATTTATTTATATACGACTTTTGCTTAATAATAGCAACTTCTAAATACGATGATTATTTTACATAAGTTCCTTTAGCTTTAACTTATATCCATTTTAGCTATCCACACCGTCAAACCGTTAATTCTGCTTAACGGATGTTAATTTAACATTCGTTAAGCAGAATTAAAGGAAGCTTAATGAAATTGCCCGTTAACAGCTTAAAAGCATAAATTATTTTAATCTCGTTCACTGATCATCATTCAATCCGTTCTATATTACGTTAATTGAAATATAATTCTGGCAAAAGTGGCAAGTTAATGGACGATACGCTTGAAAAAAAAAACGTGCTTTATTTCGCCGAGGTTCCATCGTCCATTTTCGTTCGCGCAATACTTTCTTTCATTGATGCATGCAGCTCGATTAGTTGCGTTAAATACGAGCGGCCATTTATCAAGAAGCAAAAAGGGGGAAGAGATGCATAATAGAGACGTTACCTTCCATGCCATATGCTGTCGTGTACAATAAGCGCGAGCGCGGTTAAATGGTTACGGCGTGCAATATGCCGAGAAACGCGACGAATAGTCGGGAAAACGGCTCGTACGATAGACGCAGTTTATATTTACAATGGCACAATACACTTCTGCGCCCACGAGCATAGGGGTGTGATTGTACCGTTTGCGAATGTCCGGCAAAAACGAGCAGGTTTCGGAGGGTCGGCGGCTCGGGAGCAGGATTTTACGAGGGAAGGTAATTCTGCGAATCTTAATTTCACTTCTCTCCTGAATACTTCTCTCCTGAAAATATTTATAAAATTTACATATCAAACTCTGAAATCTTTTATCGAATTACAGATCGCGCGCGACTTATTTTTTGCTTATATAAAATGTAAACATCTGTTAATTAAAAATGAATTCTCGAACAATACAAGTATTTTTGAAATAAATATTTTTAAATATTCTTGAATCATTGACACTATATGAAAAAAATATATGGACGTGTTTATTTTAAAACTATAATTATTCTGAGATGTATAATGATATTAATTGCATTAATTTCGTAGTATAATTTTCTGAAAATCAATTTGCCTGGAAATAGTTTTTCTTCGTTTATTTTTAAGTATCATATCAGCAAGCGCTGGAACATTTTTATTCGAGCATGTTATATATAAAAACTGTAGCAGCCATTAAATTTTCAACTCGATGATATTTTTTAAATAAAACGAATAATAAATTTGCTATGTGCAGTGTATTTATATAAACGTGTAAGTTATATACAATAATGCAACACTGCCTGTAGATTCATAAATGTCAAGTGACATTTCAGATAGTAATCAGTGAGCATCACTATTGTGATTGGATGACGTTACGCAATGCCAATGTGAAATCCAATTCGGCGTTGTCTCGCGTCAAATGAGTTACATACACATTTTATCGTAATTCCCGGCAAAACGGTGTGCTCACGGATTTTTCAATATGCAAATGCTCGAGAACGCGGCTCAACCAGGCAGAAATGCATTCCCTGAAAATAGAAAGTCGCAAGGTATTATATTGCGCGAGGTAAAAATAATGTCAACGCGTAATTGTTACGTGTAACAAAAAAAAAAAGAATATATTGGTCTTAGTCGCGATTACGATTGCTACAATGCAGAATGAATTTGCAGGTATAATAAGATGAAAACGTTTACGGTTGGAAAATGTATCGATTTTAATTTGGGAAATAAATGTTAACAAATTGCACGATACTTTTATACATTTTTATTTACTTCATATCGAAATTGTTTTTAGTATCGTATAGCACAACATTAAAGAATTAAATGTAATTCTTATATTTCAATTTAACCGAAAATTGTTTACAGTTTATAACATTTTAGATATAATTAAACAATTTTGGAACGGCATCTGATTTTATCGCATGCGACAAAGAAACTGTTGTCTCCTTATACAATGTAATTACTAGTTTTAGTTGACAGCAGATGTGTATTTAATAATTTAATTAAGATATTAGATGTCACGCGTTAGATATCGTTTAGCCTCCTGTGCAATTTCAAAACTTTATATTATAAATGTATAATATTTTTAATTAAAGAGAATTTATATAACAAAAATATAATTAAAAATATATCTATTAAATATAATCAATAATAAATAGATTAAAAAATATGAATAATTTCGAAACTTACATTATAAATATATATATTTTTAATTAAAGAGAATTTATAAAACACAAATATAATTTAAAATCTGTTAAATATAATCAATAATAAATAAATCAAGAAATGTATATGAACCTTGCAGTAAAAAATAGTAAAATTCATAATGTAAATTAAAATTTTGCTAATTATGATATTCGGGAATCACTCGCCTACGTAGAGTATAATTTAAAATTGTACTATGTGCGTAGGAAACATTGATTATACCTTATGGCCATTGCGTAATTAACTAATAATGAATATGATGTAATTCATTACGAGAAATTCTAATTTTCGTTAAATGTTTTCGTGATTTTAACCATTATTTTTGCCCAGTTCACGCATATTCGTTACGATTCATGTTACCAAGTCGTTTCGTATTAATTAAACGTGTTATCAAATTAACGCGACGTTAACGAATATGTGATGATTTAATTAAATCATTTATAATTAAATATATGAGATGCGATAATGAGACGAGTCACCGAATTAAATCGATGTTATTTATAATTAAATGGTGTATGCACCCATGTATCGGTATCGTCGTGGAAAATTATGTTGAATAATAATGCATAGAAAATGCAGTAAGAATAATATGCCCGCTTAATATGCTCTATCAATTGGGCTTTATTATATACATATATATTAATATATATTGTTATAATTAATGTAAAAAGGCGTTAATAAGACTTAAAATAAATATCGTCAACAGATAAGATAATTAGACAAATTAATGTTGTTACATACAATATAATTGATTGATAATACATTGCCACAAATTAAAATTAAAAAGTATACATTTGATGTGCAGGACTCTCTATATTATCATTCATGTGAACTACATAAACATTTGATATTACAATTTCAGATATCTATGCGATTAGTGTTAATCCATAATCACGAGGTACGTGATATCACCTATGGTTTGAAGATGGTACTTACTGCTTCATTCCCTTTGCATCATGAATAAATAGAATAAGCTCAGAATGCAATATCACGGGATGATGCTAGATACCTGTTCGACACAATGTCCACAAGAGTTAAGTCTTTTATTTAACCACGTGATAATCATATTCAATATTAGATTATAAAATGTTAGATTAAAAATTATCATAAAATTTAATATTTTTTAACAAATTACAATAAATCTTTTGAAAACTTAATGATTTGTTCACATCGTTTCCTCCAACATATCTATAAATTTTCATTCTATAGATTTTCAAAATGATATTTTTTTTTCTGTTTGTTGCAACTTTAATTTCCGGCAATGTATTTACTTTATCTTGAAAATACGTCATGGTAAAATTTAAAAATTATTTTAACTATCAATTGGGAGTCACGTTCTAATTGTTCCTTTCTATTATTTTTCTTCCATTTGTTACAAGTAATATATGTTTATATTTAATAAATATTTATTTGCAATAAAGAAATGTTTACTTGGAACTATTCAAGAAATAAATTGTTTAGATTTAGAAAGCTTTCTTTCAGTGTATTGAATACATTAAATACTAATAATAAGTAAATATTACGTACTAAATACGAGGAGTTCAATTTATTTGGCATCTGGAAAATATCCATATTATCATTATATAGCTATGATCTCAAATCAAATAAAAATCGAATTTTCGATTTATCCCTTAATAAACAATGTATGGAATCAAATGTACGGACCCCTCTAATCTCAGACAGCAATGTCCCGCCGTGAAAAATTCACAGTGATTTTGAATGCAAATACAAGGGAGAGATCGAGAAAGAAAAAAAAAACATCCGGTAAGAGGCAACGAGAGATTACTCGAGCAATGACGAACTCGTGTGCAAATTCGGAGAGCGGGAGATGCAACAAGGGATGAGCGGCTAACCGACGGCTCTCTCTTTCTCGTAAGTGCTTCAGATGCTACATAAATTAATTGTGCGGCCTCGCGGCCGCATGTTGCGATTTCAAGTGGGTTCGCGAGATTAGGCAGACGGGACAGGCAGAGAATGGGAGAGAAAAGGAGAGGGGGAAGGGGCTCCGGTTTTTGTTGGATTTGCACAACAATGCCCGGATCAGTGCGGCATGTGCGAGAACTTACCGCCCGATGCTAGAGAAAGGAGAGGAAAAGAGAGAGAAAAAAGAAAAAGCTATGAGAGCTTCGAGGGATCCTTAATCCGCGGTACGCTCTCCAATTTGATACAATTTCCTGTCTTCTTTCTGTCACGCCGATGGGGAACAGACGTCCGCGGTGGTGCACTGTAACCGTCTGGTTGACCTTTCCCTGGTTTAATCGGCGACCCTTTTTTTCCTCCACTCTCCCTCCGCCTTACGCGGTTCGTTACCACGGTGTATTTATTGGTAATTTCCCGATGTGGAAAATCTGATCGCTGAAATGTGTGGAAATGTAGGAGATCGAACGGACGGATTCTGTGCACTTGGAAGTATAATTTCGAAAATGAGGGAATATTTCACCGAGTTTCCAATAAAGACCATTTAATTACTTCATAGTATGATATATAGTGATTGTTCCTTAAATGAGAAATAATTTAAAATGGAGTAAAAAATGAATTTTTTTGTATCTTTTTATATTTTGACACTTCACCATTGGTGGTTTTTAAATTTTCATTGTATCCGTTATTTTTTATTCGTTAATTTAAGATTATATCTCTGTTTTGTAGCACTGAAGAAGGCTTTGTAAGTCGAAACGTTTGTTAATTATATTAATTTAAAGTTAATTTAATTATAGCACGAAATAAGCCATAACATTGTGTTAATTTTTGAGAAATAATTTCTTAATTTTTGTTACTAATACCAAAATTAAATACTTGTATAGAAGAAATCATTTTTGAGAAATCATATTTAAAAATCCATTAATATTAAATAGCACTTTAAAACAATGGCAATAATGCTTTGTAATTAAAATATTAAAATATTATATTACAATACTATATAACAATTATCCAGGATTTACAAAGTAAAAATATAAAATGATAATAATCTACACTACAATCACTACAATCTTTCCAAAAAATTCAATCATTTCCTTTTTTTTGAAACAATGTATTCTTTTCGCGAGCAGTGATATATTTTTAGGATACCTCGAGATACTGTGAGATGTTTGCAAGATTCAGAGTAAAGTATACATTGTGCTGACATTTTTCTGACGTGCACATTTATGCTGAAGAAAAAGAAGGAAAAGGAGGGGGGAGGGGAGAGAGAGAGAGAGAGAGAGAGAGCCGCGTCTGGCTACCGCCTTTGAATCATTTCGTAGGTACTTTGACTGCGAACGGAGCGAAGTACTTGGCCAAGTATCTACATGACAAGTACGTCTGCCCTGTAACGGAAATTCTGCTCTCGGAACTTATGGAAGCGGTGGCGAAACGAAGCGTGCACTCTCCATTTCTCTTCAACCGCCGCCATCCCCGGCCGCCGCCCGTCATCGCGAATATCGCGAGGAAAGTTTTGAATGTGAATAAACTTTTATTTCTTGCCCGCGGGCGAACTTTGCCGAATCGTATATCTTTGCGAAGTGTCTACTAAATACGACGTGGCTTGTCCCTTTTGTGCCGGCAATGAGCTTCGTGTCATAGGTCGCGAATATAGACCGTTTTAATTTGTGAAGCAAAGTTATAGCCGTCGAGTTTATATACGCTCTGCCCCGGTCTGGAGTCTGATTGCTCCGAATCGCGCGTCGAGCGTGATTCTGCATAATCTTATCGCTTTGTCTCTTACGGTACACTAATATTTAGTTAAAAAGGAGTACAATCGCACGATAGAAATACAAAGCTCTTCTTTCCAAAGAAGTGTATACTGCAGAATGAATATTCATTATGAAAAAGAAAATTGATTCATTAGGAAAGAAGGTATTATACTTTACGATCATGGAAGCGCACACTATTCATTATTTTATTCAAGCTTTAATTTTAATAATGCTACTCAATTTTGCATCTTTGCTCATTTTTCTAATTAATTTTAGATTAATGTCTCTTTAAATAATTTCTTTAATTGATATCTCTTTTAATTGAAGATAAAAATTAAAAATCTAAAATTTACAAACTTTAGATTAGCATCGTAAAATTAAATTATGTTGTGAGTGTACGTGCGTTAATCATGATATATTAAATGTGAATTTGTCAGATAAAGTTGATCGTCTTAGGTTCAGAATGGGGTCAACGATGCCTCTCGTATACGGGTCTCTTAAAAGGAAATTTATTGCTTTCCCCATTATAGAACTACGATAGTTTTTAACTACTTTTCGCGACAGAGCAAATCAATATGGTCCAGATAAGAGCTCGCAGAGTCCTTGTTAGGATCATCCGAGTTAAACCTTTGATTTATCGATGAGAACTACGCGCGAAAATCCCGAAGCTCTTGAAAATCTCTCAGGATACTCCTGCCGATTTCCATTTTTATTATACTGTATCCGCGGCGTATCTACATCTCTCAAAGAATCGACGGCGCTAATTTGCAAGCAGATAACTCAGGGTTACGACCGTGAACTTCTTCAAAAGAGGACAAAAAGGAAATTGGATCTTGAATCTTTATACAGCGTTTCGAAAGAAGAAAATAGAAAGTAAGTTAGCTTTAATTATTACTTGCTTGTTGTTAAAATTCTAACATCTGAAATCCGATGTTCACAGAATGCTAGAAAGATGAAAGAGATTAAAATAAACAGATAACATTTGTTAAAGAATAATTATCAGTAATTGTTAGATAATAATTAAAAATTGTTAAAGAAGGACGAAAAGTTAATAATTTTTTATAAATAAATATTTATACATTTTATTTTTTTATGCATCGTCCTTTCTATTCATTTCTGTCCATATTTTCCCTAGGAATTTTTCTCCTTTGTATCTAAAATATACAATATACATAATATATGTATATTGTATATAATATATGTATATTATATCATAAAATCGTGATTGCTAATATGAAAGTGAATATTTAGTTAGCAACATTTTTAAAGATTTACGAGTCGTTGAGAAAGGCAAAAGCTTAAAAGGAAGCGAGAGAGATGGAGAGAGAGAGAAAGAGAAAGAAACGCGTGATTGCGGTGCCGTGGTGCGACCAAATCAAATTTAAAAGAATGACTCGTACACTTGTTTCACGGGTGGAACAATGGCCTTTTGAACACACTTCCCTCGAGGACCTTTCAAGGCGTTTGCTGACATTACGTTGCACTGTCGACGGCACAATGGAGAATTGTGCCGCTGCCGCTACGGCCGCTACGAAGTAGCACGTTCTCCACGGTTCGGAAGTATCGGGGAATTGAAATAGGTGAAAGACAACTGTTGCTCCTCGCAACACCTTAGAGAAGAGGCTAAATCTAATTTGGCTCGTTCCCGAAATTCTCAGCCTAGCAATTTCCTGTCAGTCGATTCTGCGCGCGTTTTCTCCGATCATCTCATATAATTATTATCGCAGACAAGGAGTATATATGGCCTATCGGTCTGTCCTTCGAATATAAACATGTACCGCAAATTGCAACAATATTGGTCAATATGTTAGATTATTTTATAAATGTAATGCCTGCTAGAGAAAAGATTATATTTATAAAATAGTCGACTTACTGATCATGTTAATGCAACACATGATACATGTTTTCAATATGAGTATCTTTGAATGCTTTTAAAAAGCATCTAATCTTTTTTATGGAAAGAACAATTTTTTAAAATTATTTAAAAATTTAGATAAATACAAAAATAATTTTATTAGGCCATCAAAATAATTATGTAGAACAATTCAAGCTGATTACTATAGAATGAAAAACTTTTTGCAGCATTATTTATGCTTGAGCGTCTTCCAGTTATTTTGATAATTTAGCAAAATTATTTTCAGACTTGTATCCAACTATACATTTTTAGATACTTCAGTAAAATCATTCTTTCCGTGATGGATCTAGCAATTCAAATTCCATAATCATTATTATATAACGAAACATTTCATATAACGCCGTAGATATTGTAATTTCATTATCCTCCCCATGATATTCCTACGCTTTGTATATATCTTCTACATATCTTGCTCATTTTCAACTTTTAACGAGATACATCGATTTAAATTCATGATATGTTGAGTATAACATTCCTAATATTATATCTTTGCTCTTATTTCCGAGTCACGCCATTTTAACATTGACTCGATCTTCCCTTCATCATCACATCATTCCTTAACGCGTTCCTTACGCTATTTTTACAAGGCCACTATCTCGAGGGTGCGTATCCCTGTCGTGCAACACTAACGTTTGTTACTCGGAAGGTTGCGCCTGCGGCCGCAATCAAGTTCGCCGCCACGAAGCACGATTTAGTGTGTTATTACGAATATCCCGGACTCACAGAAAAGTAACTCACACGGCTCTAATTTATCGTTATTCCGCGTGCCATGCCCGTTGCGACGGGGCAATCAATAACGATTAAGACCACGAGAGAGAAAGCGGGCCGATTACGCTCCAAAAACTATCGATTTGGATGATCAGTGATTCCTATATCGCGAGTTAAATGTTTCGCAGTCGCGCGGCACTCTAGTCATTATTTTAATTGTTGCGAGAGAGCGCTGGATCTCTCTCTCTCTCTCTCTCTTTCTCTCTCTCGCTCTAGGATCCTTAATTACAGCGTCCGCTGAGGAAATTAAAGCGATTCCACTTGCCTGCTGGCGTCCACACTTAAAGAAACAACCGCTCTTCTCTCGCCGTTCGAGGTCTGTTTCTCTTTTTGCGCTGATCCGAGCAAGGTGAGAAGCAATGGTTCGGTCAGTCTGGCGATTAGAGTACCGACGAGAGACGTACAAATTGCTAACCCGTTACCGACATTCGCAAGGTCCACGCTTATACCGGATTATTTAACGATGGTACGACTGAATGATAGCCGGTGACGAGCACATCAATAGAAATAAAAATAACAAGTAAGAATCTATCGATACGTGAATAATATAATATAAATAAATGAAAAAAGAACTTGAAAGGATCAAAAAGTGGTTCTTTATTTATTTATTAAATGTATAGTGTTAGATTATATCCAATTTGAGATTTTTATTTTTAATCATTTTTATAGATCGCCATTGCTTCTATTCAATATATATTAATTAATTAAATTAATCGATTTAATAATTTAATTAAAACAATAAAGTTAAATAATTTAACTAAAAAATATATTAAATTTGATTCAAATTTAGTTTACTATTTATTAATATGTTGATAAACGTTTATTTTTAAATTAAGCAATTTAACCATAGAAAAAAATTCAACCATAGAATGGACTGATTTATATTTTAACACGTATAGAAGTTAAAAATAATAAACGTTATTTTTAATTCAAGAGATTGAGTCACTGTTACGTCTTTGACATTTAACAGTGTTGGTATCTAGAAATATTTTTAAGTGTAAAAATAAAAATGTCTCGTTAATAATACAATACAACCTTGTTAATAAACTTTTGCTCGCAATTAAAAAACGTTTTCCCAAAGGTATATATATATATATATATATATATTTCTTTAAATCCACTTTTATTCCGAAATTCCGATATTGGATAAATAGATAACGTCGGATCCAATTCGGAGATATTGGACATGTGTAAGATTTATTAAATTATTAAATTATTAAATTAGTATAAGTTAAAATAAATGTACGTTATCTATAGAATACCGAGAATGTTATTTTTTCGGATGCGAAAATGATCACACAATCTAAAATGACTATAATCTAAAATTGGATTAAGTAGTGAATCACTTTTTCGATAGCTTATTCACTTAATTACGAGTTATAAAACTTTTTTATCTATCGTTAGCAATTTTCACAGTTAATTAATTTCAACATTTTGCATAATGTGTACGATACTCTTTACAATGTTCGATGTACATCGCTCGTCCTTTTATCTTCTACTATTAAGTTCGACGTGGCGATTCATTCGTCGATGTAGCATTAGATCTAAACGAAATGAGAGATGCAATAGAATTTATAGAAAAAGTTTTAAAAATTATCTAATTATTTTAAAAATCTAATTATATTTCTATTTAAAAAATAACAATCATTAAAATTAGAACGAAAATATTTATATCTTTTCAAAACAAATTAACAAAGTCGTGGCTTATTTCGAGCTTATAATTAAACTGACTTTAAATTAATACAATTAACATATAACAATGTAAATACTACATAATAATGTAAACACAATTAATTAAAAATAATATAAAAAATATAAAATTACAAACGCTTACAAAGTCTTCTCAGTAAGTCTTCAGTAAGTTCGTAATTTTATATTTTTTATTTTTTTAGATAGATAAAAAAAGTTATGTTAATTGTATTAATTTAAAGTCAATTTAGTTATATTAATTTAAAGTTAATTTAATTATAAACTCGAAATAAGCCACGACTTTGTTAACATTAAGTTATTCTTTGAAATATTATCTTATCAGCTGTTATAAATTCCGAGATTTTTTCGATCGATCAAGATTAATTTTTAATGTTATATAATAATATCAGCTATTAAAATTGTGCTTTTTTTTCTTCTGGATTTTACATCGTTCATCGTTTTGCAGTCGGTCGTGCAAGATAAAGGACCGCATTGATATACGGTGCGTTTTCATCTCGACGCACGTCGCTGCACGTACATTGGGTGCGGATGCAATGCTTTTCACGACCGCGTGCAAGGTTTTGTTTTTGTCGAGCAGTGCACGTCGCGGACGTGACGAGAAGGCATATAGATGTATCGGTAGCGACGACTACGTGCTGCGATTTTCAAACAAAATCGTAGTAGTAAAGTGTAGCTTCGATATATTGAAAATTTTGAGAAAATGAAATTTTAATAATTCGATTGGTATAATTCGAAATCTTAAATCATCAACAACATCTTGTATATTATTATTATTATTAATATTGACAAAATAATTTTACGTATTTCACGCGAGAATATCGACGCCATCACTACGGTTGATGCAGGGATTTAACGAAACGGCGCGTCGGCGTCGGTACGTCAAAGGCCGCCACTGACGTTTCGCCTGTTGCACGAAGTGGGCGCTTTTCATTCAATTATTCGCAATTACAGTGGAGGCAGTCCGCTTTCTCGCGTTCGTTACCGTTTTGGTAATTGCCGTTACCGAGAAAATAGTTGAAATGAATCACACTTGTGCACATGAAAATACAAAAATTATTCCTCTCTTTATGGAAGAATCATGATTATTAAGTCTCTTTAATGAGATTTGTTCTAGGAAAAATATTCAAACAAATTTTTTTTTAATGATGTTATTACATGAATCGCAGATTAATGCCAAAAAATATTTAATATTCTCATGAGATTGTCAGAATAATCTCTATGTATGTTTCTGATTAATATAATCTTCACTTTATTAATCAAAATTTCTGAAATTATTTCAATATAATTATTATCAATATATTTATAATATAAAACAAATTAATATTATTGAAGGAATTAAAATGAGTGCACACAGAAAGAATGAATTTGCTAAAGTATTTAAAAATTTAATTAGATATATAGTATATATCTCAAATAATTTTGTTGGACTACTCGTACCAAATAATTATGTAAGGTACTCAAACTGATTACTAAAATGTTAAAACTTTTTGCAGCATCATATTTGAGTTTCTACATAATTATTTATATAGTCCAATAAAGAATTATTTTCAGATCTACCCATCTAC
>Ga0157364_1006036_pt1 | contig 12390 bp, 7 predicted proteins | sample AttsexASBM2_FD_111476 | JGI IMG/M metagenome (GOLD analysis project Ga0157364, IMG submission 111476) | Fungus gardens microbial communities from leaf cutter ant in Ribeirão Preto, State of São Paulo, Brazil - Atta sexdens ASBM2 | ecosystem: Host-associated > Fungi > Mycelium > Unclassified ...
CGCTATTACCAAAGAAAGATAATATCGTAGTAACCAAAGCACCGAGTCTTAACAGTCTCATATCAGTCGTGTTTTATCAGTTGTGACTGATAAGGATTTGCGATCGTAAAAAGGAGAAAGAATTGAAAAGAATCGTACGAAAGATATCTAATAAGATAAGAAAAAAAGTTAATTCAAGTAAAACAATGTTTATAAATTTTTAAATTAATTAATACATTATTTTGGTGACAACTGCGAATGGAAATGATAATAAATATTATTGCTCAAATATTCACAAAAATTGATATATGTTGAAAAAGCTTGACTACATCAAGAATATAAATCTGCCGCTCTCATTTTTCACAGAAAAAAAAAGTAGACTCAATTTAAGAAGTCAGAAGCATATAATAAGTAAAATAATATCCGAAGAAACATGAAAGAAAGAAAAAAAAAAAAAAAGAAAATATTGATCCGATAGAAAATATAAGAAGTTAATAATGGCAAAACTTTTCATTGAACGAATAAATACGAGATAAATCTTTAAAAGAAAATATCTGTGAGACGCGCAAACAGAATACGAGAATAATTATAATTTTTTAAATATCGATAGAGAATTTATTTATATAAGAAGAGATTTGTATTAATTCGGAGATTGAAGGTACTTATAAAAAAGCTTTAGGATTTTCATAAAAAGAGGCAAAGCGAGAACAGGAACACGAGATGCGCTGCAACGGAGCAGAGGACGTACTGAGTGCTGGTCGAGGGAGGGAAGTTTGTCGAGCTCGGTGGGGATGCGTTTTACTCTGGAGGGAAGAGATGGGCGGCGTAGGAGAAGGGAAGCAGAGAGAGAGAGGATACTCGTGTCGCGCGATAACCGTCGCCGAGGTGCAAACCAGCCGCGAATTCGAAAGGCGGCCAGTCGCTGTTCGCGCGTCGACGACGACGCGTCGCGAAGTTCGCTCGTATATACGGGATTATATACGGGAACTTAAGAGCCGCGCTCGTTTCTGCCTCAATCGTGTTACATCTCGTTGTAAGTGTTCTCTCATCCGTAAGGGACCGGATGGTCGACTTAACGGAGGAGTGTTCTGGTGTCAATGTGAGCGTAGTGCTCGCGCGAGTGAAGAAAATATAATTTTTAATTTACATCTCTTTATATATATATATATATATATATATATATATATATATATATATATGATATAAGAAAGGAGTTTAGAAATACATGATCACCTAGCAATACCAATTAATATAATATTACGCGTCAAATGAGCAACGAATTTTTTTTTTCTTTAAATGCAAAAGGGAATAAGCATATTTCTTAAATACAGAAAAATTTATATTTTTCCCCTCGATGTATCTTATATGAAAGACTCGTCAACGTGGCTCGCGAACGTATTCTCTCGCGGCGCAATCGTTGCATAACACGACAGCGTCACGCGGCAGCTGCATCACGCATCGGAATACATGGAGCCTTTCCGCCGAGACCGCATAAAATAACACGCTCGGGCTGTCGGTCGTAAAATAAAGCGCGGATCGACCGCGGCATTGAACCGTAAAGTCGATCGACCGTCCACAACGCGACTGCCACCAACGTCGTCGTCGCGCGACGGGATGAGACGAGACGAGAAATTCCGCCTAGCCTCGCGACGGCTGAATTTATTCCGTACGATCGCACGCTCGAGAGAGGCTCGCTCGAATGGATCATCGCGAGATTGTATAATACTTGATTTCCCACGTGGCATGGTGCGGGCGCGCTATCTCCTATAACTGCGCTAGCTGTAGGGTCGATTAATTGCTCGTTTCTCACCATTCTCTAACCCTGCCCTGTTCTCCCCTCAAGGAAAGAATCGCCGCCGTCACCATCCAGAAGACTTAATTGTCGCGTTACGCGAATAAGGTCGACTTGTCGTACAGGCACATCAAATGTGTTGATTGCCTGAATTTCAGAAATATCGACATGTACGTAGAATATATTTACGGACTTTGCAGAGAGCTCGTAAATATTTCTCTTTCTCTTTTCCTTTTGAAGGAAAGATTTTCCATTAACTTCCTATACGTCAAACTCGTCCCGTGCGACAAGCAAAATATTGACTCGATCGTGAGAAACGCGCGTTACGAACATTTTTCTTGACGACCGTAATGAATTTTGAACATTCCATGTTTGAGGCAAATCTGCATCGTGAGTTTCCGGAAAGAAGAAATTTATTCTCGTGTTTCCCTCTCTCCCTCCCTCCCTCCCTCCCTCCCTCCCTCTCTCTCTCTCTCTCTCTCTCTCTCTCTTTCTCTGAGAGTTCGTGATATAACAATGTTGGAGTACCCTCGGCTGGGCTTTGCCCTTCTCGCCTACTGTTATCTTGAAATTGAAAACAATGCCGCGAGACTAAACATTCCGCCTGGCGTTGCTTCCTACGTTGCATGCATAACGTTACTTGAGTTACGAGGAACAGGGCCGCAGCGGTGCAAATTATGTACCTGGATTAAATTAAGAGACCTCGAGATATATTGCATCCCCAACGGAAAACATTAACTACTAAGAACCACTTGCCTATATCGTGATTAAAAGATATCGTGCGATCAAAGGAGAAAAAAGATATTACTTACAGACATGCAATTGATTAAAAGCTCTTTGACTTCTAGCGATAACTGTGTTTACATCATTTAATAATCGAAAGAAAAAAAAGAAATGACGATATCTTCGATAATTTTATCGTAACTGTCACTTTCCTCGGATATACGATATAAAATAAAGATAGAAAATTACATAATTTAAATTATTCGCTCAATAATTTTCCTTTGATGCACAGCATCATTCTGAAATTTTTATAATCAACGTGAAATCGGTACGGTCGTTTGTCAAACAAAAATTTATCTTCCAGGTCGGCAAGCATAAAATCTTCATTATGCGACGAAATTATTCGAAGGAAGAGGATGGAGAAAGATGAAGAAAAATGTGTCGTTTAAAAAAGGCGGTCGAGCATGTGTACTCCGTAATGTAGGTTATCATCAACTCCATGCCGATATCAGTCATACGTCGCATTAAAAACGTGATATCGATAACGAACAAAATCAATATTTTTCATTCGTATTCGAAAGCACCGCCATTCGTTATCGTAACAAACATGGAAATGAGCAAGTGCGCGCGAGAGACATGGTAGACGCGTCTCTGTACAAACCTGCATTCTATTCAAACAGAATCATCGGACCGTTACAGCACACCGTATCGCTTGACACACGTGATTTTATTTTTCACGCGCAAAACCGACAGTTCGATCCAGGCGGGTTCGGCTCGTCATTGGAAATGTTTGGCTAACACGAGGCACGAGATCCCCCAACTGCATTCGAAAATAGCGATGCAGTGAACTCTGCGTTAGTAAATAACTTAACTGAAAAAAATCATCGGATAATTCACATCTGTTGCTAGATGAAACTATCTCCAAACTAATAAATATCATTGATAATATTTATATTGCGGAACTATTTCAAACTATTTGAAATTATTGATAAAACGTTAATGAGCCAGAAAAATTATAATACAACATAACAATTTTAATCTTTAAAAAATTAGCGATATTATGTCTGCCGTTTTTCAAAAAAATACAATTATTACGAGCGAATGATTAGTGAAGAAATAAAATGTGCAATCATTTGGCATTTTTCCACTGTACTATTCTATTTCCGATTACGGATAAAAAATCGCGCTAAATGGGCTCGTCACTCGCTGGAATGAAAGTGCAATGAAGTGGGTCGGTGATCTCGGAGTTTCGATAAAACTTCAAAATGCAGTCATGTTCCACAGCGAAATTGCGACTAAAACGCGGCCACGCCAAACGATCGAAATATATTCGAATTAGCTAAATACGACACCGGGGGAGAGCTTATCAATAATCAATGTACATAGCCCATCGCTATTTCTCCTACCTCTCTTATAATACCGCATTAATTCGTCAACGTCATGTGCCTCTAATGATGGCCGACTTTATTCAAATCGCATCGTTTTAATATGTAAATAATTGAAATGGGTCACGACCAGCTTGATGGAACTCGATGAAACTATTTCCTCGTTATGAGACAAATATTCTACTATTGAATAATATATAAACTTTTCATCTATTTAACACAAATTCACTATTTAACGAACCGTGTCATGTATATAAAAAATTGTGCAATTTATAATATAAACATATTCTGAAGGAAGAGAGAGAAAGATAGAAAGACAGGGACAAAGAAAATTACAAATATATACAAAATAATTTTTCATTAAAAGAAAATTAAATATTCTCTTCTCAATATTTATCTATGTATATATCGAGAACATGGGGATGAAACGCGGGGATACCTTTGTCAAATCATCGATTAACCCTTGTCTCGCGATCAAGTGAATCGTAATACTGAAATCCCAGTTTAATCCCTGAATACGAAAAAATTATTTCCCTCCAAGCTCTTCCTGAGTTACTGTGAGGGATGAATCCCCGATGTTCTCCTTCACTATTTCAGCCTCCGATCCGACCTCGTTTATCGTTATCGTCTGCGAATGCTTTCCCGGGAGGGTGCGGACAATTCTTACAAGTCGCGCTGATAAAGTGGATGGAAAGATAAGACATTGCCGAAGGAATAAAAGCGAATGTCTTGAAACGGGGGTTGAATGGTGGACTGCTTGCAAAAGATTATCATCGCCTTTTCTCTTTCTCTCCTCCCTCAAATTGCATGCAGCCGTGAGGAATCGCATACGATATTCCAGTAGAGTCGCGCCCAACCGAATGGGGCGAGAAGTTGACGATGCCACGCACACACACACACACACACACACATATATATATATATATGTAATACGTTGCCGGTGAATCGACGTGCAATAGTATTACGAATGAGAGGAAGAGTCACGTAATCGGAAACGATTTACTCCTACACATATCTCACTCCGTTCCTTACTTATCGTGTCGTGTGTCGAAGAGGCAAGAGAGACCGACGGGATAGCGTTATCTGTTTCATTCGACCGTATGTTCCTGAAATAACAAATATGCGGGCTTTTCCGATAGTCCGATCTCGAATTTCAGACTCGAATATATATGAACATCCATTAGCAAGGCGTAAATCAGACAAGTCGAAACGTTTAATCGTTGTACCGCACAGAGTGGGATCCATTCTATCGTCAGTTGGAATAATTTGTGGTTTACGTCTTCGTCTCCGTTCGTCCAGGGTGTTTTAATTTCTTTATCGGACTCCCTTTTTGGCGTTTGCTTTTTTTTTTTTTTTTTCAGCATGTGTATTCTTTGGTTCTATTTCTCCATCCTGCTTCGCTTGTTCGTTATAGCTACCGCAAAACCCCCAGTGTGTTTCGTTACCGGTCAATTAATCGTGCACGAACGATCGCCGCGCACCTGCTTTTTATCTCTCTCCCTCTCTCTTTGTGTCTCCCTTTCGATCATTATGCCGAGAAACAATAAATATTCGTTAATTGAAAATGATCTATGGATCGATACAACAATGTACGGAATTTTCTCACGCGATATTATTTATCTCTGTTATCGAAAGTGAACGATAACGAGGGTGAGTAATGAAGCGAGAATTAATCTCATAAACGTGGCAAAACTAAAAAGATTAATGTAAATATTCTTACAAAGAATGTAAACATTCACTTTACAAATATATTAATAAATTTTATATATCTATTATTCTTTAACATGTGATTTGAGATATATTATTCATCGTAAATTAATAATAAGAATATTTAATTGATGTAAAACTCAAAAGCTTGAAATTTCTAATTTGTATTTTTTACCAAGCTTCATATTAAGATAAATTTTTTGTAATAATTATCCTAATTATTGCAATGAGCAATTAGCTTAGTAAAAACACCGCGTTAATAGCGAGGTATCTCTTCGTTCCTATTAAATGTAGAGTGAGAAGTCGAGAGGTAGAAAATCGGACCGGAAGAAATTTCGAAAGACTCGCCCATAAAGGGAAATTCTTCTCGAATCCTTTGAGTGAGATCGTTTTTCATTCACAACGCTCTTTTCATTTTATCGATTTTGGTCGCTTCCACTTCATGCCGTTTCATTTTTTTATTATTGCTAGAATAGATCAAACTTTATTTCACCGAGAAATGAAAATATCAAAGATACATTTCGTTGACTATCTATGGCATTCGATGGCAATAGTTAGCTATGTTATAAATAGGTACTTCCATATTGTCAGATTATATTTAACTCTTCAAGATGAAATAATGTTATGTTTATTATCGTTGCAGTGTAATACATTGACTATATCTATAACATTCGATAACTTCTATAAAAATAGTTACCTATGTTACAAATATAGATACTTTCATATTTTCAGATTATATTTAACTTTTCAAGACGAAGTAATGTTGCATTTTTATCATCATCCCAATGTAATAATCAAATCAAAATTAATGATTAATTAATGATTAAATTTATGATTAATTCTTGAAATTAATGTAAATTACATTTTCATATTTTTTTCAACAGTTATTCTGCACAAATATTCTTTATTATATTCCAACACATTTCAAAAAATTATATCAGTTTTAAATTGTTTATTACTCGCCATTTCTCTTTTTAAAAACACAATTTTAACTTCATTTCTTTTTAATTTGCTAAATTTAATATTAAAGAGCCGACGAATAAGATAATTTTTCGTTGCATCGCAAAATTATCATAAATAACATCGAGAATCACGTTCGCAGAACGTTAACGCGAAAAGTTTACAGTAACGGCAGTCAACATATTTGCACGATAAACAGAACCACGTCATGTCGAGCGAGAGTATTCTGATAACGCAGGAATGTAGGCACGATTAGTCACGCAACGATATACAGTGGGCGAGTAGTCGAGTGGCAGATCACGGATTATCATCATCGGATATTGCGACGCTGTCGTTTTGATGCAGCGGTATCGTATGGCACTTTTCAACAGTTCATCCATTTCTATATATGATCGAATATGATAACGCAACGTACTACTTTGAATGGGGAAACGAAAACGTTACCGTTCGATATCGTCTATCTCTTCTCGGAAAAATCTGAAGTAATAATTTCCACAATAAAACATTCAAGACGAATTGAATAGAAGAAAAATCCTCTTATAATGATTCTTAATACAATCGTAAATAGGATATGTAAAAAGAAACGGTTAAATAGAAAAACATCCGCGAAAGTTTAAGTTGTCGATCAAGTATACGTTAATTAATCTATTCAAAAAAATTTTAAACAAAAGAAGTAAAATGTATTATAATATTAGAAACGGGAAAAAATAGATAAGAATGAAAAGTGCAAGGTTTTTAATTTCTCTATCCTTACAGAGATGGACTATCGCTTCCAGAGGAATAAAATCGAAGAGACGAAGAACCTCTGGTGATAAGACGACGCAATGTTCGCGGACGTTGCACACTGTCACCGACAAAATTGGATCGCAACGTCTCAACGAGGAAGCGAAGCATCGAGACGAATATCATAGTAGAAGATTCTCCGAGTCGGTGGTTCGAATGAGCTTCAAAGATACTTATACTTGGATCGTCATCGAAAAGCATGAATTTATCGAGAGATGGGACGCGAGATTATAATTAAATCACGTGATGTTGCGTGACATGTGTCATGTACTATGAGTAAGATAGTTTCTCGTAGTGTAAACGGGATTAATCGCGTGTACGATCCAATCAGTATTTAATCGCACGCGTTAAGCTAAGGCGAAAATTGAAAGCGTCGGATTCGACGGCGTAGATTTAAAGCACAGACATGTCGGGGCGACCTAACGGTCGGCTCGACGTGGAATTGCCTGACGCCGGCTTGGTATAAAACAGCCGGTAATAAAGAAGAAGTGGCGTGAAGAAGAAGAGAGAACTCTTTGAGCGCATGGCAGAAGGAGAGAGGGGAGGGGAAGAAGGAGCGAGCGAGAGGAGCAAAATGGGAGCAACGAGATATGTGTTAGGCAGCGCGATCTTGGGACTCTTTTGGAGCAGCTTACTCAAGGGCGTCCTGACCAACTCCACCAGCAGGTGCGATTATCCGCCCTGCTCCTGTGACCACTACGGCAGATTAACCTGCGACTGCAAGGAGGAGGGAGAGGTAGGTTCGACACACAAAGCGTATCTTCGATAAGTATTCGCGTGAGAATCGATTTTCGATTGAATCTCAACTTGATACCGCGTGAAGTCGACGAAAAGATAAGCGAATGGAAAAAATATCGTTCTTCTTATCAGAAACGTTGATCAAGGCACGTATCTTTCGACTCCGAAACAAGGAGAAATATATATATATATATATAGATTTTCGTATTCCAGCTCATCGTATTTTAACTGGAACCTGATTCTGTTCAACACGAACGAAAAGCATGTAACTCGAACCCTTCTTCGTATAATGAATACTCGCACTTTTTGAATAAATTACGGTAAAATAATACACAGCGGATAAATCCTTTAAAAAAATTATCATCTGTTAAATATATACTTATTATATTTTTATTATAATTATTTTCGCCTTTCCATTTTATTCATTGCACTCTCGTATTTTTATATGTACTCTTTCATATGAAAAGAAAAATTCTCTCTCCAGCTTTCTCTTTCCGATAACATTAATAATTTTCTGTTAAATATTTCTGTCTTTTGAATACACAATTTTATAAGAATTTATTTTCTAGTAGAGCTGTTCCTTAGATTAGGTTTTATGATTAACTCAGTTCTTTATTCTAATAGTTCGACATTGTACGAAAGTTGTCTCTGTCTCCGATCTTTCTTTATCCTTTTCACTTCAAACGATTAAAACGATTTGGCGAAAGACGATAGAAGAATTCGCTCTCTCTTTCTCTCACAACTAGTTTCGTGCGGAAACCGCGGGTCTAACACTATCGCACGAAAAATCTCAGACAATGCGACACGAGGTTTTCTGTCTACCCGTCCTTTGTTCCGCGAGGGACGTTATTCCATTTGCGAATTACCTCGACGGGGAGATAAAGGGGCGGAACGGAGAGCTAACCGCGGGTAGCTTCATGCGATGGCGAAATCGTAAAACCCGATCTTTCCTGTGGCCAAGAGAGAAGAATAGAAAAAAATACACGAGAAAATATCTCCTCGAGATCTCAGTGATGTCTTCGGTGTTGCGATATCGCTCGAGGCGGCAACAGGGATCGAAAAGTAATAATCAGATCCCGAGACCCATTTCGCTCTCGTTGTCGTGATAAATTGATCGAAAAAGACAACAGTATTGATCAGAAAGACAAAGAGAGAGAAAATAGAAAACTGATCAACCAGAGAAGCCTAATCTCCCGACTATACGCGGAGGATTCTCGTAACTTGTGAGGGTGCTAACCGCGACGGAGGGATGGAAACCCCCCATAAATTATAGCGTGTTTACGCAAATCGGTAGGGTCTCGCATAGGCGAGAAGGGCAAGCAGATAGATACGTACATACACGTACATACGTGATAGGATAGATCCGCCGCGATCCTTCTTCACCCTCTCGTAAATGTTTCTGCTTTTATTCTCCCTCGACGGCCACGCACCCTGTTCGTTCGAGCGGGAAAAAAAAAAATAACGGGCGATCCCTCGGCGATCTATGATCACGCGAGCTATTCGTTCCTTCTACGGTCCGCGTTTCCGACGCTTCCAGCCATCCACGATATTAAAGGAGCATCGACGCCGATCAAGGAGCAGTCTATGTGCAGCTACGCGCGCTGGAGGCACGAATCATTCATAATCGCAACGTGATATCGCGATAAACGAGCATGGCCAGTCGGACTTGAGACTTGAACAGCGTTCCTCGAGCACCAACGAGAACTTTCTTCGTGACGCGCTGGAAAACCGGAAGTTATCCGGAAGCCGGTATTCGTTAAATCGAATCGAATACGCGAGCGGAGAAACACGGTAACGCGAGTGCTATCGCTTTTTCTACCGCCGGAATTTATTGAATAAATTTGGAAACTCTTCTCTCACCAGTGATGAGAGTTTGAAATTCGACTTTGCAAAAGTTTCTTTCCCCGCTTTTCTGTCTTTTTCTATCCGTGAGTGTTGCCCTTTCCGACTTCTGTCTTCTTCCTTCGTGATAGAGAAACGAGCAATGGTAGTGAAATAATACGATAAGAAAATAATGAATGCAATTCTGCGGTGGAGATGGCCGCGTGAAATATATATCTATGCATATATATATATATATATATATATATATATATATATACCGTGCTTAACGACATGACAAGATAAAATAATCAACCCTGTTACTACAATTAAAGTCTCTCGCGTTATTTGATTTAAAACTTCAAGATTTTATCAATTCGCACGGGAATAATTCCAGTATCGTAGTACCGGTACACAAACGAGTCTCGTTGTCTCATATTCGTCGTGCGGAGAAAGAAAAAGAGAGAGGAGAGGAGAGAGGCGAAAAAGAGAGGGAGAAAGAACGAGAGAAAGAGACAGAATCAGAGCGGAATACAACACGGAAATTTAATCGCAGCCGCGTTGCAGGCAAATATTTCGCGATGCAACGACGTTGTTTTACTGTGCACCATATTCCGGACGAAGGAGATAATGTTAACGCGCGTCCTCGCTAGCGTCTCTTGCTGTCATTATTGTTCCACGATAAAGCGTTCTTTGTGTCCGCTCGAGTGCACGAGAAGCATGCATGCTGCCGGCGATTTGACAATACCGTAAAATTCGCGTTCGCGTGATAAAATGACCGACAGAAGATGAGCTCGAGCGAACAAACGAGCGAGCTTTACTTCACGAGGATCTATTGAAACATATATATATATGCATTACTTTCTGATACACTAGTAATTAGACGACCTTGCACTCATGCACGGATATGAGCAAAAAGTGAATCGTATATATGTGGACTTTATCATCGAACGGATAGATATAATAACACAATTACAAGAAATAGCTCGCTAACGATAAGGAATATAAATTACTCAAAACGGGATTGAATTTCTGCTGCGTGGTTAATTGGTCGAAAACATGCTTCCCATTCATCATCGATGACACATCACGCATAGAGTAGATTCATAATTACATTGCCATGGGAAGAAAATGTGTGGACAAAAAGTTTTCATGCGAACAGATAGTTTGATATTTTAATATGATCTCTAAACTGAAAATTTAAATTCCTTTTCAAATATCGTTGTTTCTCAAAATACAAAATTATGATGATAAATCAGTTAAATAAATAATAATGTAAATATGTTTTAGAAATTTTTAAGAAAGTATTTGTAAAAAAACAATTTGCATAATGAAGAATAATATCTTGTATAAGACATCGAGTTTAAATTTATAGTTAATGATAGCAATTAATTGTGTGCTTTCCGAAAATATTTTCGTAAAGAATATGATCCATAAAAGATTTTACGAAAAATACGTTTAAAATAAACACAGAAATTAGCAATTCAGACAATGAAAAATAGAGATGTATCTTAGAATGCCAAGTTTGTGATTAATGATCATGATTAATTCATGTGCTGCTTTCGTAAAAATAGTTTAAGCTGATGAATTAAAGCTGATAATAAAAAAAGCCCGATTTACAAGTAATCGAAAACGCTTTAAACTGCTTTTAACAACGGAGAACTACCGATGAATCCTCTGGGTACGAAGTCCTTGGTCGCACGTTGAATAATTGACGGAGAGCATAAATAATTGAAGGTGCCTTTTAGCGAACGCGACCTTAAACTTACTCACTCTACCATATAACAAGAGAGACGACGGAATAAGACATGAAATGATGAAAAAAAAAAAAGCGTCCCGGTCGGGGGTGTAAAAGTAATGGCCGTAAATACTGTCGGAAACGTAAGGGTGCCATTTCCAAGAAAAAGACGCGCGCGGTTATGAAAATACTTGGAAAATGGAAAGGCAATGGTGAAGCGTAGTTGAAGGCCAACGTGCCGTATTCTCCTTGAGAAAATTGCAACGAATAAAAATGCACGTTAAGTAAGTAGCAACAATCAGTTTCAGCAGCAATATCGCATTTATTCCACAGTACAATAAGCTAATAATAATAATGAACACAATTGTGATAGAGAATTAATGAAACTCTGGATACAAAAGTACTTCGTTAAGTATCTGTTAATGAGAAATCGAACTGCCTCTCTCGCGCAAATTGCCGATTAAAATAAAAACTATTATCGCGTAATAGCGGCAGATTGTCATAATTATGTAATATACGCGGAATAATTGATCAAAATTAATCGCATCAATAATTTTCTCTGTACTAGAAGCTATTATTAAGCGCAATATGTAGGAATGCACGAAAAGTTCACTTTCGCAAATGAATTTGACGTGACAAAATTGTTGCATGTAAATTCTTTATGGAACATAAAAGAACTTTCGGTTCCATTTCTGTCACTTTTCGTTCGCCGTTTCGTTTCCGGTTTTAGTCGTTCCCTCTGTCCTCTCTCGGCAGGATCCGAC
>Ga0157364_1006037_pt1 | contig 12389 bp, 5 predicted proteins | sample AttsexASBM2_FD_111476 | JGI IMG/M metagenome (GOLD analysis project Ga0157364, IMG submission 111476) | Fungus gardens microbial communities from leaf cutter ant in Ribeirão Preto, State of São Paulo, Brazil - Atta sexdens ASBM2 | ecosystem: Host-associated > Fungi > Mycelium > Unclassified ...
AGAAGGCCAAATGTTAACGCTTTAAAACCACAAAAAGGCGGGAAGATATATAAAATTTAAATTGTTATTTCGGTTGTATCAAATCTAAAGCTCAGAACTTTTTTGTACACCTAATATATTAGAATATTACTAAGGCCTCAGTAGTCTAAAAACTTAGGACGCTCGCACGGAATGCAAGAGATCCAGATTCGACTCCCGGCCGAGGTATATTATATATTTCGCAAGAATTAATTATTTAATTAAAGACACATTTTAATCAACATTATTAAGATCGTTTTGAAGATGCGAATTGCATCAAATATTTGTTAAATTGCTCAATTTAACTTGTGATAATATTGCGGTTTAGTAGAATTTAGTAGAGTTAGCGTTTTCAAAGACCGAAAAATCATTTCGGAGCGTGTTTCTGGGAACTACGTACTAACTCTACTACGGACTAACTCTACTAAATTCTACTAAACCGTATATAAATTCACGCAAGAATCGTACAAGCATTTAAGATTCAGCTAGACCGTATAAGGCTTTGATTTCTATAATTTATCACATATACGATCCTATAATATGTTATATTGTTCAAAATATTAAAGTTTGAAGCAATTTTATCGAAATCCATTCTTCTCATAAGATTTGTGCGAAGTTCTTTCTAAAGATCTTAGAGATCTTCTATCTTGTCTGTCATAGCGATAGCAGGAAGATTTGCAAAGGCCTACCTGGGTTTTGCGTAGGTGATGGTCCCTGGATGGTAACGTACTCAGCGAACTCTGCCGCCAAGGTGTCCGATGTGGTGCGAGACACGTCCGGGTGTGCTGGGGATATCTGCGATTCTGATCGTGGACACCGTGTCGCTGCTGTCGTCATTGTTGTTGTCGTCGTCGTCGCCGTTGTTGTTGTCGAATCCTCGGCCTCGTAGTCGCTGTCGTATGAAGAGTCCTCGGCGTCTGGCATGCTGCCCGTATCCAATACTGTGCAGTCTACGTATCTCTACAACACGATGATATTGTTTATAATATGAGTTGTTGTTTTAGAAATATTCTGCATAATAAAGATACAAATGGAAACATTCTCAACAATACATATACATAAATATAAAGAACAATAAAATATATATATAAAGAATATATATAAAGAACAATAAAAATCGGCAAAATGATGTATTAACAGAATTAGCTAACAGTAGTTTAATTAAAAATAATTCTGTTAATTATATTAATAATAATAATAATAAAACAAATAATATTTTATATTAAATAAGCAAGAGTTTTATTAAAGACGAATACAAAGTTTATATAATTAAATTACTATACAATTAATCATATATAAACTTTCTGTTTCTCTTAATCTGTAATTGAATTAATAAGATAATGTTCATTCAGACTGCTGTTAACTAATGTTAATAAATTTTTTTTTAGTAATAAAGATTATTCAATTTAAATCAGAATATTTCATACAAAAATAAATATTAATAATCTGAAAAATATAAAGAAATTTGTTAACACAAATTTTACTATATAAAATCATCACGTGAACTATGCCACATATAATTTTATAAATTAAGTATATACTAAATAATAATTTTCTTTTGGATTGAAGTTTTCAACATAGATAGTTATCGTATATATGTCCGGTAAGTTTTAAAGCGCTCGTGTATAGATAAAACGACTAAATTAATTGTAAGTCGAAAAGTCTTCTACCATTTTACAATAGTTAACAAGATATTAATTATTAAAAATCGTTGAATTTTCAATAATTTTTTACTCAAATATTATCAACTTTACAAGAAAACAGCGAAAGACAAAAGTTGTTTATTTTCTTCTCATAAAATTTTGAGAATTTTTTCAGAATTTTTTGAATTTTTTAATACCATTATTATTTTCTCATAGTGATAAAAATAGTTGCCAATATATGTATATATAAGAAAATGCACTTGATAAAAAATTGATAAAAAATTCTGAAAAAATTCTTAGAGTTCTCACAATATTTGCGAAATATATTCCTTAATATTTAAAGATATAATCGACAATGAACAGTAGGCTAGTGGAATTAAAATTGTGAGACAATAAATACATAAGTACATTATATAAAATACACCAAACAGCAAAAAAAGAGATATTTGTTCCAATAGCGATGCGGATAAGTTAAAGAAAAAAGAAGTACTCTTGTCAAGGAGTAACATCACTCTCGAGGCCCTAAAATAATACCTAAATTTGAGAATGTATTGTGGATAAATAAATAACTTTATAAAAATAACTTAGAAGACTTTATATTGAAGAATAAAAAAATAATTTTTTATGGACAAATGGTGACGTATTGATCTTCTTGCGAAATTGCTTTTTTTTGTACGCTGTCATTTTGTGCATGAAAAAAATTAAAAAATTATTTTTTAGTCTTCAATGTATGTACAGTAGTCTTCTAAGTTATTTTTCAGAAGTGATGTTATCCTTTTTAAGACATCAGGACAAATATGATTGTATTAAATATGCACCCAAAATACTCAGCATAGAGAATTCTATAACTCAAGAAACCAAATGTCTCCGATTAATCCATTTATTCAACAATATTGACAAGCGAGATTCAAAGAAACATCTCGATGATGGAGGAAACATATTGTATCCAACATATAGTCATAAGCGACAAAAACAGACTTTTAGAAGCTTTCAATGGAGTGACCTTTTTTTAAAGACTCTGACCATTTTGTCCAGCACAGTTACACATTGTTAGAAAAACACGTCTGCAAAGTTTGGACAGACTTTCTTAATAAAAAAATTGAGTTGCTTCGATAGTATTTAAAATTTGTAAACGAGGAAATAACGATGAAAGAATGAAATTTTTTTTAATTGCTGTAAAATTGCTGTTAAAGTAAAAGAGGATCAGGTTCCAAAAATATTAGTTATTTTTAAATTACTCACTAACTCCAAGAATCAGAAAATTTACTGTTTAAAATAATTAGCGTAAGTTACATTTTAGTAATATTCTTTAGATTTGATAATGATACTGAGAATATAAAATGATAAAAGTTAATTATTGTTACAAATTGATTGTAACATTGATTTCTGATATATGCAATACCAGAGTACATTCTCAATATCCTGTACTTATCATATCATATATTTATATATAAGGTAATTCTGGGAAATACGCTGCCCTAGGATTTACGTCACAGAAGTCAGGAAAAATAGAAGGAATGTGGGTAATTTTCCCGCAATTACTCTGCTACATGCCTTTATGTTGTATTATTGTGTTATGATTTCAATTCTTACTGTTAATATTAATGAAATTATTGTGAGTTGAATCGATTTGTCACTGTAATAAGTAACGTTATCATAAATTATAATTTATATAAAATGATTATTGTAGAGCGCGTAAAAACTTAGTGGTTATTTCATGATACATACGTGTAAAGAAATAATAAAGCATGATATATAACAAAATACAAGTGCTTCATTTTCATATTTTTTTATTTAGTTTATTGTCTTGTATACCGCATTTGTTTGGGGATATACGGCATTTTTAGCGGGTGAAATTTATGTCCAAAGCATTCAAAATGCGCAGATTGAATTCAGTGCACTAAATGCAATAAACGCATCACATGAAATATGTCATAACACTTATAATATAAATAGGAAGATTATAATTATTATTTATTACTTCATATTTATTGATCTTATGCCTTAATAAAACTTTATAAATGCATTTTATAAATTATTGTGTCATTCTTCCTTTTTATGAATAGTCATATATCCCTATAAGATATATGGCAAAAATGCAAGAGTTTAAAAAAGTTTATTTTTTAATACGAAAAATAAATATTTCAGATTTCTAATATTTTTTTTTATAGTAGTAGATAATACAAAGTTTTTATGATATGATTTGATTACTTTAAATATAGTAAATAATACTTAATAAATTAAGTTTTTGATAGATGCGGCGTATATACCGGAATTACCTCATTGAATTTTATATATTTTTTCCCTTCATTCAATTAGTACTTTTTATTGTAAATAAATATTATATATTTTATTATATATTTTATTGTAAATAAATATTATAGATGGAGGGAGTCAGCACTGATGACCTTGATTATAACATATGTTGTCAAGGTTATAGACTTTGATCCCAGTGAGAAATGATAATGGAATCGACATCGAAGAAGAAGTGCGAGAGGAAGAAGAGAAAGAAAAAGAACACCCAAAAAAATTTTTTATTTTCATAGTACATTTTTTAATATATTTTTTATATACATTTTTTAATATATTTTATTAATTGAATATATTATGTAGAGCTTTAATACATATATAGCCAAAGGTAAAACGAATATAATAAACGAATATAATAATCAAAAATTTCTCCTCATTTTTATTTTTCCAACAAAGTTTTGAAACAAAGTCTTGTTCAAAAATAATTATGTGTGGAGTACTGTGATTTAATAATATACTATTCAAATAAATCTATTATGACTTAATAACATAAGAATAAAAATATTGCAATTTAATAAAGCATTTGCTTTTTTTATTAACAATATTTATTCCCGCGTCCATGCCGGGATTGTGCAAAATACATCATTAAAATATTTAAACGAAATGCTAAATATAGTCAATTATATTAATTAATATTTGAATATTTAAATATTGAAATATTCGAAATAATTTGTATTTCAAATCAAAAGACTGAAAGTAATTTGTACTTTATAATTCAGATATTAATTAATATAATTGACTTGAATATTTTGTATTTTAAATACTTAAATAATACTTTGCCTAGCTCTACCCGCATATTTACATTTTTTTTTGCAATATTGTAAATGAAAAAAAAATGAAACTAAAGAGGACGTTGCACCAACATTACCAAAAGATTTTACAAACGTTTCCGTAATATTTCAGAAATTTCTTGCAGACAGAAGCGAACATTTTGACGTTGCAATCTTGCAGAGACTTCTCAGAAACATTATGCAACGTAACTGTGATAGTTTCAATGTTATGTTCGTGCAACATTATAGAAATCCTTGGTCTGTTTTCTGCTCCTGCACTATACTGTTCTAGAACTCTCTTTCTAGCTCTTTCGCTTTACAAATATCGCTAAACAAATATCAAACTATATATCTATCTTACTTTAAGTTCCAAAAGTGTACACTAGTTCAGCCACAGAAAATAGCCATATATGCAAATAGCATTTCCTAATAGCACTCTTCTGTGCTATTAGGAAAGTTGCATTCAGCGCATCGTTTATAAGTCTGTTCTTTTTGGCTGAACTTTTGCACCGGTTCATCTTTCTTCCTCTTCTTTTCTCTTGGAGAGAAAAGGAAGAAAGATAAACTGTAAAAGTTCAGTTAAAAAGAACAGACTTCATACTCCGATTAATTTGAATCAAACGTTCTATTAAGAACTATAAAATCGTATGCATACCAATATTTATAGTGCGTTTATTTTGTATAAATATAAAGAGCAAAAAGTAATATTTTATATGTTTCTGTGCAACGTTTATTTCTTATTTACAAAGTTTCCATTTATAAATTTATGAAATACATATATTTTTTAAATACAGAATACAATATTATTGTGTTCATTCTAGGAGTTTTACTTGAGTAATTGTTGAAAGTATATACATAATGTGAGTAAATCTACAAAAATAATAGGTTTATTTTTTGATCCTACACGAGGATTGCAATACAACTAAACTGAACTGAACTATAGTGCAATCCAGAACTGACGAGAGTAAGCGTGGAATAAAAAAACGTTCTAACAGAAGATAAAATGGAGTTCCATATTGTTTATACAGAACATATTGTTTATTCGTGTGATGAAGATAAAAGTATCAATGCAATTCCATTATTAAGAAAATTCTTATGAAAATGAGTTCCAAAATTTAGAACTTCAGCAAAATTTCAGCGAACTTTGTTCCACCAAGACAATTACGACAATTTTTCAACAAAAAATATATTATTTTCAAGATTTAAATGTATATAAATGTATACAATACGGAATATTTGTTTTTAATTATACTATACTTGCAAATACACAATGTGTGCTTTCCAGCAACAGAACTATATGATACAGTGTTACACAACATTGACTTGTACCTAAAACGCTGTTTAGCTTTTCAGTTTCACCGCTTGAGTGCAGAGCAGTTATTTTACATAACTCACACTAAGTTTTCCGTATATGTACACGATGAATTGTGTAAATTGGTCAATGATTTGTAGAGGAAAGTCGCCGATACTGACATAGGTCTCCTAAAATGACACCCTCTTATTTTTCAAAAATTAACTACTGCACTTTATTAATACTAATAAAATCATAATCTATTTAGCTAATTAAAGAAACAAACTCATAATTCGAATATTTGTGGCTTGTTTCTATACTAAATCAGCTAAAAACGAATTCTAGGAAATGCGAAAATAAAATTCTTACAATTTTCTCTTACAAATTGCATAATTTAAATAATAGTGGCTATATTATTAATAATATTACGTTTATCGTTTTAATTGCTTGCAATTTCCTAAATTTTATATATATTATTAATTTTATTTATATTATTCTTTCTCTTAGTTTTTTCATAATACGATTTTAAATTTAAAATTGAAATGCAGTGTAAATCACCACATCTGTCTGCAAACCAGATCATGAGCTTAATCTTTATAATGTTGCTTTATAGGGTTAAATAACTCTATTAGCAGCTGAAGGCAATCGTGCGTATATGCAAAAGCTCTTGAAAAACTATCGCATTACATATTTGCATCTTACAGAACAGCATAAAATAAATATGCATATCAATGAAAATGTTTTATAACGAAGTGAAAAAATTCTGGAAAATTTTTATTATATATTCATTTGTAGATACAGATAATTTCTGTAAAAGAAAAAGAATAGGAATATATAAGGTTACTGCCTACTATGTCAGTTTTGGAGCCCATTTTAGACGCTCATTTTTGCTGCTTATCTTATGAAAAAATTAATTATTGCAAAATTACAAACAGTATTATAAAAACTTATATTATTTGATAGAAGACATATTTTAATAATTTTGATATTTATGTTTAAGTTTTATTTTTACTTTTTGTTTAAAAAATATTGTCTAACAAAGTGATATATCGGTATTGGCGACTTTTCTCTAATGATTTCCTTTAATTAACAAAAATTGAGCCATCAAAGGATTTGCCAAATGCGAATGTTAATTTTAGCAAAGTTCTGTACTTATTTAATGATTATTTGATTTACTTGTAGAATGGTATGATATATATTTACAATTTTGTCTTTTTTATAAAATTATTAATTAATTTGGAATGAAGAAGATGAAATGCTTCTAGGAATCAAAATAGTTTTTTATGTGTTTGAATTTTAATAAAAATTAAATAAATTAATATAAATGTTTCGATTCAGTTTTGAATCATCTTCAATACAATAATTCGGAATTACGTATTTCGCACATATTATTGTAGAAGTCGCTTAAGTCATGTCATTGTAGAAATCATACGATGTTACCATAGTCAAACAACTAAACTTCTAGAAATTCAATCATTTATTCATAACTATCTAGTGAATAGTTATATATAACGTGCCTATTAGTTGTAATTTCGAAGAATTCAAAGGAATTACTTGTATACTGAACATGAATAGAATATAAAATAATCGATGCGATTGTTTACAAAATTTGAGGATTTACGAAGGAATCGTTCGTACAAAAGAAAAATGACATAAAAGTCGAAATAAAATTTAAATAATAAAACACTTAATATAACAATGTAGCTCGTTGAATGTAAATCACAAATTAGAATTTAAAAAATTAATGGTCAATTTGAAATAAATGAGGGATCTTATTTAATTTATTTTTAATGTTAAAAAAATCCAAATCATAACATGTATAAACAATGTACTAAAAGAAGATCAATTCATAGAAAAAAGAAGATCAATTCATAACAACACGATGCTAGCAGATAATCACCTTGAATACTCGATATCTAGCGTGTCATTAAACCACCAATCAATGCGGAAATAAATAATTTGCAGGCTGCAATGAGTGCCAACAAGCGACAACAACCGATCCGTACGTGACAGCGCCATTTCCTTGATCATGCATTTACATTCCGTCAGTTAACCGAGTCTTTGTTATACTCATTAAATTCCAATCTCATTAAATTCTAGCTCGCTATTATTCATTCCTTCAGTGTCAATTACTTAAAGAAAATATAGACAATAATAATGTCTTAAATTAAAATTAAAACAGAAAAAAAGAATCAAACATAGAAATTGATACGCTTGCCCTTTTTTCCGTTTTAACTTCAAATATTTAACTTATACGTAAATCGATCATACATATCTGTTTCTGTGATGGACGAAGTATTAGAGTTAATTAGAGGATTAAAATCAATAAAAGTTACTTTTCATCGATTAAATTATTATCGTAGTTTGACATAAAACGATATATTACATATATCTATATTTAAGAAATATATATATGTATACATATTAGACTGTCAAGAAAAAAAAATTTTTTTTAATCTGTCACTTAGATGCCAAAGAACCTGCCAAAAGAACACTCCTAAATTTTTATCAAAAAATATTAAGAGATTTAAAGATAACTAGTGAACAATTTTTAAAGTTTTGATTTTTCTTGATACATTTGATTTGATGCAAAAACGGCTTAAACCGGATTTGAAAAGTACTATATGTTTTTTTAGTCGCTAAACAATTCATTTAACGCTGCAATAATTCATTTAACTTTACGATATACACCTTAAGAAATATAGCCCAATTAATGATCAAACTTCAAGTTCAAGATCGATTTTAACAAGGTTCCGAGCGTTCAAATGGATCGTTACTCTCAAATTGTAGGTCTATTCATCCACAACAAGATCCAGTTGGAATTTTCCCGGGACTTCCTACAAAGTCTTTAAAAGTTACATTTAACTGGATTATAAGATATAAGATCGTTTTTAAGGATAGAAAAAAATTTTGTTCTATCCTTAAAAAAGTTCTAATTTTTGCATCAAATCAAACATATATTAAGGAAAATCGAAACTTTGATTTAAAAATCGTTCACTAACGATCTCTAAATCTTAATATTTTTTAAAAATGTAAAGGTGAAATTTTAAGACGAAAAGCTCTACCTAAAAGTGATCCGATGAATAGAATTTGACTGAGATATTGAAGTTGACGAAGTGGGCGCGAGTCAGTGAAATTCATGCGGTCAGTGCACAATCGAGACTGACGCGAAACACTTTAGACATTTGTATTGTATCAAAGTTTCTCATTACTTTTTGCATTTAATTTAACTAATTAGTTAAAAACATCCGCAAATTATTTAAAAACAAAATTGTTTATAAAATGTTAATATTGTTTAACATAAAATTTTTTAATAATAAAAGATTTAAGAAATATCAAAGTTATTATAAGCAATGATATAATTATTGAAAAAAATTTATTATTGTTTAAAAATAAAAAAATTTTAAATAATTGCTTTAAAAATATAAAAAGTATTTCAAAATTCTGCATTTTGTTTTAAAAACAAAAATATTCAATACAATCTTAAAATTGTTTATAAAATCTTATCATTAATTGTTACAAAAATCTAAAAATTGAAATAGCATACAAATACTTTTAGAAATTAATAATTGTTTAAAATATCTTAAAATAGTTTACAAAAGTTAAAAATTATTATAAAATTCTGTACATCTTTTTTACTGTTTTAAAAGTCATTTAAAAAAATTATATATATAAAATACCTTAAAATTATTTTAAAAGTTTTAAATTATTATTAAAATCTGCAATTTATTGTTAAAAAGTACTAAAAACTGTTTATTAAATATTAAAATTATTTTGTTGTAATAAGGACTGGTTGTTCCACCTTTGGATAAATTTTACTTGTTAAGTAAATCTAGCAATTCACGCATGTGATTGGATAATCTTGCTACTTACCCAACAGGTAAAATTTATCAAAACGTGGAACAATTGGGCCTAGATCATATAAATACTTAAATAATGACCATTTAATGCTTAATAAGTTATTTAAATTGATTAAATTAAATTCAACATTATTGGTTTTTATTAAACCTAATAACATGAATCAAACATTTATTAAACTAAATAACATAAAATAAAATAACAAAAATAATATAACAATAAGTGTTCAAAGTGCTCACCTTGAACTTTGATATACAAGTGTGCACGTTTTATTAAATTATTAATAATTCGATAAGTTCTTTGTATCATTTGTGATATAATTATTTCTAATGATTCAATTAATTTTGTCAGTAATTCAATATCACTATTGATAGGCTCACGGTATCTATACAAATTCCTTCCTGTGTCCCCATACAAAAAATTCATGGTATTTAATCCATATACGCCTTATTGGTGTCTATTGATCTAATCAAAAATTTTTTTCAGCGTAAGATTTCAATTTTGTAGATAAATTGCGATCGTATTATTTGCATTTTCGTCTTTGATAATTATACTTACAGTCATCATAAATTATAACGAAAATTATAAAAAATAACAAAAAATGATAAAAACAATAAAAATACTGTGATACATAAGCATGAACATTTTTCTAAAATAAAATTTCTCTTATTTATCAAACAACACATTTGTATTGTTAATTAATATTTTTTTAAACACTATATATCGCAATTTAAAAGTGAGAGATTGGAAAGGTATTCGCGCGTTTCGATTCGAGAAATTATCTTAAATGGGGCATAACTCTCCCAGGTTGGCGGATGTAATCATTAGCGGAGATCCAGGTGAAAGTAGAGAGACATGAGGACGAAGAGGAGAGAGAGAGAGAGAGAGAGAGAGAGAGAGAAGGGGAGGGAAGGGGAAGAAAAAGAAAGATACACACACGCGCGCGCACGCACACCCCTCCCCCCCCCCACACACATACATACACACACAAACACACACACATACTGATTATCAGAATCGCTTGTTCCCACTAGCAAAACAACATAATGTTGCAAATGGAGAGTGACGATGAGAAGTTTTGTATCACTCACTTCTCAAAATACGAGGAACACAACTAGAAAATCACATAAAAATAACGTTGAAATGCCAACAATTAAGGATATAGACTCTCAAATTTAAAAATTTGAAATTTTGGTAATACATAAAGAACCCTGATATATAATAAGCAATTGTTTTTGTTGTTCGAATTCACCCTAAAGGAGTAAAATTAATCTTTGAAGATTGGCCTATTTTTAGTTTTTATTTTATTATTTATCAACAAACAGAACAAAATTTCAGAGAAAAAAATTTATTTCTTCATAAAATAAGATTTATTGATTAAGAAATTTATTAATTGTTTAATTACATAAATAATTCAAAATTATCGAAATACAGTCAAGAATAAGTATCATAATAAGTATAACAAAAAGTTACAATAATTACTTCTCACTTGAAGTGAATTGTTTCGATTTTCCTACCTACGTATTTTATATGTATCGGATAAGCAGCTAACTTCAACTAACTGTAAATATTGATAAGTGAACATATTTATTATTTACTATTATACAGTATTATACCTAAAGAAGAAGAAAAAATATCAATATTGAGAATATATATTGCTCCTGTTTTTTGTTTATATATATGTATATATTTTTTTTAATAATTTTTTAAATAATGAATATGTTTCCTAGAAACAGAAACAAAATCGACCATGTAAATGGACGATGTGATCACGGACGTGACTACGAAATTTATTGACTTGGAATGCCGCTTTTCTTCCCCCCTCCCCCCCTTCATAAATGATAGATTGATCATTGGTTGATTACGAGAACCGAAATTGAATTAGTGACGCTGCGTGCACGCCATGACGAATTTTTTAACAACCTTGCATCGTCGCCCACTACTCCCGGATCTAGCTTAACATATCGTACACGTGAAGAGCAACGACGGATAACATGTACATAGCATAAGTGACAAAGACAAAGAAAGACAAAGAAAAGAGAGAGAGAGAAGGAAGGAGGAGGGGGGGAAGAGAGAGAGAGAGAGAGAGAGAGAGTCTCTATTCTCTATTCAAATTTAGGAGCGACATTAAAATCTGGATCTTCTTTCTTGGAATTTTATAGAAGAAAAATATTTTTTATTTCTTTTTACCTGTAGTACTTACATTCAACAGTTTGAAAATTTAAAGATACAAACTGTGTATAATATATTGTTACTTTTTATTGCAATATATTCACACATAAAAATTTTATCACTATAATGTGTGTGTGTGTGTGTGTGTGTGTGTGTGTGTGTGTGTGTGGGTGTGTGTGTGTGGGTGTGTGTGTGGGTGTGTGGGTGTGTGTGGGTGGGTGTGGGTGTGGGTGTGTGTGTGTGTGTGTGTGTGCGTGCGTGCGTGCGCGCGCGCGCGCGTGCGTGCGTGCGTGCGTGCGTGCGTGCGTGCGTGTGTGTGTGTGTGTG
>Ga0157364_1006038_pt1 | contig 12389 bp, 7 predicted proteins | sample AttsexASBM2_FD_111476 | JGI IMG/M metagenome (GOLD analysis project Ga0157364, IMG submission 111476) | Fungus gardens microbial communities from leaf cutter ant in Ribeirão Preto, State of São Paulo, Brazil - Atta sexdens ASBM2 | ecosystem: Host-associated > Fungi > Mycelium > Unclassified ...
AAATTCACTTAACAACCGGCAATCACTTCGCTTGCCGCGCTATCGTCTCCGGTACCGCCGATACCATACACATATCAGTAGCTGCGATACACACGAGATGCAATCCTCCGCGACGACACGTTCCGTGGGCGGCTCCGTGGGCAGAGCCGCCCATTGTGCGGCATTCGTTTGCCAACCACGTGGTAGGGCGTAGCCAGTAGTGGGACCCCACTGGTATCATGAGTCCCAGCGAGAGAGAACAGCGGAGCCCCCTTCACCCTCCGCTCCAACGTCCGGACATGAGCCCCCCTCGGTGCTCTCTCTTTCAAGGGAGAGACACACGGGACACACGGTACCCCACAGCTGACACGTTATTGCCGCAGTACCCCTCGTAACGAAAGCAGCGTGTACTTTGCCGATTCGTTTTCTTGTTTCCCGGCTCAGGAACGTGCTTGATCGCGACGTCGCCCTCCCCCGTGTTCGAGGGCAACCGTGGCAACTTCGCGCAAACCATTTTCATCCCCTGTACTCGGATACAACAGACAATCGTGTTTTATTTGTTCCTTCCGCCCGGAAGGAGTAGAGCGCACTCCAGTTCTGTTTTTCTCTTTTTCCTTCTCTTTCTCTTTTACGAAATTCTTCTCAACCATTTGTGTCTACTTGGGACGTGGGATCTCGGACCCGAAAGCGACTGTTCCTCCCTCTGGATTTGAATGCTCGACAGAGTCTTTTCCTTTTGGAGCGAGTGGCGAGTGCAAAGGACGAGTGCTTTCTGGCTCGAGAGTGACGAGAGTGAAGTTCTCCTAACAGTGTGTGTGAGAATAGTTGTGACTCGGATAACGCAACCGGCATGGACATCGGCGGGAGATCCACTTTTGGCGGATATATGTTTCAAGGTTAGTTGCATCGAAATTGCGTGAATCATCAAAGTGAATAAAAATTAAGTAGCAGAATGATGAACAACGACAGGCATATAAAAAAATTTTTGATATTCTTTCACATTTCTATAAAAGCTTTTTTCAAAAATTGGATAATATCTAGAAAAATAATAGTTTTCCTAAAGTAATTTATCTTAAAATCTCTCTTTTCTAACAAGGTTAGAAATTCTTGAGAAATTAAATATATTTGCTCGTATCATTTTTAAATAATAAACTATTCAGACTAAACTCGTGGTGTAAATTATTATTTTAAACGCATTTTTGTAATCGTTACAGATTCAATTTTTAAATGTTTTATTATCGTTATATATTATCCTAGATATACCACGTTGCAATATTACTAAAATGTTCCATGCTACCTGAGATGTTTGCTTGTTGTTCTCTCCAACATTTGTCCTGCTTCTTTTCGAAACTTATATATATCTTAAAACTTTTATAGTTGTTACAGATTCAATATTTTAATATTTTATTATCGTTATGTATTATCCACGTTGCTGGAATGTTCCCTGCTGAAATGTTTGTTTGTTGTTCTCTCCGACACTTATACTGCTTTTCTTCGAAACTTATATAAACACGATAATTTGCACGATAATTTTTATATCTCAAGTCTCATTTGTTTTGTGATTTTATTTTTTCTTTTTAGGAGATCTTTGATAATTAGATCTGTTCACGTTGCTTGAAAAATTTTTTGCTGAATAGGACATAAATATATATTCGGATGTTGGAACGAAAAGAAATGAGTGCAAAAAGCAACACGAACAGACTTATTGATGCATGTGGGCAGTTTCATAAGTTAGTAATTTTTTTATTTTTTAAAAATCAAAATTTTTGTTATATAACACAGTCTCCTTTTAAAAAATCACTGATTTAGTAAACTGCCCATGTATGTCGATTTAATTAATTTTAAATAAATATCGATTTAATTTGTTCTAAATAAATCAGTAAAACAGGATCCTCGAGTTTCGTTCTCTAGCATTTTCTCTAGCAATTTCTCACGCTACCGATCTAATTTCGACATCACCAATTAAGCCGTGAATCTTTTCTATAATCCTTTATCGAATACTCGCGATCTTTAGACAGTCAAAGAGCTGCTGCATAGATTATTAATTTTTTTAAATGAATTAATTAGACACTATGGCAAGTTATAATCGTGCTGTTCAAATACAATTCCCAATGATTATAATGCATAAATGTTTTAATGGGAATAGTTTCGTGATTTGCATTTCTTAATTGCGATTCTCAGATCTTATCTGGCCGCGTGCGTCTCTGACGGCGTTCGTACGATAATAACGGCGTGCGTAAAAGGGTGCATTTGCGTCGAATTACACTGACGTTAATCGTCACATTTGAAAATTTCATTACTGCGATTAAATAATTTACGCAACGCCACGTCGATAACAATGTAGCCGCTTAATCGTCACGTTCATGCACGGTTATTAAGACGATAATTAAATTCAGTCACGATCACTATTAACACACATTCGATCGATTGCACCGCCGTGTGATTTTGATAAATCAATCCTGTCCAAAGCGAGCGATCCCGTCGTAAATTAAATGGTAACGCGCGTTCGCGCCGCGCCTGGCCGTACATTAAACATTTCCCTTCGCCGCCATTTAATTGATATTCATCTTTAATATGAGCTCGAAATTGAATAAGACAAATCTACATTTGATATTATCATGCCTCGTATTGGACATGGATATTTATTAGGCGTGACATAATTTTCCCTTAGGCGCATTGTGTGAAACGCATCGCGGTAACACTAACCGCAAATTGTCGAAACGATATATCGTATTCGCTAAGTAGGTAATTAGCGATCGTTAAAAATGATAGATAATATCGTCGTGAGCATTGTGCTTTTATTTGATATCCTCTATCAATGTAAATTAATTATAATCTCGGGTTAACTTACTTTTTATCTTCTCCTAGTTCTAAGAATTAGACAAAAAAATAAAAAGTAAATTGAATCGAGATTAAAATTAATCTACATTGTTAGAAGCGGGTTTGAATCCAAGAATCGTATTGATATTATTCGACAAATAGAAAAAAATATCATTCGCTTGATTTGAAAAAAATTATTTTAATATTCTAACAATGTAACAAATAATAAAATAACTGTTAACATCTAAATCGTTATTACAAGAACATTAATTGTAATTTCTATACAAAGATCATTGAGGATGCAGCAATTGTCGAATTTTTTTCATTAAAGCATGTTATATTCATAAAGTATCTTAATAAGTTAAAATAGCATTTGTAAAAGTCAGTTACAAAACGTGATTTTTGTGACAAAGCGCACAGCAGGAGGCGTCTCAAAAGACGTCCCGACGCAAGCAGGCCGTCCAGGTCAGTATGACAAAGACGATGATTATCTTTAATATCGGCCGAAGGTTACTTGAGAATCCCTCGAAAGAAACCCATCGACCGATCCGAAGATTACAACGAGTGGATTCCATCGACAATGAGATTCCGTCGTTTCAGACGCGCGCGCGTTCAGACGATTATTATAATTACCCGTCTCTCCGCTCTGTGTACACGGAGCGTCCGTAATGCGTAAACATAGTAATTACGCGTGCGGCATCGCACGCGCGTTTACCCGGGATGGCCTGATGATACGGGAGCTAATGTCACGTACGGTAGGATGGCTAATTCGACTAACGATCCGGCTTTATACTCGTTAGTGCTGGAAACGGTCCGGTGCACGCCTCCTCGCGCGCATAACTTCTTCAATTTTACGGCTGTTAGCCGTGTTTTTGGTATCCTCAGCCGTATGAGAATGCACGCCGCTCCTGTTATTTGATTTCATGTTTGCGCCCCGGTCCGATTCTGCCGCTAATTTCAAGCTCAATCACCGCAATTGCGCGGTCGCGAAATCACATTTTTCCACCGTTTGTTACCTTTGTCACTCGTTTTTCCAATGAGAACCATCATTATTTGCCGAGCGTCTTTGTTTTTGCCAAAGAAAATGAACACACTTATTTATTATTTATTAATATTTTGACCGATTCATACGTTTTTAAAAATTTCCTTTCTCTCTCTTCTCAAAATGTTGCCATGAGCAAATACTTCGAGAAGTAAATATTTCGAGAAGTAAATTTGTGAAAATATGTAGACACTTTAAAATTTAAGATTGCGATGCATTTTCAATTAATTCTACCTAAGAAATGTCTAGCGGTATTTATTTTGTAATTAATAATTATTTGCTGTTTTAATAATAGATTTTATTAATTTTTCGGTTTCTTCTTACAGGACAAGGACGAATGAATCAACTAGGTGGAGTCTTCATTAATGGGCGACCTCTTCCTAATCACATTCGCTTAAGAATCGTAGAAATGGCCGCCGCGGGAGTCCGTCCTTGCGTAATCTCTAGGCAGCTTCGAGTCTCACACGGCTGCGTCTCGAAAATCCTGAATCGATATCAGGAAACTGGATCCATTCGTCCGGGTGTGATTGGCGGCAGTAAACCACGAGTAGCCACGCCGGAAGTCGAAACTAGGATCGAAGAGTTGAAGAGGGACAATCCAGGAATATTTTCTTGGGAGATTAGAGATAAACTTCTGAGAGTGAGTGGAATTAATTCACGCATTCTCCAAATTATTCTTTCTCTTAAATAACTCCGGAAGAGAATAGTCCTATATAGTAAGATCTCCGTTACAAAAGCCCTCCGGAAAAATAGAATCTTAAATAAATCGAGAAGAGGTGCTGTATATTAAAAAAAAAAGAAGAAGAAATACACGAAGCTACGATTGTATGAATACGAAAGGCAAAATAGCGATTTCAAGCTGCTGCTTCATTATTCCGGTCACGCGGACATTTTTCCGTCCGCGAGAATCCCGCGAGCCATCGTTCGACCCCTTCGATCGAACGTGGTGGACGTTTTCTGCGCGCTTACTCGTGTCTCTATCTCTCTCGGGGATCATGCTCAATGGGGCTTTTTAATCTTGTGCATGAGGCGAGAGCGGCGGGGTACGTGAGCAGCCCGAGGCGACTCGCGTGTCCTTTAATACTTTACTGACCGCCGTCTACACCCACGCCTCATTGGCGTAACACCTCCGTGTCTGGATTTTCGAGTATGCAAATGTGTTTTTCTGTGAATAATCTCTTCCGCGTTGCATCGTTCAATCCCGATGTATCGATTGATTTTCCGATAGAAAAAGAAAAAGAAAAAAGAAAAAGAAAACAGAAAGAAACGCTTCGTTCGTATCATGCACGAAGAAGATATTACCGTGAAAAGAGAAAAGATTAATTACGTACGCGACGTCAACGCTGAGTTTAAGGACATATTTAATTATGAGTTGCTATCGACGTAGGCGTTAGTAAATTACGGAATGTAAGCAGAATATAAATGTATAAAAAAAAACACTGAAAGAATTCCTCATCAGCAAAAATCATATTATATACATATAAGAGAGAATTATTGCTTTTCTTGCTGTTTCTAATCTAAATTTGTTTTCCTGCAATTTTTTTTTTTTAGCAAAAATATATTTAATGTCACGCAAAAGTGAAAGCAAAAGATGATGTCACCAAGAACTATTATTAGGAAATTAAATTGATTATTTAATCCAGCGGTTTCGTTGGCCGACCGTCGGCGTGAATACTGATTCACCCCCGGGCTCGTCCTGCTTTTATTTGCGATCGAGTCGATCGTCCGGCGCGGTAGCACTCCTCTCTCGGAGCAACAAAAGTCAGGTATCGGATCTCGGGGAGGCCCCGAATATCTCTACATGTTTCCGCGATAAGATCGACGGCGGTTCTCAAACCGAAACCGTGCGAAATTCCGATAGGACGGGATATTTTGTCCCTCCCATCGATGCTGAAACACCTCCCTTGCCGAGGGCGATCTACACGATAGAGAGATAAATCTCGCTCGAAAGAAGTATCATGTGCATCGACCGCAAGAGCGACAATAAGGAGAAAATGTATCAATCTGCGGGAGACGTGCAAAAATACACGCGAGAGAGAGAGAGAGAGAGAGAAAGAGAGATTGTGGAAGAGCCAGTCAGAAAGAGAATGAAAGTGAAAGCGAGAACGTGAAAGAAAGCAAAGTATGAGCAAAATGAGAATGTAATAATGTGTGTGTGTGTATGTATGTGAGAGAGAGAGAGAGAGAGAGAGAATGTCTGTGAAAGAGAACGAGAGAGAGAGAAAGGAACGATGAGGAGAATAAAAAAGAAGACAGGAGAGAGGAATTAAGGGAATGAGGGCGAGAGAAGAAGAAAAAAGAATTCTTGGGAGTGAGGAAAAGCGAACGAGCAAGAGAGAGAGAGAGAGAGAGAGAGGGGGGGGGGGGTCACCGAAAAACACCGAAAAAGGAGAGCCGATATGGATGGACGAACTACGAAGCGAGACGACGAGAGGACGACAAGAGAGCCGTCGTAGAGGAGGAACGAGAAACGGTTTCGAGAACACGTACGCCGCTGCAGTCGTGGAGGCAGGCCGGTCGTGGCCGGCATTAATACGGCATTTAATGTTGGAAGGAGGCGTTCCTGGGGCCCCGAGGCCCGCAGGGCGCCTCTCTCTCCTCGTCGCTCCTGTGGTCCAGCTGCCTTGCCGGGTCTACGTTTATCTCTCTCTCTTTCCTGTCATCGCCCGGGACCCGACGCTTCAGCCACCACTGGCAGAAGGATCGTTATTGTTTCTGAGATCGGCAGATAGCGATCGACACCGACGACCCCCTTTTCCTTTTTTTCTCCTCTCTTTTTTCCTCTTGTCTCTTTCTCTTTCTTCCGCTCTCTCAAATCGCCGATCTCCTTCATTCTTCCACCCGCTCTTCTCGCTTTTAAATCTTCGGCAAAGGCAAAAGGCAGTTCTTTCACCTTGGCTCGCGGGATAATGCTCACTCGATCTTACCACGCGCTTTCTTTATTTATCTCGTTCTCTTTAGCGAATCGCCCGTTCGGCACGCATTGATCGATCGCCGCCGCCGTCTCTCGATCGCGCCGCCGATAACGCCGATCGGTATCGACGCGTGCGTACGTGCGGAGATTTTCGCGGCTCCACATGCGGGACGATGCTGTCGATGCTGGGTAGGTGTGGCGACGAAGTTTTCTTGATACCAGATATGGAATCACGAGATATGAAGAAATCTTTGAAACACTATACGAGCTTATGAGCTGCACTGCATCCAATATCTCATATAATCTCAGTTAAATGGACTTGATCTGAATAATCTCGATCTTGATCGTGATATTGAAGTTATATATGAACTTATTTTTTTTTATAGAGAAATAAATCGACATTTGAAACATTGTTAATTTCAATAAATCGCAAATGCAATTTTCCTGTTCGTTTAATAAGATAAGGTGACCCATGAAATGTCACACCATTTATCACCATTTATTTTCAGACTTTAGTAATCGATTTTATACCAATTTAATTAAAAATTAATGTATTATATAATATAAACAAAATAGTATAATATTTTATGTAACCTTCTCGTATATATATTTTTCTTAAATTAAGTTTACACGTCATTTTGATATAATTCTAAATGCCTTTCAAAAGTATACAAAGTTTGCGGGACATATACTTATATGAAAGACTTGGATTGTACTAGATATTGGATACTTTGTACTTGATCGTTATTATACTTCCATAAGATAGCCACTCCGTACAGACACTTTGTGGACATCCATCAGCAAGCGCGCATTGGAATCGCGCATTGGAAGCGCGTTGAAACTGCAATTATTATGACAAAGATAATAGCTCATCAGAGTTCCCGTTTGTGACGTTATGGGTCTTTTGTTTCTCATAATGACTGCACTCGTAAGTACATTGCAAGTGCAACATCAAAACTATTGCAATTGAAGAAGAGGGTTATTCCGTTTCTCACACCAACGGAAATAACGGAATTTGCAACTAAACTGTTTGCTATGTTAGAATTTCCTATGTTCAACTTTGCTGAATCATGAATTCTTCTCACGTATTCTAAGATGAGATAATTAAAAACTAACGATCGCGATTCATCAAGCTTCAGAATGCTGAAGACGACAAATGCCTCGTTGCAAGTAATTTAAATAGCAATCCTAAATCTAAGCAATAGTCCTACTTACATTTTGTGATTCATTTATTTTACGTCGCACGTATAATTAAACCGCAATCATAGTAAGTCATTCGAGACAAATCTCTCGCTTGAAATAAATGCCACGAGATGATTTCAAGAGAGCTTACTCATCGCAAATAAAATCAAATGATTATATTAAACGCGCGGTAAATCAATTTTCTTTTTCACTTCATCAAATTAATTTTATTAATTTCACGTAAAGTTCACGATGGCGATGGATTTATATGTCCCTGTTGTTTCCTCAAATGACTGATTTGTTGGAGAATCTCTGGATTATTGTTATGATCGTATCTTACCTACGCCAACGAAATGTTGCTTCGCTGAAAAGGTCGCTTTCGTTTTCCTATGTGTTTCGTCGCCGAGCAACCTGGATCCCGCGGGCCGTATTCTCTCGTGATGCACACGCATGTAACGGTGCTGGGACACAATATGTAATAATGCTGAGTCTCTCTCGGTGCGGTGCAAATATGTATGCCGACACGAAAATAATCGTACCAAATTGTAGTGCAGTAGCATGCAGTTGCAAATGCCACACACGAATCGATGGTGCCACGTAACTCTATACGATCGATCAATCTGCCGATCTCTAGCCGGTGAACGCTGGATCGAGACGGAAATGTGCGAAGTTTTGCGTAAGCCTAGCAATCTTTATCCGGGAAATCGCTGAATCGTTTTTTACGCGGAAATTACCCGAATTAAAATGAAAACAAAAGACGAAAGGAATAGAACTGTCTTATCATTATCATAATGATAATATCGCAGTTTATCTTTCGAAAATAATATATCTTGTATGATTAGGATGGGAATCTTTGCGAAAAATTGCTGGTTTCACCAACTAAATAATTCCAATTGTGGAATATTCGAATCGTTCGATTCGATTTCTAATTCTGTTTCTAGAAAGCTATTAAGATAGATTTTGAGTTATATTAAGACTATAAATTACAAGTGATGACTTTAACAGGCAGGATATGAATTACTCATATGATAAATAATTTTTAAGCTAATTTTAATTTTAATTTTATACATTTTACATTAGTTTTTAAATTTAGGTTCTTAGAACGTTTTTGCTGATTACTTTATTCTATACAGCACATATCTTTAAGGAAAATCTTAAAGATTTGCAGAGGATGTCTTACGTCTTAAGGACTTCTCTTAAATATAGTATATTGTGTGGGATGTTTTGATTGTGCATTCTTCTTCTTATTTTGCGTTCTACTGCACATTTTCTTCTCTAGCATTGCATATCAATAAAGTTATTATTATCATTATTATTAAAATTATTATTATCATTATTATTATTAAATTGAATTACATTTAACCTATCATTTTAATAAGTTTGGTTTACACGCAGGAAGGTTTCTCGGATCCACCAAGCGTCAGTTCCATTAGCAGACTTCTTCGGGGCGGACGACCAGGGGATGACGGAAAGAAGGATTATACTATCAATGGCATATTACGTGGAGGTAAGCTCCTCCGTATTTTGTATGCTATCTTTACTAAGTTTCATTTAAAAAATTCTACGTGCGCTTATGATCTATACAATTTTCCAATAAATTCCGAACGATAAATCGACGTCAATTCTCTTCCAATCCGAGTATCTCTTCGCTCGATCATTATCCGCTCGCCACTCGCGCAAAGCAAAACGAGCACATAACAGCACGAAAGCCGCGTAAAGTTTCCATCGGACAGTCGAAGGGTTAATTACCCTTTTAGGCTGTCAGCAGCGAGAAAGAAGTCCGCGCAGCGAACCCAATAGCAAAGGCTGTGCCGGCGCGATATCGTATGAGAAATATGGAACGCAGGAGGAAGATAAAATAAAATAAAAAAAAAAAAAAGAAAAAGAATGGAGAGACGCACGATCCATCGTCTTGAGGGGCATCAAGAGCTTTTAACCTCCGCCGGTCCCTGTGGACCCAGTTTGACGTACGCGAGCGTATATATATCGGGGCCTTAAGCGCCTCCGCTCGCTCTCGCTGTTAGGGACCAAGTTAGTCGGAACGAGCTGGCGAACCGGCGGGATTTAATCTCCGGTGGGCGTCAGCAGGATTAGCCAGGTTGCCCACACGTCCGACAAACGGATTACAGAAGTGTCAATATCTTACCGGACGCAAGATATTATCCCGCGTCTCTCGTCTCGTTTCTTACCGTCTTCCTCCTTCCGAGATTTCTGTGACGTGATCGTTCGAAAGAACTTTTCAAAGGTGATTTTCCACAACGCTTCTGAATACGCAAGAAATACTACAATTTGTTCAATTCTTTGACGAATTATAAGCAGATCTTATAATCGCGATTATGGAGAATTTTTCGACGCATTTCGTTATTCTTTAAGAGATATAGAATATAAAAATAATTTTATCAATTAATTTATAATTTATAAAAAGAAGTAAATGTATGTTTCTAATGTAAAATAATGATTTACGTGATAGACATATTTTTTACCATTTAGTTTGATTATATAAAAAGTTGATAGGTTATTGAGAAGTTTATTTTATTCTCCATCTAAAAATTTATGTTGCACGAGTTATGAAGAATTAATTATTATGTAAAGTATTACATCTTTAAAATTCAATGACGACAGTAATCAAATTTTAAAAAAGATGATTATTTCTTTATGAATGCTACAAATTACAAATAAACTCAGTAGAGAGATCATGTAATTTCTAATTTCCTGCTATTGAGTCTGCTCGATCCAGAGCTCCATTTCGTTTAGATGAAATATCTCGATTCCTAAGCCGCACGATTAGCCTAAATGTTCCAAACGCGAGGCGGGAATCTGTTTTCGTGATTGATACAGGTAGACACGGTGGAATTAGCGGTACAGGTGTCCCAAAGTCTTAAGAAGTCAGGCCGGCGAAGATGCTGCCGGGGTCGAGAAAAGATCCTTCGATCGCGGACCGTCGAGAATGTGAGGAAAGAGTCGAGAGCCAAGAGGCAAGAGTGGGCCTCAAGGCCCAGAGGCTCCACGAGGGTCCCGCGGAGATCAAACGGGCCGCCTGCCACACGTCGACAGCGGTGCTCATCCGTGGCTCCCTGCCGTTCCTGCGACGATTCTTTAATCAATCTAGTCGAGCAAACTGGTCTTGCGGAGTGCCCACGTATCGTTTCACATAATATTTCGCGCCAGTAATCTTTTAACACGACATTTGCATCTCGGACATGACATTGAAGTCGAGACTGAAGCGTATAGGACGACGGTAAAAATATCGGCGCGGCCATAAATAACTAGAAGCACTCGATGAATTTCGAAAAATAATAATTAACGTCTTAAACCAGGGCGCGAATTTCGTCAATAAGAAGGCGCCTTTGAGGAAACTCTAACCGCGCGCCGAGCAAACCGAGGAAACCGTCAATTACAGATGCGTATCATTTTCGGCATGGATAATTATGCACTCGTGATATGCAACTGCCGCACGCGTTTCATAATTTTTTCTCAAAATTATAACGATAGAAATCTTGTTCGCTCGCCTGCTTGCCCTCGTCCTTGCCGCTCTAGACTGATGCAAAAATGAATAATTATTTAACGAGCGGGTACGCATTCGATCTCATTCACGCCGCCGTTTATTCATCATTAACCGCTTTCGCGGTCAGTATAATTGATTAACGCCGATCGGCCGAATTAAAGCGCCGGCGATGCACTTTATCCGCGCTGCAATTCACCTGTGCAAATTTCAAGATAAAAGAGGCGTCCATCTTTCACACGCTATAAAAATAAATAAATCCCGAAACAAACGCGGCTTTATGACTTCCTGTCATCAATATAAAACGAGAAATATTTAAGTCTATTAAAATATCATAAGTACCGTTATAAAGCGGATATTTTCCACGGAAATTCATTAAAAAGAGTTTACAAAAGAATAATTATTACTAAAAAATAGATCTATATAGCAGGAATAAAACGATTGGAAATTTTATATGCAATAATTCCTAGCAAATTGTCGAAATATTATCTTACATAAAAAAAAGGATTTTGCTGAAATATCTAAAAATTTTAATTAAATACATATTTGAAAATAATTTTATTAGAAATGAGGCAAATAATTATAGCTGTGTTTTAAAATTCACTGCTAGGGTCGAAATTTATATACGTAACGTAAACTATAGATTTTTAGCGTTAACAATGAATTTTAGAACACAATTTATAGGATGCTCAAGCTGGTTGCTAGAATGTCAAAATTTTTTATAGTAGTATTTTTTATTAAACATTCACTATGTTTAAACATTCTACATAATAATTCTGATAGACTAACAAAATTATTTTCAGATTTGCATCTAGCTAAATTTTTAGATATTTCAGCAAAATCATTCTGTATTAATGCTAATTTAACGAAAATGCAGCACCTACGTTAATCAAATTGGGAGGTTGCTCCACTTTTATTTCATGACATAAATTATCGTAACATTAATTATA
>Ga0157364_1006039_pt1 | contig 12388 bp, 7 predicted proteins | sample AttsexASBM2_FD_111476 | JGI IMG/M metagenome (GOLD analysis project Ga0157364, IMG submission 111476) | Fungus gardens microbial communities from leaf cutter ant in Ribeirão Preto, State of São Paulo, Brazil - Atta sexdens ASBM2 | ecosystem: Host-associated > Fungi > Mycelium > Unclassified ...
GCAATGTTTTCGGTTGACCTTACTGGACGAGCACATGAACGAATTGCTTTATCCAATAAGGATCCAGTTTGCCGAATTCGCTTCACAAATTGATCCACAAACTGCGTTGAAGGCATTTCTTTTTAAATTTTCCACATAAATTTCTTATAGTTTGGGTTGAAGACTCACCACTTTGGAAGTAAGTTTTCCCAATTTTGTTCAAGCGTATAGCGACCCATTTAAATGTCAAACAAAATATTAAATTTCTGATACATCATAAATGTTACGCCTTTCAAACTCAAAATAACCGGTAGTTGAAATTCCAAACGCTAGATGGCCACCCTGTATATGTATACATATAGATGTGTATATGTATAGATGTGTTCCAAGTTACGCATAAAGCGCATGATGCATTATTTGTCCTGGTTGTTCACCAAGAGAAATTAATAAAGAAGAATAATGATATATTATGCACAATTCGGAATGCAACCTATATTGTTCTCTTTAGGACTCAAATCTATTTGATTTCGTTATCGATTTCGTCATAAATTTCGATCTCTGATAACTTTCACACTTCAGTTGTCATATGCTCCTCGTCTAAAAAGAAAACCACTAAAAATTCGAAATTCTTATTCATAGATGCCAAACTTAAATTAAAATCTCTCGTGTTTAACAAATAAAAGTTCATACATGTGCAAAGCAACAAGCAAAATGATTTCTTCATTAATAACAGACATTTACTTAAAGTAATATGAAGAAGTTGTCAAGGTAATTATCCATTATAAAATAAGGATTATTTTTTCTTTAAGGATTAATTACTGTTCACTATGCTTATTATAGAAAAACATTACATTTTACTTATAATAGTTATTTGTTCTACAAAAATCGATTGTGATAAATTCTAATAAAAATAAATTACAACATAACAACTGATTTTGTAAAACTGTAGGGAAGAAGGACGAACCGAGCATTAGCTTTAGAGATAAATTTTATCAATTTGCAATTTATTTTAAATTTCCTTTTTTGTAGCCAAAAACATTATTTTCATCGGAAATGGCAATGGCACCAATAAAGTATACGTCGAAAGAACAACAAGCCGGTATGAAATTAACAGATGAGAAAAATTGTGAAAAATCGGAAAAGAAATTGACAGTGCTCGAATCACACGGTTATACACTCGGAAAGACTATTGGTGCCGGATCATATGCCACCGTTAAAGTAAAATCTACTCCATTTTCTTTTTTTTCCCTTCCTTTTTCATGTTACAATTTTTTTGAATTTCAAACATTCTTATGTATTAGATCGCAAAGTCTGATCGATATGATTATCAAGTGGCAGTGAAGATAGTCTCGAAGTTCCAAGCGCCTGGAGAATACCTCACGAAATTTCTACCCCGTGAGATTGAGGTGGTCAAAGGATTAAAACATCCAAATCTCATTCACTTTTTGCAAGCAATAGAAACCACACATCGGTTAGTTTATCTTTCGGATTAATCTTTGAATAGCATTTGTAGAGAGAGTAGCAGAATAAAAACGATTGAATAGAAATTTGCCTCATAAAATCGAATTTTTGTTAGGAATATCTGTCAATTTCTTCTAAACTTGCTTTTTTTCCAGGGTATATATTATTATGGAATATGCACAGAATGGTAGCTTACTTGACGTTATACGACGTGATACTTACATTGATGAGTTACGTAGCCGTAGGTGGTTTAGACAACTTTTAGAAGCCATCGATTATTGCCACGAGCATGGCATAGTGCACAGGTAAAGAAAAATACAATTATCATAAGCGAAAAATAAAGTAGCTTTTTAAGTGTTGTTGAAAGATGTGGTAAAGCTTCATCAAGAGACATCTTACATCTAACTTACATCTAACAATAAGTAAAGATTATTCAAAGTCGATTGCATTAATGTTCATAAATATTGATTATTAAAATTGATCTTGTCGAGAATAATTTTTTAATATAATTCTCTCTTGAAAATTCTTGCAGAGATATAAAATGCGAGAATCTACTCATGGATTATCGTTTCAATATTAAATTGTCTGACTTCGGATTCGCGCGTGGACAAATGAAGTTAAAGAATGGCGAGTGGCCTCTCAGTACAACCTACTGTGGTAGTTATGCTTATGCGTCACCCGAAATTTTACGTGGCATCCCTTATCAGCCTCAACTCTCTGATATATGGTCCATGGGCGTAGTACTTTATGCTATGGTTCATGGTCGACTGCCATTTGACGATACAAATTATGCGCAACTGCTAAAGGTACCCAGGTATATGCCAAGATTGATATACCCAGCGTATACTCAGATCGATTCTAAAGGCTTAAATACAATAGGCACAGGCAATAGGCATAGGCAACAGTAAATAACGAGCAATCAGAGCTCCAGTGTGTAAGTTCGATATTATATTCCAGAGCTCTGATTGGACAGCTCGTTATTCTCTGTTTCCTGTGCCTGTTGTGTTTAAGTTACCTTTATGTTACCTCACCTCCGATTTCGATGAAATTAGGTTCATTCGTTGCATAAAATGAAAGAATCTGACAGAAAAAAATCTGAGACTGCTTGACGAAACGAAATATTGAGTATTAAAGTTGACTAAAGTGTTACTACGTAACATGATCATTAATCTGTGTACAGTAGAATGTATAGACTAGTGCTTATTGGTTCGGGATGGCTAATAAATAACATGTTCTACCCGCTTGGGATCTAACCGCCTAGAAGTTGCAGTGTCTGTTTGGAATATTTCTAACTCATGAAGGCTGGTCAATGTCTCGCTACAAATGCTTTGAAGCATTTGATGGACCAATTAGAAAAAAGAATTTTACAAATTAAACTTTACAAATTTTACAAATTAAACAAATTAAATTTTATAAATTACTGACCAATTAAAAAAGAGTTTGCAGCATCGTGTTGACCTGAAGACAGTAAGGATTTCGCACAATAAAAGGAACAGAGAACAGAAAACAGAGAATAAGAATTTCAACCTATCAGAAACTGTGTATTCCAAATGAATACAATTCCACAATACATGATTTTTGATAGGTTGAAATTCTTATTCTCTGTTCTCTGTTTTTTCCTTTTATTGTGCGGGACTCCTGCGGGAGAACCATAAAGCTTATACTACTAGAGGGGAAATACGAACGAGTTGTGAGCAAGACTGAGAGACTAAAGAAAGATGTATTTCTCTTCTATCTTCTTTTGGCACATGCGCAGAAAGAAAAAAAGTTATTGAGCAGGACAGAAATATACATCTTCTATTTCTCAAGGTTTGTTAGCGTCGCATGCTCCAAATTAATCCAGAAAGCACCATTGGATCATGTAAGGTGGCGATTGAATAGTTGCATTCATGTGCTCTAATGTTCAGTGACACGAACGGATTTAGGACAAATGAGCATGTTACCTAACCTAATCCACGAACCCACTTGAATGGATCGGATATGTGCCTTGTTTCGTTTCAGATATTTTGTGTTTCCTTATTTGAAAAACGTTTTTATACCAAATAAATGCGCTTTTAATAAATATAAAAGTTATATTATATTTTTATATTATATTGTATTTTATTTTATTTTTTAATTTTGTAATTTTATTTATTTTATTTATTTATTCTTTTTATTTTATTTATTTTATCTTATTTTTTATTATTTTATTTTATTAATATTATATTGTTATATTGTTATATTTTTATATTTATATTAAAAACGCATTTATTAAATGTATTTTTATACAAAATGAATCTGAAATACTTTTTTCGATACAGTATGTTTTCAATTATTATGCATGCGTCCGTAACATGCCTCAATCGTATCATTTTCTGAGGTGAGGCAAATCGAGCATGCTCTTAATTGATTCATGGATTATGCTCTAACGCGAACATCTAGGATGCGTTCGAGAAGATGCTATTCGCGCTATTTAGCGCTACAAACTGTTCGCAGAGCTGCAGATAGCGCTACAAACACGATCATGACACTAATGGTAGTGTTATGTCACAATTACGCGCTATCAACGCTGTTTTTTTCGATATAGTGTATTGGTAGCGTTAGCGTTTACAAATCATGAACAACCCTGTGTAGTGTAGCGTTTAACATTCAAGGTAGATTAATGTTTGAGGGGATTGTTCTCGAGTGGCACCAAACTTCTCTCTCTTTAAAATTTCGTAGAGTAAACGTAATGTGAATTTCAAATTTTATTGTAGTGAATGCAATCTCAATTTCAATCTCTGCAATTGATGGCTTGCCACTAGGCTGGAGTGAATGTAATTCTAGCTTGTATCATCTTTAACTTTTCAAAGTTTCTGCAGAGTTCAACTTGTATTTGATTTCATTACAAATGTAAAAGTCAAAGGTATCTTATTATTGACGATTTTAATTCCCATGAAAAAAGTTACAGCTATACGCTATTGCAATATAGCGTGGCAGAGTATTCCACTGCAGATGCTTAAGGATTCTTTCTTTTATCTGATTAATTTAAATGATCTAGTTTCCACCGAAGATTTAAACTGAATCAGAATATAAGAACTATTGGGTTGTCCGGAAATTTCGTGCTGACTAACCTAATTTAATGTATACTAAAATTTAAATCTTCTGCGTTTCAATTTTCCTTCAACGGCATGAACTTTCTGGACAACCCAATATAATCGTGCATTCCCCTTTCGTTCGATTGTAACAATACTCGACTGTAGTTGATGGTTCTTACATTTTGATCCGGATTAACCCTCGGTGGAAAATAGGCCAGTATAACTATTAATTATTTATCTAGTTTATATTGTTCACTCGGCCTAGCGGCAAGCCATCATAGAGATTGATTGTGTTCTGTTATTCACTACGAGAAAAAAAAAAATTTACAAATCCTTTAACGTTACAAATACTTTACAAAATCCTAAAAATTTAAATTACAGAGAAAAGTTTGGTCGGTAATTGAAAACAGAATCTCCTACATTAACTTAACCTCAATAAATATTAAATCTTTCTGGATGCTATCAAGGCTACGCTAGAATCGTTCATGGAGCGATCTTTGCTAACGCTATCGCACTATTGATTTCATGAACAGTGTATCGTTTGCGTCCAATAGCGCGAATAGTGTCTCCCTGAACGTACCCATGTTGGTTCCGGTGACACGAATGTATTAGGCCGGAATCAGACTACGCATTGAAGAATGAGATTGAAGATTGAAAAATTGAAATTTGACCAATCAGAACAAAAGGAGCCAAAATTTCTTTGTTCTCATTAGTGAAATTTCTATCTTTAATCTTAATCTTTAATGTATAGTCTGATTTCGGCCTTAGTGCGTGTTGGATATGTTAGAGATGCGACGCAAACAAACCTTCCAGTCTTGCTTTCATTCAAACTTTCATTCATAAGCCATTCCCTCTCTAATGGTATAAGCTCTATGGTGAGAATAGAGCTGTCTAGGTTGCAACTTCTAGGCAGTTAGGCCCTAAGCGGATATGTTTTTTTTTTTGTTCGAGGCAGTGTAACTATCTCGAACCAATAAGCACTATTGTCTATACACTCCACATGATAGATTTCCTAACCTCAATAGTTGTCAACTTTAACGCTCAATATCTTATTTCATAAGGCAATCCCGGACTTTTTTCTGCCAGATTCTTTTATTTTACGCAAAAACGCGTCGAATGAGCTTAATTTCATCGAAATCGGAGATGAAATAGTTTCTAAAGAATTACCTTTTTTTTTTAAATTATAAAAGTTACAAAAACATTTAAATATATATTATATATATATATATATATATATATATATATATATATATATAGAGTATAAATAGAATAATCTTTCCTAAATATAAAAAAATAGTTAAAAGATCATTGTTCTTATATTAAAGCACTAGATATGTAGGTATTCTCATCCACCATTTTGGTTCTACTTGATTGTATAGTACAATTAGTAACAAAGGCACTGACGAGATACTACACCATCAATCTTAAAGACCGTCAATCCTGGGCAAATTTTTCGGAATAAAAAGGGCTCCAAGGGCCCAGAGGTAATTGAAGAACGCTAACATTATCGACAATTGATATAAATTTGCTATTATTAACGTAAATATTTAATTAAATAGTTAATACATTATTAAATTCATGATTTTTTATTACATAAATATGTATATTTTATAAGCTGTAATATCTTAATTTTGTAATTTTAATGTTTTAAAATATAGCAACTAAATATAACTAGCTATTGCTCTAAGCCCTTTCTTTCATTTTAATACATTTTATTAATTGAGCGTGGATATTCAAATTTATATAATATAATTATATATTGAAAAATTACAATTTTTTTCTCTGCAGTTATCATCTCTGTTGATAATCAAACTTTGATGATAACAATTTTAAAGAAAAATCGAGTATTATTGAGTTCTAAATGCATAAATATATCTACTAAATTATTAAATCAAAATTAATACAATATTATCAATTTTAAACTTTATTATCAATTTTAAACTCTTTATCATTTCAATATTCACAAGGAACTCCTGTAAGGATATCGGTCTTTAATAATATCTCATCGCTGATAAAGATAAATGTTAATTAAGAAAACTTCAAATTGTAATAAAAATACATTGCATCGATGCATTTTCGCATAAAAATAAAGATTTGAAAACAGTGTTATTTTGCTCCGCAAACCGAAATATTAATTCTTAAAATCGACGATATTCGGGTTAGGAAATCTGTCACAGCAGTGGTTCACTGCTTTATAAATACTGTTTAAAAACACAAATTCATTGTTTTTAAAATACAAATTCTATTTTAGAAGAGAATTTGTGTTTTTATAGCCTAGTGAATTATTGTTATGACAAATTTTCTAACCCGAGCAGTTATCGATTAAGTATTAATATCTTAGTAGAGCGGAGCGATACATTTTTCTTGTCAAATCTTTATTTTTACACGAAAATGCATCAATTCAATGTATTTTTATCAAAATTTGGGTTCTTCTTAACATTTACCTTTGTCACTAATCGTACTATAATCTATCAATCAATTGGAACAAAATGGCGGATGAGAATACCTCTTAGGCCGGAATCAGATTATGCATTGAAGATTGAGATTAAAGATTAAAGACTGAAATTTCATCAATGAAGACAAAGAAGTTTTGGCATTTTTTGTTCTGATTGATCAAACTTCAATCTTTCAATCTTCAATCTTCAATGCGTAATCTTATTTTGGCCTTAGAGACATGGCATATAGACATGGAGGGAGCATTGTGGTTCAGAATTGTGACGAAGATGCGTGTGAGAAAGAAAGATATATAACAAGATGACGTGTAAGAAAGACAGATGTATACATGGGACATTCGTTCTCTCTGTGCATGCTTTAAAATATAATAATAATAATTATACCAATAATAATAATAATTATACTATATTAACTTATTATTTATTATAGTATCTATCAATTATTATATATTATAGTGTCTGCAACGTTGACACATGCGCAGAGGATGAAAGTTCCATGTAATCTTTTTCTCTTACACGCATCTTGGACACACATTTAGACCACAAGAGGCAATGCTCCCTCTATGTCTATATGTTCTAAGAAATACTTATCTAATGCCCGTTCATAATCAGGCCTTTATATTTAAGGCTTCCTTAAATTTATTTTCAGATACTCTACAAATTATTTCATTGGCTACTAAGCATCTAAAGATAAATTTAAGGAAGCCTAAGCACAAAGTCTGACTGTGAATATGAGCATAAGTGCCTTGCATCCATATTCATAATCCTTCCTTAAGGAATGAGGATTCCTTGTTCCTCATTTCATGTTTCATAAAATCTTCCTTGTCTAAACAAGGAGCCTCATTAACTTCTTTTTCTCAAGGGAGATTACGAATTTCCTTGAGGAGGAGATGCAGCTCATAATCAAGCAAATCTCCAAATTTAGTTCGTCACACCAGTCTTTTTATTTTCGATAGCTTTTAATTTAAATCTGTATTAATAATTATTTTCGATAGCTTTTTTCAGAAATAAACCGCACTAAAAACATTATGGCGAATTTGATTGGGAGCACTGATGTATATTAAAGCCGTTATACACTGATTTGAGTATAAAACTAAAATGCAAATATTTCGAATTACAAAATACATATTTACCTAATAGTACAATAAAATGTATTAAATATTTCACAATTTAATCGATTTCTATGTTTATTTATAAATATATATTTATTTTGTGTATGTACGGCGGTTTGAATGTGCGTCCAATAAAATTCGCTATTAGTTTTATTTTTGTCCATTATTGTTGCAAAATATTTAATCACTTTATTTAATCAATAATGCCTTTATAACCTTTATTATTCGTAATTTATGATATTAGGTATGCATATACTATATATTATAACATGCTGCCCTCAGTAGGTTATTAAAATCCCTAAAATATTCCTTCCTTCGAGAAGACAGACTTGAGATCTGTTTATGAAACAAAGAGACCTTGGAGAATCGAGGAATCCTTCATGGAGGCTTCTTCCATTCTTAAAATAAAGAAGGACTATGAATATGGGTGTTAAAATCCAGAGTTGGACAGGTAAAACTCGATGTAAATTACACAGTTTTTTAGACATGTAAAATACTAGGTATTTTACGTTTTTAGGATGCGATTACATGAAGCGCGATATGCAATACAGTAACTAATAGTAACTAACTAAGCAAATAGAAAATCGCGTACTACTTATATTACTATACACTGTTATGCACTTTTTAATGGAATTTAATTGATTTAAACGCAATTATTAAATAAATCTGTTAAAAAAATAAAAATATCGATAAAATATGCATAAAAATAATATATTAAAAAAAATTCATACTAATATAAGTTGTCTAGTTCGTGCCACAAACCGCGTGCAAACCGCGCTCCATGTAATTGTATCCTTATGACTTCTGCACACTGGAAAATGTGATGCGATAGCCAATAAACTTACAGCTTCTAATGTGTTCATTGGTTACCGTCTCATTTTGTCGCGCGGCAAGCATTTCCGCGTCCAGTGTGCAGGAGCCATTATTCTCTTACGATGGCCTAGTTTCCACCAAGAATTTAATCCGGATCAAAATATAAGAACCAACTACAGTCGAGCATTCCCTGTTGTTTAATTGTAATAGGGGAATACTCGACTGTAGTTGATTGGTTCTTATATTCTGATCCGGATTAAACCCTCGGAAACTAGTTAAAATACATCGAACTAGAGTCCCTATAAGAAAGTCGCGTCAATGTGAAGTAAAATGGCGTCTAACAGGGACTCTATTAGAGAGAAGGGCTCTAGATTCTCTATTACGTAGAGCGTAGAGTCATGGTGAAAGCTTTGATTAATAAAGTGATGAAATTATTTTATATGTATCAAAATTATAAATAGGTAAGCTTATACATTATTATAATTAAATTTCGAATTAAAAATATATAAGATATAGATATTATGTGGTAAGAAGCGTCGAAAGTGACATTCTTATCTTGTTATCAATCATATAATTTTAACGTCTTCTTTGCAGAAAACATGACTATAAAACATGATTAAAACATATTGTCAAAAAGAGCGTTTAAAATTACCAGCATATAGCATATTTGATGATGGCAAGATATTTTATTGTAAAATAAAAATATTGTTAAATGAAAGTGTTATTTTATTACTGTTTCATATCACTATTTCAGTTCTAAAAATGTAAAATTATAAAAAATAGATCTATTTCTTTCAATATTTTGTAATTTAATATAAATTCTACTTGTCAATATTATATAACGTAAAATTTTACTCTTAATTTCTAAAATCTAAATCACCACGTTCACGATACTCAAAGTGGGGATATAATAACATCGATGATTGGTTTCGCCATTTTAATTCAAAGCCAATAAAAATATTGACAAGATTGGCGCTACTCTCTTGGCCGGAATCAGACTACACATTGAAAATTAAGATTGAAGATTAAAAATTGAAATTTGATCAATAAGCCCAGATCTTCATACAGATAACAGCGCTTTGATACGGAGTGCTGATTGGTGAAAAGCTAATTGTATAGGTAAAATTTATCCTCGTACACGTCATCCCGTTTTTCAAGCGTTCAATGTCAAAGCGCTGTTGCCCGTATGAGAAACCGGGTTAAGAACAAAAAAATTTTTGCTTTTTTTGTTCCGATTGCTTAAATTTTAATTTTTTAATCTTCAATGCATAGTCTGATTTCGACCTAAGGTTATGCATTGAAGATTGAGATTAAAAATTGAAATTTCACCAATGAGGACAAAGAAATTTGGCTCCTTTTGTTCAAACTGATCAAACTTCGATTTTTCAATTTTCAATCTCATTCTTCAATGCGTAATCTAATTCTAGCCTTATAGAGACTCTACATCGAACGCGCTTTGTACGCCACTTCAAGTCGTTGATGGAACTTCAGCCATTGCCAACTTGCCACATCATTGATTGTTGATATTTTTGAAAAATTTAATTACATCATTCACATCTGAAACCTCAAGACAATTGCTGTATGCTGTAAGCTGTTGTTGTGCGATGTATACTGTGTGCACAATAATTAAAAAGAAATGAGTTACAGCGGTAGACCGTTTCATGATTTTTGAAAGAAAGATGGTTATGGGCTATGTTTGATTAAATCTTTTGACGTCTAATGTCATACAACGAGTCACTGCGTCACAGCTCACAGCATATCTTGTTTTCTGTTAAAATTTTAAAGGTTAGAGACGTGTATATTATGTTTTATACATGTATATTATGTGTAACATAAAAAATCCTAGAAATTGTCAAATGTTTCAACTCTGATCTGAGCACAAGAATTGTCGTAACATTTATTTAGACTTAATGGCTCCTGCACACAAAACGCGGCAACGCTTGCCGCTCAGCGGAAATTGTTGCACTAGCCTATAATTCTATAATCTTAAGGTTTCACTTGCAAAACTTCTAGAAATTATGTAATACTACTTCCGCTGCGCGGCAAAAGTTGATTGAGTTCAACTTTTATCACGCGGTGGAAATTATATATTACTTCCGAACAAGTGAGATGTTAATTGGTTGTCGCGCCAACTTTCCGCACGGCAAACGTCATCGCGTTCTGTATGCAGGAGCCATTAAATTGTAGACATAAGTAATACATAAACTTTCACGTATGACGTACAACTTATTGCTATCTCCAAGAGATAATAAGGCATATATCATACGTCAATGCTTGTGCGTTATTTACATCTACAACTTAAATCTCTAAGTAATAGCGTTTTCTTTTGGGATACATTGAATGTAACCTTGCACTACACCAGTACACATATACTTGCATCAGTGCTGCACTACACAAGTATACATATACTATAGTGTACACTACTTCATGCTATTGTATTTAATTCTGCTGTCGGTTGATTTTTATTTTCAAATTTTTAATGTCACACTGGCTCTATATCGTCTCTTTGAAATCATGTAGCAAAACCCCATTTCGTGCATAAAATTTGCACTACATTATAGCCACGGAAACATATTACACTGAATGAGTTTGCCTACCATCAGCCAAGGAAACATGCTACACTGTCTAAATATTGCGACAGTGCAGCCAAGAAAAAATGCTGTAAGTGTTACGACAATTTTTATGCTTAGACCCTTACTTACATATATTATATATACAATCTTTATAAATGGGCGAATTCAAGATGGCGAAGCGGCTAGGCATATTTACCGATTGAATATGTTTGATTGGATATATAAGTAACAACCAATTATATTTATTTGCTCGATGAGCAGGCCGCTTTTATCAACTTGAATGCGCCCATATCATAGTATAATCATACCCAGTAGCGATATTGAATGTCGGCATCTTTGATGTAAGTGTTCTTAAGGGTTCTCTATATAGAAATCGTAAACGATCGTGGAGTCTTAAATCGTAGGAAACCAACTAACAATCAAATATAAGAAGAATATGATTAGAATTGGTTAGTTTCCTACGATTTAAGATTCCACGATCGTCTATGTAGAGGATCCTTTAGGTCACATTCACCGTCATGTTGTAAAGTGGAGAGCTATGATAAGACAGGTTCTTCAATTTGAATTTCTGTTAAGTTCCTAATATGTCCACCATATTTCTAAGTATAAACCGACCCACTAAAAATTGCGCACTAAAAATTGCTCACAAAAAAAGATCACAAAAAAAAATTCACTGTCGCAATGGGTATGATTATACTGTGTCCATATATTGATTATACCAAAGAGAAATCTGAGAGAGAACATGATGGCCCAAAACCTGTAACCGCAAAATGCTTCCGCACACTACTGCCCTCTGACAAAGTGGATGTACATAGGAACGTCCACTTTTCTACATAGAACGATTATATAAATCAAATATCGATTTATCATCTTGAAAAATGGACGATATACCCTAAGAAAAGTCGTCCTTTCTCACATTCGCTTGTGAACTCCCAACTGGC
>Ga0157364_1006040_pt1 | contig 12387 bp, 3 predicted proteins | sample AttsexASBM2_FD_111476 | JGI IMG/M metagenome (GOLD analysis project Ga0157364, IMG submission 111476) | Fungus gardens microbial communities from leaf cutter ant in Ribeirão Preto, State of São Paulo, Brazil - Atta sexdens ASBM2 | ecosystem: Host-associated > Fungi > Mycelium > Unclassified ...
ATATATATATATATATGTATCGCAAAGAGAGAAAGAGAGAGAGATATGGGCGAAAAGATGAGAGAAGGGGAATGATTAAAAGTATTTATCAACATTATTTCACATAAATATGCTTTATTAAAATAGCTTTTCAGATATTTGCTAAAATTAGTGTATATCGTAAATTTTATGTCATCGTGGACGTTCCCCCTTTTTTTTTCTCTCGGCAGATCAGCAGATTCGATTAATCCCTTGTGATTCTCTTCGTGGGTTCCCTTCGGGATGCGGAAAACGCGGTGAGAAAACGCCATCGCGTAACCTAGGCCATTCGTTCTCGTGCGAATTTATGGTTTCGCACGGTGACGGCGTCGAGTCGGCTAACGAACCGACCTACCGCGGTTTAATTTAAAACCACCGGCGAGTGGGTCTCTTCCGGTCGATTAGGAGCTGGACAAGTCTTTCCTGAAGGAGGGCTGGCGTTCTATGTCTCTTTCTCTCGCTCTCTCTTTCTACTCTTCCGTTTCTCCTTTTTCCTTCACCTTTCCCCTTTCCTCTCTCACTTGTTTTGCCGCCTACGGTGTTTCTGCTCGCGGTGTTATCCGGTCGCGTTTATTTACTGATACTGCGTTCTCGAGCTAGCCACACGATTGTGTACATAAATCCAGTTAGCCTTTTGCACTCGTCCTTCTTCCCTGCCCTGTTATCACTCTCCTTCGTTTTCACTCTCTCTTCCGTTTGCTGCGATTTTCTCGCGTGAGCTTCCGACTTTTCACTGAAGCTGTCATGTTATTTTTTTTTATAAGAGAACTGTAAATGGCAGTTGAAATTATTTGAGAGAATTGACGATTATTTCGAGAAATAGTTTGTTTTAGTAGACATTTATGATGTAATATATACGTCTAACTTACATTTACATAAATTGATATTATATTTGTCTAAATTAATGCAAAAAGATATTGTTTTTCGATCAAGTTTGTATGCACAGAAAAATATTTCTTTACATTTGATATTTCTATTTATTTTACTTACATTTATTTTACTAAAATGTAATTTTAAATGATACATTATTTTATTAAATATAAATAAATATAATTTTTAGTTTTATTACGCTAAATTATATCATTTGGCAGAAAAAACACCTTTGCAATATTTTTTGACAAAGTAATATTTTCTTTGATTACATTTAATATTATTTAATAAAATAAAAGATTAGTTGCTAATTCATTAAAGTCGAGTTAATCTGTGAATAATAAAATGCGCGAATAATAAAACACCACCGCAAGATAAATAAGGTGAAGTTATATTTATACCATCCAGTTATATTTATACCATCGTAAATAAGAATACTAGATAAAATAAAGAGCTCAGTATCATGAAATTTTTTATGCTGCAGAAAAACGCAAGCAATAAGAAGCCTCGTAAGCAAATCGGCCAACTACAATGTAGAAATGACATAAGCAGCAAATCAACATTTTTGATTGATCTCCTAATTGATTGCGTCTTTTACTCTATTCCACTTGGTTTTTACTTATGAGATATACAGCTCCGCCGGTCCATCTCGTAGATTAGCGAGTTATGAATTTGCTACTTATACGATTTTTTTTATGTTACAGTTCATTTTTTTACATGTACGTCTTTATACATAAGAATTTTTATTAACATACTGTTATTCGGTTTGTAAATTCGGTTCGTAATGTTATCATTAATAAAACATGTATAATGTTCAAAGTATATTTCATATTTTTTTATTCGACAGATAGTTAGAATGGCAGCATCAATTAGTCAATTTGATAACCATAAACCACAAAAATTGTGACAATGAAGAGTTAAAACTTTTGTAACGAACGCAGAATAAAAAGGACATAAAGGAATTTGTATCTATTGTACAATCTTCCAAATAAATCTTTACTACATAAGAATTTTTAATAGAAAAAATTTTTCCATATTATATTTAACTCTTGAAAGCTTTAAAAGTTAACATTCAATAAAGATTGAGGTTTCAATTTTTAATATAACTTATTGTGTGTGTTCTGTTCTCTCGCTATATACATTTGACGATACATATTTTTTTCCCTCTATCACTGATATGTAAACAGTTATGAAAGCAATTCTATTAATAATCAATATAATGTATTATATAAGACCGTATATGTGTGTGATGACACAAACTATAGAAATCAATGCTTGTCTTCTTAGATGGATCTTAAATGCTTGTATAATTTTATGTGAATTTATATATTACATATGTACTTTGAAACGCACGAAATAATTTTTCAATTTTGAAACGGTAACTCTACTAAACTTAGAATCATACAAGTATTTAAAATTCAGTTAAACTGTTTAAGGCATTGATTTCTATAGTTTGTGTTATCACATATATCCTATAATATATTATATTGATTATTAATAGAATTACTTTCATAACTGTTCGCATATCAATGTTAATAATGCATTATTTATTATAGTAAAATATATTTTTAATAATAAATATTTGAAGCTCATTAGTGTTAACAATTTTGAAAGATTTTAAGATTTTTTACATACCTTTAAAAATTTACAAAATATGAAAAGAAGGAATAATTGTAAAAACTCCAGAATAATGCGGATTATGGAAAACTACATAATTCTAAAATTCTTCTGTATCTACTACAGTTCTAAATAATGTAAAAGAAATGTAACTAAATTAAAATAATTGTGCATTTAAAATTTTGTCAAATTATTATAATATCATTGACTAATATAGTGAAATCTAGATAACTCGAGCCTCCATAGTTCCTCTGAAACTTCTATTAGACGAAAATTTTGTTCATTCCCTTCCATTGTGCTATAGAAAATCTCTATAAATTAAAAATAAAACTTACATTAACTCAAATTATTTATCAGATATTTAGATTTTTATATTAGTATGGCTCACTAATAAATTATATTACTTAAAATTGTAATATTTGACAATGCGATTGTAATTATTTATTAATCCGACCGATCTTCAAAACATTTATAACATGTATGCAATAAATAATTTACTATCAAAAATTGAATTTTTTTCCTTTAAAAATAATTATAATCGAAAACTTATTAATTCTCGTACAAAAAACTTATTAATTCTCGTCGAATTTCGTAAATTGAATTTTCATATATTAACTCTCTTTTACTAAAAAAATTTGATAAATTGAAACCTCTATGTCTAGAAGATTTAATTCTTGCCTTGAGATTCAAATTATCGAGACTTGATTGTATTATATTTATAATTTTATTTTACTCTTGCAAAACGATAGTTTACGTTACTAGTTCAGTGAGTCACAATGAACTTCAAGCTGTTAAATTGTTAAATGTCCTATCTCTTCAATTTGTTATAATTATCTTAAGTACATGTTAGCGGTAGTGCATTGTAGCTTATAATTTTAACTTATATTAGTAAACTTATACAGTACAATATTGCAGCTCCAGATGTATGCAGGATGCTAGAAGTATCGACACAACTGTTAAATATCCTATCTCTCCAATTTGTTACAACTATCTTAAATACATGTTAGGGAAGTGCATTGTAGTTTATAATTTTAACTTATATTAGTACGGTACTGTAGCTCCAGATGCAGGATGCTACAAATACGAATACACAGTTAAATAATCTTATAGAAATTATTCGAATATGGTATACGATTGTATGTTATAAAGAAATTGGTCTATTGTATTTCGTTCGTCGAAATCAATTTATGTAATAAACTAAATAAATATAAGATAATCGTATTAATAATTGCTCGATCGATTTTCACAACCATTGGTATTATTTTTTATTAGTTTGTCTAGAGAGATTGAAGAACGAAACTGTGATTAAGTTGTTAGGTCATCATCAATTTCCACTATCCAACAAATCCGTGATGACATTCGGGTAATTCCAATCCGCAAGATGTTGAAGAGGCGCAAATCCCAAATAACAGCTTCCCTGATCAGTATCAAACTATTAGATCCCTTCCCATCAGATGGAATCCGAAATAACAGTCTGCGTTATATTCTTATAATTAATATCACAATGAATATAAGTACTATCGAGAAGCAACACTCATATTCTTAATTTTATTTTCTGAAAATAATGAATTCTTATTATCAATAAACGCAAAATACATTTTAAAACTCTAAAGAAAGAAAAAAGTTTAGATATAAATATAAGTTCTAAATATAACATGTGTATAATATGTGTATAATATGTGTAATATGTGTAACACATTTTTTGTTAACACAATTATTACTAAAGTAACATACAGTATAATATGATAGCCGCCAAGCGGCTGATAGTCTAATTAAAATGTTTAGATTATGTGCAGTTATGAATCTTATATCTACTTAATTATATTTATGTTTGCATCACGGAAACCATTTAATCACGTGTATTTTTATGGTGTACACACAATCTAATCGTGAATTATGATTTTAGATGAACAATAGCGTAGAAAAGAAAGAGGAACTGAATCATTTGAACGCGGCATAGGCGAAAGAGGAAGTCTCGAAAGTAGTTAGAAAGTATCCAAGATATATTGGAAGTAGTTTTACGAAATTTTTTTTGATATTTGTAACTAAAGTTATAAAAAGAATTTTATTATAAAATTATAAAATTTTTTTGGCTTTTTTAAAAAGATTTTTCCTGTACTTTCAAATAACAATGTTAATTTTAGTGAAAAAAATTTAACAATATGAAAAAAATTTTTTTAGTTTTAAACAAGTAAATGAGAAATTATATCTTTCAAAAATTCAAAAAAAATTATTCTCAAAAATATTCTAATATATAAGGGGTAGTCGCCTATATCATATGTTTAAACATGATTGTAAAAGTATCGAAGAGATCAGAATATTTCTGTATTTACATTAAACTATAGTTCATACAATAAAACAAAAGAAATATTTTTACAAAATGAACATTGAATTATTGTTTAAAATTATTGTTTAAAAAAAAAGTAACTTACAGTACGATTTGGAGATCGGATTGTTAAATTGTATCTGAGTTCTTAAATTCTTCTAATAAATAATTATTAGTTTTTGTAAAAAAAAAGATCTAAATTTTCTTAAAATCTAACAAATAATATCAATAATGTATAATTTTTAGTAAGTTATCTTTAAAAATCTTAATACAAACATACTTTTTCTCAAACAAATGTCAAAATATAGTAATTATAAAGTATTATTCAGTTACTCAATTTTAACATATTATTTTATCTTAAATGTAGATACTAAAGATAATAAAAATTAGCAACGGATATTATTTAACTATTTAATTTATGTTATTTTTATGTTATTTTATTTTATTTTAACTATAGACACATTATATAGTGACAAGTACAATTTACTAAAACCCTCTATTTTGTTAAATTTATCAACAGCAACATAAATATATTACTAATTTGATGCTGTATTTATTGTTAGAAAGAGTTTTTTTTTGAATACTATAGTTATAATTATCTATAGTACACTAAATTCCAATTACACGTCGTGTGCTGATTATTACACCTTAAGTAAATTGTATAAAAACTTAGATCAGAAACTGAACAAAATCAATTTTGAATGTCACTCGTAAATGAATGATTCGAAGATAAAATAAAAATAACAGTACTTAAGCCATGTTACTAACGTTACATGTACATCGTCACCTTTAAAAAAAATGTTCACTTCATTTAGAAAATACAATTAACGATTTAATCGCCAATGTGACTTAGACAACTCCACCCTATATACAAAATATGATAAAGGAAATTGCAATGGGATTCATTTATAAACAAATACTTTTTCTAAAAAAATTGGAATTTTAGTCTAATTATTAAAATAAATAGATTTTTTAAGATACTTTTTTTTGCATTTAATTTTTCAATGTATTTTTACTCAATCATTTATTAATGATTGTAAAAAATTTAACTACGTTTAGAAATTAAAGTTTTAAAAAATTTTACATTTAAAAATTGATGTTTTTATCTGAAAGTACAAGAAATATTATAAAAAATTCTTGTCTATAAAAATTTTGCATATTTTATAATTTTATACGTAGCTACAAATATCAAAAAAAGAAAAAACTTTTTAAAATGATTATCTCTAATATCTTAGAGCATATAACTTATTTTTTCGACTTTCAATCTTACATATATAGTAAAATATTTTTATGATTACTTTAAAAAATCTGAAGCAATTCATATTTTTTAAATTGTCTTCTGACACGGAATGCATACTTAAACATTGTTATTTGATATTATTTTTGGAACAAACAAAGAACTATTTTTATTTTAATTACCCATTATACTTGAGCATTTTACATAATTATTATTTTAATGATCTAACAAAATTATTTGTAGATTTGTATTTATAACAAAATTTTTAAATATTCAATTAAAATTATTCTAAACTATATTTAAAAAAGGAGAGCATTCAGCCAAAACACAAATTATTATTACAAATTCAGTAGTGATATCAGTAGTGATAAAGTTATTATTACAAATTCATTACATAAACATTTTAACCGATATTCGGTCTTCTTCAATATGTTCTTTTTAATTTCTTAGTATATTCCCCTTAGTATATTTTCCAACCCTATTTTTGAGGGGGTCACAGTACCATGCCTATCAATTTAGCTTTAGAGCCTCTTCGGGGAATAAAGGCTTGCTTTTTGTATTTGGTAGTGGTTTGCATTCTTATTCCTTAGAATTTGTCAAATACTCGAGGGGACCTACAGTTTAACGCCGAATCCGAACGGCGAAAAATCGCGTATGGGACGCAAGTGGCATCGAACAAATCTACACGTCAATTGTACTGAGCGGCGAACCACTCGGCGCTCCTTCTTCAGTATGTTAATATATAATGTTAAATACAATAATATATATAAAGTTATGTAATATATAATGTTAATCATATTGAAGAAGGAGCTGAAACGTTTATGAATTTGTAATAATAACTTTAAATATGATATCGCTAATAACTGGCGTTTTGGCTGAATGTTTCTTTTTTTAATATAGCTTATAATTATTAAGCCATTATTTACTTCTATATTATAAAATCATTCTTTCCGTATACAATTCCGTTTCTAATCTAATCGTCTATTCTAAACTTTGCGTTAGTTTCGGAAATTTTTATTTTTTCAACTCCAACCTTTTTACTACTATTAATGAGATAGATCTCATCAATCCTTGATTCTAAATTCTAAAGAGCCTTGAAGATGATTTCATATTTACATGAAATCTCAGATTTTTTATTTTAATTTCTATTCTCGATTCTGTATTTAGGTATACTAATTTGTAAATTCAATATTAATTTCCAAGAAGAAGAGAAAACGTATTTTCCTAATTAAAATATATATTAAATATATAAAGAATATGTAGACCGATATATTTTTGTGAAAAAATATACTTATTTCTTAATTCTTTATTTATTTTATTTAATTTATTCTACTTTATTGTTCTGTAAAGATGTATCAAGATAAAATTCATATTTTATTCATCTTTTGCTATATCATTTGTTTGCAATAAGTTTTTTGTTACGTTTTCTAAACATAGATAAATAAAGCTAAAGATTATATTAACCTTCGTTGTTACCACTGGTCAAATTGATCCATAATCCGAATTTCTATATAACTTTTCATAGTTTTTCCTAGTTCAGAATAGAATTTCTATATAACTTTTCATAGTTTTTCCTAGTTCATAACCAAGCTTTATTATCAATTAGAAGTTTGAAGTCTTCTCTGTCGAGAGAGACTATTTATATAAAATGCATCATGTATAGCAGGTTTTTTAAAGAAAAAATAATACCTTCTTTATGTGTAAAAAAAATTTTTTTTTTTGAAATATGCATTAGTGCATACCTATTTTTATGTAAAAATATTACATTTTAGGTGTGTCACCATAAAATTAAAAACAAAATTAAAAAATGAAGAAGTTCCCTGAATTGCTTGGATTATTGCTTATTGGGTAATTGTACTAAGTTTTATCTAGTATGCCCAGAGAAAAGTTTCTTCGATTCAAAATAAATTTTATTTAATTTCGAAAAATAATGCTCAAATAAAATAAATGACGTTCAAATCAAAGGAATTTTTTCTTTAACCATGTAGTAAAGAAATATTTCTTTGAATCAAAGAACCTTTCTCTGGGTGTAACTGAACAGTATAACTATTCAGAATATCAATCAAGATCTAACACTTTTCTCACAATTACTGCACAGTAAAGAGATACAAAATCTGAATTCAGTTACTGAGTAGGAACAAAAGGATAATAAATAGATAAAAAAAACTATGTAAAATAAATTATATACTGCATGAGTAATGCTCCTTGCACACTGCAAGCTAGGAATAAAGTTGCCGAAATCACACAACTTTTCACATAAAAGCTTATAACTCAGAAATTATGAGAAATATTTTGAAGTTTTTCAGCATAATAAATTGCACTCTTTTCCTTTTCTTATGTAATTTTTTCATAATCTTTTGCATTATTATAATGTTTTAAATGACGATTTTTTTTAATATGATTTTAGCAACGAGGAAATCCGCTGCTTAAATTGTGCCATACTAATATTTCTCATTTAAAACATTATAATAATGCAAAAAAATTTAAAAATTAAGAAAAGGAAAAATTTTAATTTTATTATGCTGTTAAAGCTTAAGAATATATTTTTCATTATTTCTGAAAAACACGATAATTTTCAGAAAGTAATTGAAAGAGTTTTTATGTGAAACAAAATGAACACTTCGTTAATTTACAATAAATATTTTTACATAATAATAAAAGGAATGTAAAGGAATGTAAAGAAATGTAAAAATATTAGGCAATGTGCGTGATTCAGAAGGTGAAATTGTGTGCGAAGACTACATAATGTTATAATTTAGAAAACTAGAACATTTTCTAAACTTTTTATTTATTTATTCTGTGAACAAAAATGTAAACTTTAACTCTATTAATTTAATTTTAATAATATTTTAATCATGACACACAAATGATCAAAACTTAGACTATTTAACTTATATTGTCTATAATTTTTTTGCTGTGAAATACATTGAAAAGTAGCAACATTATCATTTATTTTATATAATATTTTTATTTAAATACTCTTATTTTAATTCTCCTATTCATGTTACGAATATAACACAGCATTGTAATACCATGTAATTCTTAAATAATCCATAAGATAAAGTAAGTATGTAAGTACAATAATTGAATTTTTAAGCGAAGTAGTACATTTTAGGAGCCGGAACGATTTCGGATCTTTACTCTAAGAATAATCTATTAAATCGTATATATATATATACTAAAATGTTCGGCTTCTGATAGGTTATTCATGTGTTATTTCTCGCCATCGTTATATTTAAGGGGAATAAGTATTTAAACATAATGAAAAGCACAGGCAATAGTAACAGGGAATAAAGCACATGCAATAGATTTCATTCAGAAATCATTTTGCATAACTTTTAGTAGTGAAATTTGCAGTTGCATGTGTGTTATTCCTTGTTCTCTAATCTCTCTTGAAATCTTCGTAACAGAATTACGTGCTACAAACTCTATAAATTCTTCAAATCTTTTTTCGCTCATATTTTTGTACGCGTTTACTTTCACACATTTTTAACTATATAACTTTACAAGTAACATAAAAATAAGTATGCTTTACAGAGCTAGATGTAATTATATTTATTATATCTATTATACATGAGCATTGTATAACTTAATAACTAATTAAAAAAATAGATAATTACTTTTTTAATATTTATACAAAATGTAAAGAATCTTTTAAAGAATTGACTCACATTATTCACATACTGCTTTAATATTGCTATGAAATATTTTTGTATTATAAAGAGAAATTAGTAATATTAGACAGTAACTAACTGGGTATTTAATCAAACTGTATAAATTTATTTCTATCAGAGTCTCCAGATACTCATTATGCAAAAAATACTTGTTACTACTTACATTTTTTTATTTATGGTCCTTACTTATTTTTAATAAAATGATTTTTTGAAAATAAGGTTCCATGATGAAAGTAAAAATGAGTATTTTGACGATATAATTTCGTTTAATTTTATATAAACATAATGTAAAATAATAATGCAAAATTTATTGAAATAATAAAATTGTTTGAACAAAGTATCACATATAATACCGTAATGTGAATACTTACATAAAAGTAACGAAAAGACTTTTATCAGTCTGAGTTGGATTTTAATGCTTAAATAATTTTTGTGTAAATTTATATACATATTCAGTTTTATAACTGCATGCGAAATTATTTTTAATCTTTAAATGCAAACCGAATTGTCGCGAGTAATATTGCAAATTAAATTATCAAATCATTTAATAATATTGATGTTAATAAGCATCTTAAATAATTTGATGTTAATAAGCATTTTAAATATCTTAAATCCAAATCGTTTAATGTAACAAGATTATAATTTAAGTAAACTAATAAACTTTACTGAAATCATGAGTTGTTTAATAATTTAATAAAATTGTTCAAGTATAAAAAAGAGAGAAAGAGAAATTCATATTTTTGAAAAAATATTTACTTTGAGGAGGAGGTAAAGATTTTAATTTTTAAACGTATATGGTATCTTGTAACCACTGTATAATATTTTTATAACATATTCTAGAGGTAGAGTAAAAATTTTAATACGAAAATGTTGAGGTTGCAATCATTTTTTTTAATTATAAACTAATTTCAACTGCTTATAAGTCAAAAACTTTTTATAATTTCTATCATTCTTGAATTCTTTGTGACGTTCTAAGACGAATATCCTATTATGAAAATGTCGAGGATATAATGTATTTTGAATTACAAATTATCTTTAATCGGTTATAATTTAAAAACTATTGTTGTGACATTTTTATATTAGGATTTTTTATTCTACTTCTAAAATACGCTATAAAAGTATTGTATGATGGTTGTGAGACACCCTATAATTTATTGTTACACACGAACAACTAGTATCGGCTCACATAGGCTTTCCAGGTTATTTAATTTTTTATTTAATTTGTTGGAGTCTCTTTATCTTATTATAGATAATAATTATTTGAAAGTCTAATAATTGCATTTCTTAATTTAATATTGATTTGATTGAACTATTCTAATAAATAAATTTTTAGATTTAAGAAAATTTGTTAAATCTAAAGAAATATTTTTCTCTTCATGTTACGTACAGTTGAAAACGATATATTATATTTTTTTTAAGGATTAATATGAAGTGAGTGTTCCTTCCGATTTTATGAGATTTTAATGTTTTGAAAAAAATAAGAGTATTTTTTTATACGTGAGGATTTATTACTCTTTTTAAAAAAATACACTTTTTATTAAAAAATCAGTTTTTTTTTCTTTTAAAAACAAATATCATTAAAACCGTGAGAATAGAAAAAAATATTTGAAATAAAAGTTGAAAAAAAATAGTTTCAAGAGTATTTAATAATAATAATTTTAAAAAATTTGTTTAAATAAAAAAATTTTATTTATAAAAAGCAAAAGTTAAACTTTTTTAAATTGTAATTATTAAGTACTCTTAATACCATTTAATTTTTATTCCAAACATTTTTTTTATCTCTTACAGTTTCGATGATATTTACTTCGCAAGAAAAAAACCAATTTATTCTGAGATATTTCACTCTTTAAAAATGTGATGAAGCATGTAAATAATATAAAATAATACGTATCTCTTATTTTGTCTACAAAACAACATTAAGAGCTTATCAAAATCAGAGAGAAACAGTTGAGTCTCTTCGCTTGTAAAATGTTAAATCAATTACACAGTTATATTAGCATTTTAAAACGTTATTTAAGATGGTTTTGAAAAGCGTAGACTATGTGTGAATACCAGCTCTAATATATTATTATTATATTATTATTATTATTATTATTACTATTACTATTATTATTGTCATTATTATATATTATACATTATTTATTATTTTCTACTGCGATGAATGACATTCATAATAAAATTTTTTATTTCTGCATATATACTTGACGTACTAATAATTCTCAAACTGCTGCTTATTAATTTATAATCTATTCATATATGGATATATAATTATATACATTATTAATATAATATTAATAAAATTTATAGTATTATCCCATTCTGCTCTTGCGTAAGGAATGTTCTCGATGTAATATTCCATTTACAGTAGAACGAGGTTTCAACAGGACGATTATTCGCGGACGAACTCCCGCGCCGTTGCAACAACTCGCTACCGCTGGTTAGCGACTTGCTAAACGTGGCGCACTTGCGGAATGCAATTTTACGTACGAAATGCGACGTTACATAAGTTATTATGGGTAATACACCGGGAACGGGGTCGCTAATTGTAAGATAGCGCAGAGGAAGCGCATGTGGAAGGGAAACATTCACCGGCACGTAAAGTAGGTACATGCGTGTGCGTGCAATTATGACGTGGCTACAGGTGA
>Ga0157364_1006041_pt1 | contig 12385 bp, 7 predicted proteins | sample AttsexASBM2_FD_111476 | JGI IMG/M metagenome (GOLD analysis project Ga0157364, IMG submission 111476) | Fungus gardens microbial communities from leaf cutter ant in Ribeirão Preto, State of São Paulo, Brazil - Atta sexdens ASBM2 | ecosystem: Host-associated > Fungi > Mycelium > Unclassified ...
CTGGATCGCTCTAAACAGATACATTATAATCCCCGCTCCGCTGGCCCCTTAGCTCAGTGGTTAGAGCAGGCGACTCATAATCGCTTGGTCGCTGGTTCAAACCCAGCAGGGGCCACCAAATTAGAGAAGGAGTGAGATAAACAATTATCTGACTCCTTTTTATTTGTACGTAAAATGCTTTAAGCTCCCTTTCAAGATATTAACGATCCATCATATAAGCCTTCTAAAATTTCAATAGATAATGGGAAAAGCTTTACCCGAAATTTAGCTTGGATTTCTAAGCGTTATTGATGCCACATTGTATTTGTTATATTGAAGAATCATTCACCACCTTATTCAACCTCACCCTATAAAAATGCTAATGCATGATACTGGTCCAATAGCTTCAAAAGCGATCAGTGTAGCGATAATGCAAATTAGCCCTATCATTAAATTATAAGGCTGAAAAGTACCCCATTCTCGTCGCCATCTTTTCAAAGCTTAAGCCTGTATGAGCCAGCATCAGTATTGCCAAAGTAAATGCACAACGGAAAAACTAATGAATCACTTTGGTAAAAGTGGTTTTTGGAGCCTAGTGGATGATTTAAGCCAATGATAAATATCAATTTAATTTATCATGCAGAATTTTTTGCATGATAAACGCCTCATGATATATAAGATTGGCGAAATACATTAGAGTAATCTCAAAAGAACCCCTTCTCCTTGCAACTTATGGTGTAAAAAATGGATTCATTGCTGCTTCCAGGCGTGCTGGTGCGTAATGGCATTTTGTCTATCGCTGCGGTTTTAAAAAATGATGCCGCTCCAGGTTACGTGACTATTCTGTTAGTCGCTGCGCTTTGCTTTGCCGTTATCCGCTGGCGCAAGCTAGTAAAACGTCGTCGCGCTTCCCTTAGCAGTATCCATGGCATTATCGCAAACACGCCGGAAGATCAATTCAGTCAGCACGTTACCGAAGTCGATGCCAGCATTGCTGCGGCAGATAAAACTGAAGAACAAAAAAGCGTGGCTGAAGCCTGGTATGAGTATCGGGAAACCCATGTAATCGACGATCAGGACGGCAGGCTTGTAGTGCGCAATGCGGTTCGTCCCAGCCAGTTTTTTAACCTGGATGACCTGCACTTTACGCAAGGTTTCTGGCGCATCGTTCCGGGACTCTTTGTGACAGTAGGGCTATCCCTCACCTTCCTGGGCCTGATTTCCGCGCTTAACTCAATGAGTACCTCGCTGGATGATGGCGGTAGCGCAGCATTAGAAGGTTTACTTACCATTGCTTCAGCAAAGTTCATCATGTCCCTGACAGGTCTATGCTGTTCGATTGTCTTTACCATCGCTTTAAGACGCGGCATGTCACATTTAGAAAAAGCAGTTCATGGCCTCAATAGTCTGATTGAAAAACGCCTGACGTTTATAAGCCTCGAAGATCTTTCTATTCGTCAATTAAAAGCCACAATTGAGAGCCGCGAGCATTTCCGCAAGCTGGGACTGGAGATGGTGGCGGAGATTGGCCGCCCGCTACGTGAAGAGCTCCCAAGAGCAATCTCAGAATCTATTAGTACGGCTATTACGCCGGTTATCGAACAGGTTAGCCGTTTGGGCAATGATGGCGTCGGCGAGATGGTACAAAACCTTTCCTCACGTTTTTCTGAAGATGTGGGTCGTGCCTTAGCACAAGCCAGCGAACGCATTTCCCTGGCAGGAGACCAGATTAAATTGCTGGCAGAGCGGATGGATCAAAGCTCAGGAAAAATGGGCAATGAGATGGAAAGCGCGATTGGCCGCTTAGGTCAGGCGGTGGAAACATTGCGTGATGGCATGCAGCAAACGGCAGATACGGCAACATCAGCATTTAATCAGGGTGCCGAAAACCTATTGGCAACCATGAATTCAACCCTACAAGGCATCAAAGACAATACTGGTGAAGGTGCGCGTGCGATGGGCGAAGCGGCTGCCGATATGAAAGCCGCGGCCTTGGGTATTCGCACCGAACTGGAAGCTGCAGCTAAGCAAGGTGCAGAAGCGGCACAGGTGCGCATGTCTGAATCAGCGTCGCAGGCCAGTGACGCTATTGGCCAGGCCGCAACACAAGTGCTTAGCGCTTTTAGCAATACTGCAGGCGAAATCACCAAGGCCACTGAGGCGATGACACAAAAAGCCAGCAGCGAATTGCTTTCGCCTCTGACTGTTATTGCTGAAAAACTGGAAGGCGTGACGGGCATGCTGAGCGAAACCAGCACCGCACTGCGCCGCGCTTCTGAAGGGATTAAAGAAGGCGCTGTCGCCTCGGAAAAGGCCTCGGGCAGCTTCCGTACATCAGCACAATCGCTGACCAGTGCCGCCGATCCGATTCGGGCGATGATAGAGCGCATTGAAGTCAGCACGCGGCAGTTGCGTGAGAGTAGCGAGAATAGCCTTTCTGCTATTGCTCATGCCGCTAAAACCAATGCTGAACAATCCGCAATGACGCTTTCAGCCGCGCAAGAGACATTGGGTGGGCAGCATCGTGCGGTTGAATCCACGCTGACTAATCTTCAATCTTTGATTGCGGCTTTACGCAATCAGGGCGAACGTCTGGATGGCATTGACGAGAAACTTGGCAAGGCATTCGACAGCTACCAACAACAAGTTGCCACATCGGTTGAAACGCTCTTCGATCATGTCAAAACCTTGCAGAATGAACTCATGCCAGCACTGGACACAATGCAGAGTATTGTCGATCAGGCTGAAAACTTCGCACCGAAACAAGGGCGGATCTTATGAGAGCCAGTGCCAGTCGTAAGCGTTCCCATGAAGAGGAAGAAGAGTCGGTTTTTGTCTCGATGACAGACATGACGGTCAGCTTTCTTTTCATTGTTATGGTGCTTCTCGCTTTTTTTGCCAGCCGCTACAACGATAAAAACACCGTCCCGCGTGATGAGTACGAACAGGCGGTACAAACACGCGATAAAACCATCATGGATTTGCGCGCTGAGATTGCGTTGTTAAAGCAGGTTGATCCGCTGGAACAGTATATGTCGCAGGCTGCTGCTGCCCGGCTCAACTTACTCTATCAATTGCGCAATAATCTGAAGCAGTCGTTTCCTGAATTGCCGGTTGATGTCATTCCTGAAGAAGGCACGCTGCGCTTTCAGGGGGAAGGATTGTTTACCAGCAATAGCTATACGCTAAGCGACGATAAGCGAAAAATCGTCGAAGCACTGGCGAAGACGCTCGATTCCCTGTTGCCCTGCTATACCTTCAGCCAAAGCGTCGGATGGGATAAAATCTGTAATCCTTCATTTGCCATTATTGAAGCGGTACAGATTGAAGGTCACACCGATTCCAAAGGGGAAGATGTTTATAACCTGAATCTTTCGACTAACCGAGCCATCACTACGTTTACCAGCATGCTTGCCGCAGCGCCAGACCTGGTCGCACATTTTAATATGCGCAGCCAACCCGTTCTTTCTGTGGCGGGCTACGGTAAAATGCGTCCGGTTAAGCCCAATGACGCTCCGCAAAATATGGCGATGAATCGCCGTATCGATCTCCGCATCATTATGCATACACCGGCCAATGCAGCAGAAATTGAAGCCATCCGCCAGCGCCTGATCGAGCCCCTGAAGAAGGGTACGCCATGAAATTAAGCGATGTTTTTCTAAAGCCGGTAAATCTCTCCAAGCCAGCAATAGCTGTATCAAAAGGTTTAACGGTAAAGGTACAGTCCATTCATGCGCGCTGGCCCGATGTCATTAAAGAGATTGCCGAGCGCGATCGTGAAAAGGTGTTACACAAGCTGCTTGGTTATGTAGAGCGCTGGGAATGGGATGATGTAAAAATGTCCTTTATCTGTTCAGGCGCACCGATTGTGTTTGATAAGGAGTTCAGAACTCAGGAAGAATTTGCTGTACTACAAGAGTTTTATCTGCAGGAAACCATTGTTACGGATTCATCTCCCTTTATTTCTGCAATGATATCGGCCTATATCCGTAGTTATGAACCAGGCTCTGCACATACAATTAAAATTAAAAACTGCCTTGATATCGCCAGCAAACATATGAGCGATAAGTGGAAAGATATTGTCGAGCAACTACCCGAATTCTTTGACGCTAACCAGGCGCATCAAGCTTTAGCAGAGAAGATGATGGCGATGGATTCGCCATGGAAAGAGCTTAAACAGTTTGGAATTACACGTCCGCACGATCCGGGGTTAATGTCGCACGCTCATCTGGCCTATATAGCATTGCTGGCGCCTGGATTGAATGAAAAACCCGCTATTGAGAAACTGTTTGCCTGGTTAAAACCCGATGGTAGAAGTGGTGCTTTGATGAATGGCGCAGCGGAAGCGATTAACGCGCTGTTATCACACTGGCTGCCTACACAGCCTGAAGAGGAGTTTTCTCGCTATCTAACCGAAACGCTGGTGGCCCTTTATGAAGATCCGCGCCTGAGCCGAGGTGGCGTATGGGGAAGCGTAGACGAAGCTTGTCGAAACCTGATCATAAACTGGCTGACACGCGAAAATATTTTGTTCTTTTTAGATGTGGTTTCTGACGTTGAAGACAGCCATATGTGGGAGCCCCGACGCAAGTTCTGGCTTAATTTATACCATCAGGACAAAATTGATTCAGCATGGGTGGCTTTCAGTGCTGAAGCCGATATGCGGGCCAGATCGATAAAAAAGACTATGCGGGAAAGTGCGACCTTAACCTTCGGACGGCAAGTTGCTGGCGGCCGCAGAAATACCTCTTTGCTTATTCTGAAAATTGGACGTTGTATTGTGGTTGAAGGATCACACAACTACAAAGTGCATATTTTTAGCAGTGATAATAAAAAAGCACCTGAGCTATTTAGATTGACCTATGACTGCGAACATATTCGCATGCTCCCTAATCCTGTTGCGATTCCACATCTCAGCGGTTGGCAGGATAAAGTGCGCGAACAAATTGAGTATCTGTCATGACATTTGCTTTCAATCATAATGCAGAAGTGATTACCCTCAATATTGCTGAAGAAAAACAGAGCTTGATTAATCGCCTGTTTAAAAGACAGCAGTCCGTAACTTTGTCTGGCCTGACACATAACGATCGCGCCTTAGCTTTCGCTATCGCCGATCTGAGAGCGCTGGCAGAAGAATTTGAAGAGCCTTTACACATCAGTGATGACGCTATCGTAATGAGTCATCATCTGGCAGGCCGACTTGACGCCGAAACGGCGCAGACGCTGGGCCTACCCCCTCTCGTCGATCTGACGTTGAAAACAGATATCGAAGGCTCACTCGGAAGCGATACCTTTCGCCTACAGCATGAATGGTTACGCAACGGTGTTCGCCAAATACCACGCCGAACCGGGTCAATTTTATCCACATCTCAAGGGCCACGCCGGTTGCCATTGTGGATGATGGAGGCTGTTGAAGTTGCCGAAAACTTTACGCCAGGCGGCGGAGAAGCATCAGACTGGGAATCGCTGGCGCGCTTCCGTCAGGCCCTTGATCCTGGCATCCAGATGAGCCATGAAATCAATGCCGTCCGTGTCTCGCTGACCGATTTTATGCAAGGTTTAGAAGTCCGCATTGCCGATCGTTTTTCTATTTCCACCAGCTCAAATGGGGCCGATGATTTCGAAATCGTCCCTTTTTCCGGTAAGAACGTAGAAGAACTGGAAAGCAGAGGAGAAGCGGTTAGTGAGTCTGCAGGTGAGCTAAGTGAACAAACGTTACGTCGGTTCCAACAACGTGTCAGAACTCAAGGAGCGCTTTCCGCTTACCGTGTTGGCGAAGGCAATTATCTGGTCATTGACCGCAGCGCTCATCCCATTCTTGATGTCATGGTGGAGAAGCAAAAGTCTTCACCTGAAGAACGACGCGCTTTTATTGAAAACCCACGACCTGCAATTACCAGTGCTGTTGAAAAATACTTAAAACAATCGGGCAAGTTGGATGGGCTCGACGATGTAGGTGAAGAAGAAGCAATTGAAGCCGCAGCAGGTCCCGCATTTGTCGAAACCGCTGAATATTCCGAGCGTGTTAAAGGGATTTTGCATTACCGAAAAGGTGTTGTTTCTACGCCCATGACCGGAGAAACGGTCTGGTTGCCTGAGGTAATTCCTGATGCCCTGACCAACATTATCGCCGCGATGGATAGCCAGGCGCTGGCAAGCGTCTGCGATCAGTTGCGTAATGCTATAGATGCATCTCAGAATGAAGTTGAGATCGCGTCTCATCCTGTTAAAGCCACAGAAGAGACATTGCACGCGCTAGAAAAGCGTTTGGCTGATCTAAAAGAGATAGAAGGTTCAGCGGAAACAATAGAAATTGAAGATACGTCTGCGGTTAATGGTCTACCTCCCGCTACGGTGATCCTGGATACTAAAGACAACTTTGAGGAGCTGTTCTGGCAGCCTGACCTTAAAGAACGTCCTGTATTTATTGATGAGCAACTTCCCGCAGGAGTTAAGACAGCATTGCGACCGCATCAGTTGGAGAGCTTTAGCTTGCAGCTTTCATCATGGAAGTCAGGCATGCCAGGCATTTTGAACGCAGATGAGCAAGGCTTAGGTAAGACACTTCAAACCATCGCATTTCTACGCTGGTTGAAAGAGAACAATAACATCAGCAGTGCCAGCAATAAAGAGCGCGGGCCAATACTTATTGTTGCTCCTACCTCATTACTGGAAAACTGGAATGCTGAGGTCAGGCAGCACACTGATAGTGACGGACTTGGCCATTTGCTGCGCCTCTATGGTTCATCGCTAAGCCTGTATAAAAATTTCGATGCTAAAGGTGTCGAGACAAAAGATGGCAATACCTTACTGAATTTTCAGCAGTTGCATGAGTCAATCAAGGAAGGAAAAGGCCATCGTTTCTGGATACTAACGACCTATTCAACGCTGACTAATTACCAGCACTCTTTTGCGAAAATCCATTTCTCGGCCGTGGTATTTGATGAAATACAGGCGGTCAAAAATCCTGACTCGCTACGAGCTCGCGCCGCCCGCGCCGTCAATGCTAACTATCGAATTGGCCTGACAGGCACACCGATTGAAAATACCACGACCGATCTATGGGCGGCCATGGACCAATTGGCCCCCGGTTCTCTGGATACGTTGCGTAATTTCAATAGCCTGTATAGCGAACCTGATGAACAGAATATGCTTCAGCTGTATCAGCGAGTCTTTGAACCTCACAATCAACTGCCACCTTTAGCGTTCCGCCGTTTAAAAGAAGATGTTGCGAAAGAGCTGCCTGCAAAAACACGTTTTCTTCATCCACGCCTGATGCCGGAAGGACAAGCAATTGCCTACGAAACAGCCCGGTTAAAACTTTCCCAGGGCGGTCCCGGCGCTGCACTTAAAATGCTGCAGCATATCCGCGGCGTTTCAGTACATCCGGCCATGGAAATGAGCGGCGATAATCAAACATTTATCGATGCCTCTGCGCGCCTGAATGCATGTTTTGAGATTCTGCATCGTATCAAAGCAAAAGGTGAGCGTGTTCTGGTTTTCATCGAACACCGCAAGATGCAGTTCCGATTTATGGAACTGGCTCGTCAGGAATTCGGCCTTGCGCATATTGATCATATCAACGGCGATACGCCCATTCAGAAGCGTCAGGCTATTGTGCGCCGATTCCAGCGCCATCTTGAGCAAGATGGTGGCTTCGACTTACTGGTGCTCGGCCCGAAAGCGGCCGGAACGGGTTTAACGTTGACTGCCGCAACACATGTCATTCACCTGTCTCGGTGGTGGAACCCTGCTGTTGAAGAGCAATGTAATGACCGTGTACATCGTATTGGTCAGCAGTATCCAGTCCAGATTCATATGCCAATGGCCATACATACTGGCTATCAGGAACACTCTTTCGACTGTTTACTCCAGGGGCTTATGTCACGCAAACGAAGCTTAGCGCGAGCGGCCCTCTGGCCAATGGGTGACAGTGCCGGTGACATCTCACAGCTACAGGCAGCTTTAAGAAAAGACAAGTCTGAGGCGAGTGGAGATATTTTAGAAAAAAGCATCCGGATGATGTTTGAAAGAGATGCTGAAACTGATGGTACACAAATGGACAATGGGTCATATCGAATCAGTTAGCTTCGTAATTTGCTTACTATTTAAAAGAGGATAACAAGGATGAGCCGCTATACCGGTAAAGAACAAGCAGACCAAATTTTAGCAGCAGCCAGTGAATGGCGGCAACGTTGCCTGATTAATGGCGGTTCACTTTTCAGCAATAAAAACCTGTGGGGCATTCAGCATCTGGCCGAAATTGAGCGCGATGTGGTCAACAGCCAGCGAGAGCTTGAAGGCAACTTTATGCATCGCCTTAAAGAACAACTAGCCGGCGTCTCTCCAGAGGCGAAACAACTCACTGCAGAAATGCTTTGGCTACTGTTTCTTTGTGCTAGCAATATCAGCGTCAGAACCAAGCGCGAACAGATAACCACCATCTGGGGGCTTGCTAATGAACCGCTAAATAGTGACAACCCATTGCTAAAAGATACAGTGCTTTCAGGCGTAGGCAGTGCTGGGACTGGATTTAACACCTTCCGGGCACGTGAGTTTGCCTACCTTACCAACGTTATTAAAGCTCTATTAGCACAGCCATTAGCTGAACGAGAAATGCGCCTGAGTGACGGCTTCTCCTTTGCAGAGTGGATAAGCGTAATTCCTGAGAATGCCAGCCGTCAGTTCCGCCATATGTTGATGTTTATGCTGTTTCCGGATGATTTTGAACGCATCTTTAGCAGCAACGATCGCCGTACTATCATCCGCGCCTTCAAGCCGCAGCAGAAAGAAGAGTTGTCAGCTGTGGCGATGGACAGAGCGCTGCTTGAGATCCGTCGTGAACAGGAAGAAAAACAGAATAGTAAGCAGCTCGATTTCTACGTTCCACCGCTATCAGAAATCTGGCAAAAACGCGAGGAACCTGCTGAAAAACCTGTGGCAATCGCGCCCATTGATGAAGTACTCACTCAGCCGGAAACTATCGAGCCTTTAAACCTAATTTTATTCGGCCCTCCGGGAACAGGCAAAACCTACGAGCTAAACCAGTTAAAAGCGAAATATGTCAGTAAAGCGCAGACACTGACTCGCGAGCAATGGTTGGGGGAACAGCTTGCAGAGAAATCATGGCATGACGTAATTTTCATGGCACTGGCAGATATTGGCGGCAAATCAAAGGTTGCTCAAATTGCCGCTCATGAATATGTACTCAGCAAAGCTAAAGCCCAAGGGCGTAGCAATGCACTCAATTCAACAATTTGGGCAACTTTGCAAACCCATACGCCTGAAGAGTCCACGACAGTTAAATATGCTCGCCGGGTTCCACCTTATCTATTTGATAAAACTGACGACAGCTTTTGGTTTACTTTGCCTGAAGCACAAGAGGAATCAGCAGAGCTGGTTGCCCAGAGCAAACAGCTGAAGCAGCAGCCAGCCGAATCGGAAACTTTAAGCCGCTACGAGTTTGTTACTTTTCATCAGGCATACAGCTATGAAGACTTCCTTGAAGGTATCCGCCCTGAGCTGGACGAAGATAGCGGTGAATTAAGCTACTCGCCGCAGGATGGCGTATTCCGTCGTATTTGCCAGCGTGCCGAAGCCGATTCTCTGCATCGCTACGCTATATTTATCGATGAAATTAACCGTGGCAATGTGGCAAAAATTTTTGGCGAGCTAATCACGCTAATAGAAACTGACAAACGCATCAACGGCGACAAAGGCATGCGCATAACGCTGCCCTATTCTCGCGAGCCATTTGGCGTTCCTGAAAATCTGGATATATACGGCACGATGAACACCGCCGATCGCTCAATTGCACTACTGGATACCGCTTTACGTCGCCGCTTCCGTTTTAAGGAGCTGATGCCGGACAGCAGCAAAATCGCTGGCTCAGACGGTGCGGGAAATATCGTTGATGAAGATGGCAATCAGATTAACCTGCGTAGACTGCTGGATGCGATGAATCACCGAATCCGTTTTCTTCTCAGCCGGGATCTCATGCTAGGCCATGCTTACCTTTGCCCGGTTCTTAACCTTACACAGCTAAAAACGGTTTTCCTGAATCAGTTTATTCCGCTACTGCAGGAGTACTTTTATGAGGACTGGCACAAAATCCAGCTGGTGTTCCGCGATATCGACGCTACCAGCAAACTGGTGGAGTCTCCACTGATTGGCCATGTTAAGTTGACCAGTAGAGATGTTTTCGGCTTTACCCATGATGACTTTGAAGAGGTCGTTGAATACCGTGTTTCAACTGCCCAGGAGATTACGCCCGACTCGATTCGCAAAATTTACGAGGATTAAACCGTGGCGGAAATATTGTCAGTTATTGAACATAGCTCGCTACCGATTATTGCAGAAAGAACCATTGCTCAGTACGCGCTGGGCATTCATCATGCCCGCTTGCTGGAAAAGCTGGCACCAAAGCTTCCTGCCGGCACCTTTAGCTGGGGCCACCAATCGGTTCGTTTCGCACAATTCTGCGGCGTAATTCAGCTAGACGATTTAACAATTGAAATCCTGCCTAAGATACATGGTAAAGAGGAACAGCCTGAATCGTGCCGTGCAGCAATGGTGCAAATGCTGCATACCGCCCGAATCATGCGTACACATAAAGGGGGGCAGGCGGGTATCAATACTCAGCAACATAGTCTGCTGGATATTTTTATCCAGCACTTTTGCCATGATTTGCATACGAAGATCCTTCAGGGCAAGTTACGCAATTACATTGAACAGGAAAAAAACCTGTCAGTAATGCGCGGCCGCTTGGTTATCCCACAACATGTCCGGCACAACTTAGTACATAAAGAACGTCTTTATTGTCGCTTCGACGAGTTTAGCGAAGATATGCTGTTAAATCAGATACTCCGCTTTACCCTACGTCTGCTAATACCCTGGACACGCTCCGGCAAAACTAAAAAACAGTTAACCGAACTGTTAATGCATTTTGATGGCATTAGTGATGCACCCATCACTTTGCAATCATTCAAGTTACTTAAAAACGATCGCATTACCCAACGGTTTCAGCCTGTACTTGAACAGTGTCGATTGTTTATTGCCGAAATTAAACCTGATGTATTAGCGGGTAGCACACCGCTGTTCTCATTGCTGTTTGATATGAATCGCCTGTTTGAAGCATGGGTGGCAGAAAAGTTAAAGCCCTGGGCCCACCAGCAAGGCTGGCATCTTCGTACACAAGGGCCGCGAAAATATCTGACAATACGCGAAGATGATTCCCAACAATTTCAATTGCGGCCGGATATTGCATTGGTTGATGACAATGACGTACCGCAGATGATAGCGGATACCAAGTGGAAATTATTGAATGAAGCGGACCGCAAACTGGGAGTTTCTAGCAGCGATATGTATCAGCTTTATGCCTATGCATGTCGCTATAAGGTTCCTAACTTGCAGCTAATTTACCCAGCCCAGGCGGGCTTACTTGCTCACTACGGTTTTACGTTACAGGGAACAGATGAAACAATGCTGTCAGTGAAAACAATACCAATTGAAAAAAACCAGTCAATTAATTGGTGTTTATATTGAAAAATCACAAGCACTGTTCAACATAATAAAAATTAAACTGAATGACGAGTAATCATCAGCTCTCAACGCTATTAAATCCTTCTTTCTTGGGTATGAGACTGAAAAAATTCTAAAGCGTTGACCAGTTTTATTTAATCATTATGATCAGGCATGGATAAGAATGGGTATAGAATATGCGAAACGCACCGGTTTTTAAAAAACGCTACCTTCTCGTTTTACTTTTTCCCGTCTTGCTGTGGGCAGCGTTCAAAATTGCCCATTTCTCTCCGCTCGAACAAACCCTACTGCAAACCATTCCCGTTACCTCTCAGGTAAGCCTCTACATCACCGAAGCCAGTGCAGGCGCCACGACCAATTTTTCTTACCGCTTCTATTTATACGATGCCCACAAAGACGCCCGCGCTTTTATGGCGAGCCTGAAAGATGACAACCAGCCCTTTCTGATCACATCGGACCGCAACGCGCTGCAGAAAGTCGATGATGGCGCGATCTATTTATCCGTAAAAGGCACCGTCTACCGCTTCACTAATACGCCTGCCTGCCGTGTCGGCAATAGCATCTATTCCGTGCCCGTCTACCTCACTACAACGCCGTACTGAACATCAGCTTTCAACCTGCCTGCATCTTCAGAAAGCGTTCTCTTATCCATCGGATCATCCTTCACCCTCAACCGGCTCTCAATGCCTGCAGGCTAACGCATTAAGCAGTTCACTTCCGAAGCGATTAGGATTAATCTTAACACTTACTTTTTTTGATAAGGAATTCTTAATGAAGTTACTTTTTGGGGCTGCTGTTTTACTCGTTTCTGCCACTGCAAACGCAGGCTTTGTTCATCCGCTGGACTTTGATGGCTCAGAAAGCC
>Ga0157364_1006042_pt1 | contig 12385 bp, 11 predicted proteins | sample AttsexASBM2_FD_111476 | JGI IMG/M metagenome (GOLD analysis project Ga0157364, IMG submission 111476) | Fungus gardens microbial communities from leaf cutter ant in Ribeirão Preto, State of São Paulo, Brazil - Atta sexdens ASBM2 | ecosystem: Host-associated > Fungi > Mycelium > Unclassified ...
ATTATTATTTTATATATATATATATATATATATATATATATATATATATATATATATATATATATACGTAGTGACACTTTACTCTTACTTATTAAATATTCATTTTTTGCAGAAAAAATAATTTTAATTTACAATTATAATACCAAAAATAATTATTTACACACAATTACACACTGAGCAAACCTAATGATTCTTAACTTTGACATTTGGCATATTGTTACCATAATTGATCATGTAGTGTTTGAATAGAAAAATGAATTAATTAAATCATTTTTTTCTACTTTTTATTGTATCACATTTTCATGCATACTTGTAACAAACACAAAGTCAAGAACCATTAGATTTGCTAGGATCATTTGTATAATCAAAGAAGAGAAGAACCCGGAGTTTTTGATCGAGTAATTATTTATTTTGCTTATATCAACAAATATTAGTTAAATACTGAATTCCTAAATAATTTCTTGAATAATTTACGTTACATTATATACAATTTTTTTATTAAATAACTGTTCCGTTAAAATAAAAAACGATCAAATTTAATTTTTAATTAGCCTATTAACTATATACGATCCTATCTCTAGACAATCTGAAGTACGAAGGACATTTGAAAAGTTTTGAGCCTAACATAGAAACAAGTATTTTTTTGATCAACTTCAGTTTTATTTCTTTTTATTTTATTTTTCAACACATTCTCTTTTTAAGTCGTTACACTTTTCTCAGCGATGCCCTAACTCATCCAAATAATAGTTGGTGTTTTACTCTGCAAAATAGGCTTCTACGGATGCGATAACCTACTCGTTCGATAAAAATTTCTCCGAATCAAACTTTAAGGAAATCTTAGGAAACAGAAAAAAGTTGCTGGGAACGATCCAGGTCTGGTGAATATACAGTGGTCAATCAATTCGAACTGCAATTCGTGAATTTTTATCATACAACGACATCACAAAGTGTGAGATGGTGCGTTATTTTGATAGAACAGCACTTTCTTTTTCTTCAAATGTGGCCGTTTTTTCACAATTTCTATCTTCAGCTTCAATTAATAATGCGTACCCCCATTATTGTTTTATCTTTTTCAAAATAGTGATTCGATGAACACAATTCCATGACTATTCTAAAGAACAGTCGTCATCATCTTCCGGTTTTCGGTATATAAAGAAACAAAGGAAAATACGATCATTATCATCGCCGATGAATCTGTCTTCGGAACAGGTTCACCCTTTACAATCCACTGTTTTAACTGTTCTATCGTCTCAGGAGTGAAATGGATCCAAGTTTCATCAACAGTTATTAATCGAAAAATCCGACTTGTTTCGCTTAAATCGCTCCAATAGAACCTTGGAAATGTTCAATCAAATGCGTTTTTGATGAGCAAGTGCCAATACGCAATTAACTTAATAACTGCATGACTAATTCTTTAGTCAATGATAAACACGTTCTTTCGATAGCTTCTGCTATTTCTCTAATCTCGATGGTCGTCCAGTACCATTTGATGAACTTTTTTGATGTTATCGGTGATGGTTGCAGTTGTTTGCCGTCCCGAATGATCAGCTGGTTCAACCACCAGCGGTCCATCTTTTTGCGGTAACAAATAATGAAGTAACAGCGTCCAACTTAGTTTTAACTTGCGTTTTTTCAATGCAAGAATTTAATCACAGTGATATTCGTTTTTTTCCATTTTTACGAAGGCAAGTCAATAAGTTCTTAGAAAATCTGTAGGCACTCGCAGTGTCATGTCACATTACTTTTTGACAAGTAGCATCTCTCAGCTGATTACTGTCAAATTTTGAGGAATTCGCGTGGTTTCATTTCTGTAGACGATTAAAGCGAACAATATTTGTATTTTTTGCAAAATAGAAAAAAACGAGTTTCGTGCAGTGATCAAACATCTACATGAAAGGTTTAACCGAAATTAAAGCAGAGTTGGATAATGTTCATAGCACCAGCGTTTGCGACTGTATATAATTGAATGAATTTAAACGTGGTTGTACATCCATATGTGATGCACTTCGTTCGGGACGTTCAATGATCCTCCATTGAGGCTGCTACGCCAGAAATCATCGATAAAATCCACGATATTGTTTTGACTGATCAATGAGTGAAAGTGCGCGAATTTGTTGAGGCCACAGGCATATCATATGGCACAGTGATTTCAATTTTGCATGAACAATTGTGTATGAAAAAGCTATCGGCAAGATGGGTGCCGCGTTTATTCACTGTAGACCATAAATGCGACCGTGTGACGATTTCAAGATTCAATGTTTGGAGATGTTTCAACGTAATCCAGATGAATTTCTGCGTCAATTTATTACTGTGGACGAAACATGGATCTATTACTTCACACCGAAGGAACAGTCAAACCAATGGACTTTTAGGTAAGCCAGTTCCGAAGAAGGCAAAGACCATAAAGTCGGCCGGAAAGATGATGGTCACAGTTTTTTGGGATACACGCGGTATAATTCATATCGATTACGATGCGACCTTTCGTCGAAGCAAAAGATCAATGGCGATTATTACGCAGCTTTATTGGACCGTTTCAACAACATTTTAAAGAAAAAACGTCCTATTTGGCGAAGAAGAAAGTGCTCTTCCATCAAGACAATGCTCGGGTTCATATGTGCCCGGCACCGATGGCCAAATTGAACGAATTCCTCTACGAATTGCTTCCCCATCCAGCATATTCGTCAGATTTAATGTGTTTTATTATGTTTACTATATTTTTCTAAAAACTTATTGACTTGCCCTCGTACTAACATCGACTAGCATAAATGACTGTTAAACAACAATTGAGCGTTCAAAATAGTTCTAGCTTTCAGATATCTTTCAAAGCATGTATGTACGATTGTAGTACCAGAATTTTAACAAAGTAATGTCATCTTCATGTTGAGACTTAAAATTTTTCAAACGACCTATGTTCAACTGCAATGTTCAACATTACGAATAGAATTTAAGCGTATTATCGCATATATCTGCATTTATCGATTGTATTAATCTATGTATAAATTGTCTCTCCCTTCCCGAGATATTTAGATTTTTTTTAAAGAATCCTCTTCCTCATATACAGTTTCTTTCTTTTTTTTTATTCATTCTATAATTCTACTTTTAATTGTGTGTCATGAACGGCTTCATACGCGTAAGCATGAATATTTACACAATTTATATTAATCTCTTTTACTCGTCGTGCGCGTATCGAAAAAAGACAGCAAGTTCGAAATCAGCTCAAAATGGGAAACCGATTTTTTTCCCTTATTGCAAATGGCAGTAATGTCGCGCAAAATGAATTCGTTATTCTTATTATAATTACGCACACCTACATAATCGATGGCAGTATATTCCGAGTAGTTTTCGCGTCGTGTTCGTACTACCCTTCGTCATTTCTCGCACCTATTTACATGCAAAATATGCATAATTAACTTTGCGCTAAAATTTCCTATTACATTCATCGCGCGAATGCATTCATTATTAACTCGACGCATCGTCGGTCACTTACACAGCGCGTTTACTACAACACATTAATTAATGGCTCATTAAGTTTACACAATAGCTGTACGTACATTACATTGCACAGCTCGAGATACAGTATGCGCATACATGCACCGGTCGCTTTACGAATATCCCAGAGAGAATTAACGACAAATACCCGCGGATACGTACCGCGAGCGGGGATAATCCTAATCTGAATATGTCGTGTAAATACTTACACAAAAGGCCAAGTTATATACAAGTTTCTAACACCAGGCGACTTTGTGTCGGATCTCAGAAAGCTTCCACAAAACTAGCCGGAAATAGTCCCGTGCGACCGGTACGCTGCTGCATACCTTTGTACCATCCGTCGTCGCGCTTCTTCTGCACATATATTATGTCCCCTACACGGAGCTCCAGCTCGAACTCGCTATTAGGTGGATACGGTACGATACAACGGAATCTGTATCCCGTGCTAAAATTGAACATAGTTATCATGAAATAACGAGGACTGTTATAATTTTGTGTCTGATGGGCGAAAGTTAACAAGGGTTAAACCAGAGCATTTGAGGGACAAAATTATACGTACCGGTCGCGAGACGATTGCTGCTTCATTTGCTTTCCCATTCCAGCATCTAGCGAATTACTCTTGCGATGATGATTTCCAACGGTCGCGCATTGCACCATTGCAGATTCATTGGATCTAGGTAGGAATAAAGAGCCAATGTGTAATAAAACTATCGTTACAATAAATTGCAATGGCAATTTAGTATATAAGTATAAAATATAATATGTAAAATGTTTATATATTAGACGATTCAGCATCACACAAGCATAAATAAACTATATATAAATTATATATCATTTTGTACACAAAATTATCAGCAAAGAACTATGTAACAAACATTTAATGGATTTATCACAGTTATCACATTGGGAATTTTCCAAACATGCAAATTATCTGCAATCACAATGTTTCTCTAACTATATAAAATAAAATTTATCTTGTGCAAAAGAGCGTGCTACAATTCTGTGATAAGAAAAACGACTATAAACATTAATTATGCAGCTAACGTAAAATAGATTGTATAAATGTAATCTAGATTTTTCTAAGCTTACCTTGAAATTAAGCAGTTCTACCTCATAATAAAATATAAATACTAATATAAAGAAAAAACAATCAAGGAAACGATAAGTACTTATATAAAATTCTCAAATATGTATATTAACTTACTCGTAGGCATGTCTTCACCGTAAAAATTAAAAAATGTGACCGCTTAAAATATGAAGATATTAATTTTATATAGGATACTTTTATCAGTAGAAATAATATTCTGTACTTTCATTAAAGTTACACAATTGTGTTATTAATTTGTAAAAATAAAAATATTATATAAATAATATCGCAGCTTTTCTAATGTCATCGAAAAATGATGATTGTTCTTTTCGTACTTAATGAATAATTTATGGCAGAAGAGTTCCATGAATTTCGAGTCACCGGTTCATATTTAGGATTACAAACGACTAACCTCTGCGTTACTGACACTGGTAAGGAGGGTCTCTCCTTGTATTTCAGTCTCTGTGAGGATGTGACGTGCCCTTGAACAGAGCCCGGACATAAGCGGTGTGGGCTGTTTGAAGCATTTAATTCCTGTGTGGGTACCACCTGTAGCAACTGACTTGGGCAAGACCCGGATCTGCGATTGTCAATTCGTCCCACCCATCCCGTCCCAACACAATATTAGAGAAACATTTCAAGGCGTGCAGTTTGTGTCATGCCGCACAAAGCATGATAACGTTTAAACATTTACATTTTTCGTGAGTGGCTACCTAAGTGATCAGCCACTTATCTATTTACTCTATACGTGTGCATAATTATTGACGCAACGATCATGCAACGATCTTAGCAAAAAAGAAAAAAATAGCGCTTTTATTTAAACTTCGACAAACATTCATACGCGCGCATACAAATTGCTTGACAATCTGAGAACACGGTATTCGCGTAGTGTACACAATAAATGCATGTATGTGCATACGAAAATTAGAAGGATTAGATGGAATACATGTCAAACAAAATCAATTATCAGAACGTGCAAATTATAAATCACCGTTCTCGACTTTTGGTTTATAATACAGATTGTATGTACACACATACGTATTCATAAGTTCGCGATAATCTGAATCGTCTACTCACCGAACGTGCATCGGATTGACGGAATTACCGTCGTCGAATACAGGATTATCCATTGAGTACGTAGCAGGTGGAGGCGATTTAGATTTCTTAATATTAGTCAAGCGGCGCATCAATGAAACGCATTTATCCTTCTTTTCTTTCGTCTGTAATAAGTATATGTGAGCAATTATATTATCGCAATATGTACGAACATTTATCACAGGAATGATACCTTTTCTGTGGTTCTGGATGCTGTCGCGGCGGCATTCGACGGTGCGATGCCGCTCGCTACACGCAGAGTATTGTTCGGGCTTCTGTTCATATCGCCTGTGGAAGAGGAAGAAGCGGAGATGGTAATGTTACTGCAGCCATTATTAGCGTTATTGATGCCAGTTGCCGGTTGTAACGACGACACGGTGATTTGTTTACCAGGGGAAGCTGAAAAGAAATGTTCGTATAATTGTAGCATCAATGAAAAGCATAATCCAATGCGATTTACTTCAAATACATACGAATATTTGCCGTCATCACCGCACTGTGACTGCGTCCAAGTGGAGCAGCGGCATTTTGATCGTTGTGTCGGGGCGGACTAGTTTCTTGATTCGGTCCCTGATTAGACTGAGCGGCGCCGTGCCAGGACGAAGATACAGTTGTCGTGGTGGATGGGCTGATGGCACGCGGTGGTAATTCAGGCGGCGGCAGTGTACGAGGATTGTACGGTTGTGGCGCGGGACCCTTGCTCTTTGTGTACGTTACCGCCAAACGTGACTCAGTATTCGATGGGGCGTTTGATAGTGGCGAACCTTGATGTTGACTCGGTGAGTTTGGAGATCCGCGGCACAGCCCGCGTTGACATCTGCTGCAAATATACCAGAAACTGTAACTTAGAAATGACCAGACTAACCCACGAGACAAAGATTAGAACGCAAATGCTTACTTGGCAGGTGCAACGTAATTTCCAGGAAAAACCCCGCACTTCTGAGTACGATTAGACGTTCCTTTGAACCATCCGTCTTGACAGCGTTCCGTTACCATGTAAATCCCACCTTTCCGTAATTCAAGCTCATCCGCTTTCTGGGGCTTGTATGGATACAATGCTACATATGCCGCTGGCAGATGCGTCGCAGTGGATGCGCTAGTAGTAGTCTGGCCAGTAGATATACTTTGTGACGCCTGAGCAAGAACAAGATCGCTGCTACCACTTCGTCTATGACGAAGATTATGATCCGTACAACTACCGCTCGTCTAATAAAAGAAAATTTATTCAAATTTAGTATTTAAAAAATGTCAAAATATAAAAAAACAAGAGAGAATTATGATCATATATGTAGCTATCCATACAGAAATTGTTAGAAAAACATAAAGTTCCCTTACTTGTAAGGAAGAAAATGACTCATTGCCTCCACTATTATTGGCGTTATTAGGGGCACTGTCTACCGGAGGACTAAGTATTTCAGCGCTATGTCTATGATGGGGATGTGCATGGTGACCTGTATTGACGGCAGTGAAACTATGACGTTTAACATTATGTCTGTTGCCGACCGCCGGCGGTGACGTTGCAGGACTACCAGGACTACTCGGAGCAGTACTGGAACTGCTGGACGTGGTCGAACTGTTGGGGGTGTTTGGAGTAGTGGTTGTGGAGCTGCCACCAGACGATACGTTTGAGACAGAATCAGACACCTGTAATGCAACGTTCTATGCAATATAACATCAAAACACATGTCTCACAAAACACATCTTATGTTAAATTAGTAAAGAGTGCTTCCTAGAAAGAGACACAAATATAGCGTAGTATAATAAATCTCTCTTTATCTCTATTTAACATTAATAAATAAGAATAATAATGATTCATGACTGTATCACTTATTTCTTGCTAGAAAGCATCCAAATGCTTGATCAGAAATATATACCTGCACCAATTGCGGTCGAGAATGACTCGTTGTTTGCACATTACGTGAATGATCGGTTGGTATTAACGGCGTGGTTTCTTCGTTCGTCGGAGTTGGCGGGGCTACCCTCGACGGTCCCGGTTGTACACTGATTAAAACACTAATTAATATATGTTTACTTAAAAAAACATGGCAATTATATTAATCAATCATTCTACTTACTTAGTCGAGAGTTTCATTAAAGCTCTAGCAACACTGTTTAGCTCGACAAAAGCCAACGGAAAGATACCAATTCTGTCCAAAAGTTTACCTTCTGCCCAATTTTCGTCTACTCTTCGGATAACGCTGATAACTTCTCCCTGAAGAATACATTTATTTTGTACATATAAACATGTCATTGACACATTAATGGTAAATGATTATGAAAGTGATATGTGAAACTACCTTGTTAAAAGTTAAACAACCATCCTCATCATCATTTGTCATCCTAAAATCATATAGCGCTTTACATTGAGGTACATGCGGTGTCAAAGGCGTCATCACCTGGGAATTGTGATAAAATAAATTATGATTAATTTAAATTTACATTATTCAAACTAGTCGATATTTCAAGATGTCTGATTATACCTGAACGTAAGACAAAGGAAAGACACCATGATTATTGCCACATTCCCCGAAATACCAATTGTTGTCAATCTTCTTCCGAAGAATGACTATATCACCCTTCTTGAAACTCAAATCGCTACAAGAATAAACAATAATATTTTTACAGCAAGATAAGAAAATATACAAATAAAATGTGATTGTACAACTTACAAACATCTAATGCTTACCCTGGTACTTTGGAGACATAATCATAGATCGCTCTTCCATACGCCTGATTATGTAGATGCACCTGCTTGGCGGCAGCATTGGAATGTCGTACTGGCTCGGAAGCGATAGCAGGTGCGAGATTGCCGGTGACAATAGGAGCCGGAGCAACCTGGTGACCACCAAACAGCCGTTGGGGCACGGCAGTGCCACCCGAGGACCTCGACAACGGTAGTACGGACTTGGCCTGATTTTTTGGCGCGGCGTTGCGCATCCCCTCGAGGATACGCATCAGCAACACGTTTGGCGGCAGATCGTCCACCTTGGCATCCACGAGGACACGGCATTCTGGGCAACGTAACTCGCGATGGGTACTGACGATCTCCTCCAGGCACTTCTTGCAAAACGTGTGCTGACACGGCAGTACCTTGCTAGACGTGTCGAGTCGTTCCAGGCATACCGAGCACTCCAACAAGTCGTTCAACATGCACTCATCCATCGTGGAGCGGTCCCTCGGCCTTCCGTGCACGCCTACACCCAATCGTTCGGTCCCTCCAGGTCCCTCGGTCGTATCCAATGGTATCTATTCTAGATTCCTCTTCGTCGTTGCTCTTAAACTCACTCTATCGAAACGTACTCCCTCCCTCATTTAACCCTCCCAATTGTTTCCTCTCACTCTTTCTTTCTTTCTCGTTCTTTCTTTGTCGTTGCTCCCCGCCTTCAGTCTATCTCTCTCAAATACCCACGATCCGCCGTTGCAAAGAGAAACAGACTATCGTATATAGTTGGGCTGCAATTCCGGCATCGTACGTACGTTACCGTCGAGCGCAGGAATTCAATTCGCTTTTACTCGTTCCTTCTCTCTCTTCTTACCCCTCTCTCTCACTCACTGTATAGTGTATTCCACTCTATCGTCTCTATCCGCCCTTTGCGCTCGTTCACGCTCGCTCGCGGCTCGAGAGAAGGTGTGCGCCGTCCCGTTCAGCCCTGTTCAATCCAGTTCCCCGGAATACGCACGCTTTTCTATTCGCTCGGTCAATCGACGGTTTGATTAACGACGTCTCAACGGTCTCGGCTTTCGCATGTCGCACGGCGGTGGCTGACGGCACGGCCTCGGCGCGCATCGCGGCCACGACATCGATCGCGCACATCGTCGATTCCGTTGATTCCGCTCAGGGCGGATTCGTGCACCCGCGACACCGTCGTCGTCATCCTCCACGCCGACGAACCCGACGACGACGTTATCCGAACGTTGACTCCTTCGTTCCGTCCGTGGCGTTTCCGCTTCTTTCTCTTTCTCTCTTCTTCCCTTTTCTCCCTCTCTTTCATGCGTTTTTTAAAAGTCATTCGCCTTGCACGCAGACCGGTGTGTACTACTACTGTATGCTGGTGTACTGATGTGTACGCGCCCTAGTCGCCGCCAAATGTACGCGCGCCAACTTCAGCATGCTCGCGGTTCGCATCGCGCGCACATCTAGATGCACATCTAGATATTCTCCTGCGTCATGATCATTTCACAAAAAAAAAATCAAAATTAAATTTTTATCTATTGATCTAACGTTGCGTAAACAATTATGTTATCTATTTTTAATCTTACATATTTCTTATTACTAATCTCTCATACTAATTTCTCATTCACACATACGCAACACTTAATTTACTTATATATGCCGAACCGTTCAAGTAAACGAGAATGGATTAAAATGGATTGGAATTTTTTTCTATCCGAATGCGTATTTTAAATAGCAAATACTTTTTTGGGATTTAATTAGATTCAATTGGATTCAATTAGATTCAATTAGATGCAATTGGATTGAAAAAATTGCATTTCCTATTCAAAATTTTTAATTGAGCAGTATTCACAATTGTGTTTGTGTACACAGAAAAAGCTAATATTATTTTTAGATAAAAAGCATAGAGATATGCTCCATGCAATTCCTATAAATGAATAAAAATGCATTCAAAATTGAAAATTTCATTTTAATATTCGTGAATCAATATTTATGAAAATTTGAATCCATTTCAATTCATTTCAATCCATTCTCATTTGCTGGAATCTTCATTGCGCGGCAAGTGATCGAACTGGACGTTTAAACTTAAGTCCGTTTTTCGAACACACCTGCTCGGTGTACATACACGCTTCGCATCAGTTATGCATCAACAATCAACAATCCGTTCTAGATGAAAAGGAGTGGGATTCCTTCCATCGTAGTGCAGCTGGTGGGAAAGTCAATAGCGTGCGTACTACGAACACTGGCGTAGCTTAGAGTAGATTCGAATAGAATAGATACAAATACGTTCTTGATAAAAAGTGCGTGACTCAAGTCCGGAATCGGAGTCGGGAGTCGATCAGAGTCGATGTTTCTCCTCGGTTGAGCTTTTTCTTCACGCGTTAACGACACTGCTGTTTGTGAGCTATTAAAGTCTCGTGTTTACGTCTTTCTGATAGGCATACGACGCATTTCTTCTGCGAGGAATCGATGGTAAAAATCATGATTATTCTTAGCGTCAATTCAACTCGCTTTGAATACTGAAGCGTTATGACATACGGTCTCTAAGATTACGAACAGTTAACAGTCTGAATCCGCTGTTATATATAAGCGGCATCTGATTTTGCAACCAATTGGCTGAAATTGATAAAGTACTTGTAAATTGATAAAGTAATCTACACATTTTTATAACGTTTAACCTAAAGCGTTATCACAGAAACGAATAGGATAAGAACTTTGCATTAGTGGACTTTGCTTAGAAGCTGAAGAAGATTTTAAAGACACGTAAAGCGATTTATAAGTTTATTAAGAAAAAAATTAGGACAGTTATATAAAAATAATAAAACACATAGAAATCTAGGTATTTTTATGTCATGTAACTATATAAACTAGAGAACTTTCAAAAATATTGTTTATTAAAGAAAAAAACTTTTCGATGTTACAGAAAGTCTTTGATTATCAGGAACTTTTATTAGAGATTTTACTTTATTCACTACTGATTGTGTGCAGTTTATCTTACAAAGGAAGAATGCTTGAAAATTAAGGATTTACTTCCAGTATCGTTGATATGAAACAATAAACAATACTTAAATGATATCATAGTTTAAGATATGTTGTCATCAAGATGCATTAACTAGGACAATCGTAAAGATTACAGCTGACCCATTTGCTAATACCTTATCCAATAATATGGGTAAATACAATCAACAATACATAATGCAACATTTAATACTTTTATAATTAATTACGTCACACTGAAATCATTCTTTTATATTTGCCTAGTGATGGCAGGAAACGAAAATGTGCCAGGAGCCTTGGCAGATGATCCATTATCTGCAAGACTGCAATGGCTACGTCAGCGCAGAGAAGCCTTACAAGAGAAGCTTGCTCAAAAAAATAATGAGTTGAAAAACCTGTGCATAGAAGAGGCGGAATTAACCGGAGTTTTACCACCGGAAATACCTCTGGAGCCTGGTGAAAGTCCACCAACTTTTCGTAGAAAAGTGGGCACTTCCTTTATACATCCACAAAAATTAATTCTCAAGTTGAAGACATCTGATGTTGTAAGATTTTGTTTTAAATGTAATGATACAAGAATCGATGTAAATATGTTAGATTGGAGTTATATCCTCTATTTACGGCATGTAGGAAGAATCTGAATTGGAGTTGGAAAAACAAATACAGCTTGGAATTGTGGAAGCTGCGTTGGGTATTATTAACGATCCTATGGAAAGTAAGGCTACACGACGCAAACACAGACTCGCTTATCAGCAAAGTCAGCGAAGACTACAAGAGTTGGAGACGCAACTGAACTTTATCAGGCAGACTCGTGGTAAAACACAGCGTCCAACTCAATTGCCAGTGAATACAGGAAATTATAATACGCAACCACATTCACATATTAATGTAAAGCATAGGACAAAGAAGCCACGACCACCTTTAGATAGTACAGGTATTATATATATATATATATATATATATATATATATATATATATGTGTGTGTGAGAGAAAAAATTTTTTAATTTTTATAATTTTATAAAATAATATTACTATATATAA
>Ga0157364_1006043_pt1 | contig 12384 bp, 5 predicted proteins | sample AttsexASBM2_FD_111476 | JGI IMG/M metagenome (GOLD analysis project Ga0157364, IMG submission 111476) | Fungus gardens microbial communities from leaf cutter ant in Ribeirão Preto, State of São Paulo, Brazil - Atta sexdens ASBM2 | ecosystem: Host-associated > Fungi > Mycelium > Unclassified ...
AAGAAATTCTAAACGAATTGCGCTGAACAATTCTTGATTTCAATTAGTGCAAATGTCATTCTAATGTCATATAAATAGATATTTAATTAATTCTAAATAAAATATAATTTATTCAACATTAAGCTGAGACCTGTATAAACTACGTTTAGAACTCAACGTGGTAATTTATAAAATATTAGATTTAAAATATTAGATTTATCAATCATTATCAAATATTAAAATGGTAATCGCTTTACAATTATAATTACATTTAAATGCGGTCGCGCAATTCCTACTTTCTTTTAAAATCGCTATCGTCAATAAATATAATACAATTCAGAGATTAACGACCATCCAATTTTATTCAATTTATTCTACGTTGTTTTATTTCACTTTTTCTTTTCAATTTTTTTACAATTATTTCACTTATTTAACAATTCATTTCGGATCGTACTCGATCGAACGATCGTATCAGAAATCACCGTTAAATGCTAGTACCAAGTTACAGTGCGAAATGGTTATTGAAAATCGATACCGCGTAATCGTCGTCGAGCAGTTTCCGATTACGGTCGATGCTAGTTACTATTCCTCCGTTTCATTGGACTCCGCTCGATTTTCGTTCGTCCGGCTTACCGGACCCGTCGGGATTACCGTATCGCGGACATACCGGAACCGCGGTATGTGGGTCACTGTCATGTACCGACGGCGTCCGGTCGGCGCGGCGCGGCGCGGCGCGACGCGGCGTCGCGGATCGACGACCGGCTTGGCGTGGAATTGCCGAGAGCTCGATGAATTCGCGAGAATCCGAAAGAAGTCGACGACACGGCGATCTGGAAGGAACTGGCTGGGCCCCGCGACGAAACGGTGCACCGTCGATTCCTGCCGACTCGACTCGGGGCTCCAGCTCCTTCCTCCTCCTGTTGTTGCCGTCGCCGATCTGTGATCATCGCCGACGTCATCGTGCACGATCATCGCGACTGTGGCGGTGGCCGTCGTCGCAATTGTATGACGTCATCGCCGGATGCTGTCATCGTGCTCGCGGTGAGATGAGATGAGGCGCACGCGAGTCGTTCCAAAGAATTTGGACCAGCTTCCGTTAGATATAACACACAGTGTACACAACATATCTTTCCCCACGCGAAGCTTTTTTTTTTTTGACACTAACAAATCAACGTGAAGGACGTGTAATAAAAATAATTGTTATCGATATGATTTAATATAGAACATTTGATTAGATTACTGTTCTACTGTAATCGTTTATATATATAATTAAATGCAGAAAGCAATTTCGAGATGTTATTGCAAACTTTTTTGTCTACAAAGTTCAATATCTTTAACAGGAAATAGTTACTTAATTTAGATAAATAAAATAATAATTGTTATTCGTATTAAATATGATAAAAAGTGATAAATCTATATTCTATATAATCAATAAAACAATAAATTGATTTTCTAATTTCAAGTATTACATTTACATTTTTAAATTAATAAATGTAATAATTTCTAATAATTCGTAATAATAAATTTAATACAATCGAAGCAATCTGAGATCTGAGACACGTATAATCGCGATTCGGTACAACCATTTGCAGGATTTCCTAGCGCTGGGTCATCGCATTCTCCTGTCATCACAGATGGAAAAAGAGGAAGAGGATGAGAGCGACGCACTGCGACCTCCTCAAGGTAAACTCACATGCCATTTTTTAACACGAGCTCGCTTTTGTTATTTGCGTTGTAATTCATGATGTCAATTAAGGACAACGAGACGCCGTCATTGCTGCTCGTCGAACACAGTCAATTACCTCCATTGCAAAAACTGCTTTTACTAATTAACAATTAACTTCTAGTAATCCTCGACTGGAATAAAAAAAAAAGACAGACAAGAGGAAAGTTTATTTTATTTTAGAATTATATGTTAAAATGAATTATACAAAGTTGCTTTAAAAGCCGTTGAAAGTTTGATCTTTTCATTTGATACTTTTTTTTATTGTTAAGAATTAATCTAGGCTGTCTATATGGTAGAAGTTTAATCTACCTTTCGTTTATTTATCAGAGCGTCCAGTATCCGTGAAATCTTTTTTTGCGATGTTTGGACTTTCGGAAACTCTTTTCCAAAGGATTAAACTCGCACGTGCCGCTGCATCAATGCCCTGCTATTGAACGAGGACTCAGACGTGAATGAACGGCCAACTCGCATTTTGCGCGGCGGAATGTTCGCGAGGCGCCGACGATACACGGCAAGGCCGTAATTCACGTGTTGACTAAGCGAGCTACGAAAATTATTTGCAAGTCTTAGATATCTCAAATTCAATTACTTGGATTATAATTAAATTAACAATTTAATGATCACATTTGTAATTGGATTTATTCTGAAAAAATTCTGAAGGTTTTCGCTTGAAATGTAATACTGGTCAGTTTTTAATACTGAAAATTACCCAATAAATAAACTGACGTTATTTATGTCATTTTGATATTAAAATGAATGATATAAAATGAATTTTTAATGTTAAAAGGACATCAGCTTTCTAAGATACATAAACAAGTTACATAAGAAAGCCAAAAATGACTTTATTTTGACATTATGAAAGTCAAAATGATTTTTTGTTATATTTAACTGTTTATCGACATTAAGAATTAAAATAAAAATTTTGAAAAATTTTTTGTTGACTTTGTGTATTTCTTAGGTTGTTTACTGGACAGTAAACAACATAAATAAATTATTTATTTTAAGTATTAAAAATAATACTGTTCAATATTTTTAGTACTCTATCACATAAGTAATTAATTACTGTATCTTTTAATAATAAAATAGCCAGAATTAAATTTCCGTTTAAAGGGACGTTTATGAAATCAATCGTTCCTCATGGAAATTAATCGATATTTTATAATCAAATTTAATTATTTGTTGATCAAAAGGACCTCCAAGTTATAATAGTCTATAATCAAATTTAATAATTTGCTGATTGAGTGGAAGGAACTTGTATTAGAACTTCGCGGGTTCGGACGAATTCACGTCCATCGCTGAGTTATACAGGCTCGTTACTGGTCTGCCGTATCGGGCCAAGTCGACGTCACGGCGAGCGAAGGTATTCCGGACGTCGCCGTCGCGGGACCGTCGGTTAACCTGGCCCAGAAACCGAGCCGGAACTGCCGGTGGAATCAATGACCTTGGGCGCGCGAGCTCTACTCATGGTCACCGGCCCCGGGAGGAAAGTTTCAGCATCGAGAGCTTTCAACGACAACTCACGTCGATGATTCTAATCTCTGTAATAGTTTTATAACTACTCGGAAAAGACGATTTTGCAGAAGGACGATTTAAAAATTTAGATAGATATAAATCTGACAATAATTTTGTTGAACCATTAAAATTATTACTAGAAAATTATTATTAGTAGAAATCTCGAGCATGACGAGTAATAAGTTTTAACATTGCAACAATCAATTTGATTGTATTGCACGTGATGAATGTGTCTATCTTTATTTTTACCTGCTTATTATATTAATTCATTATTATTTTATTATTATTTGTTATTATAACGTATTAAGTTATTTATGAATGTATTACCTCAATTAACTTTTAATTTTATTCGTTTATTTTTAGCTGTTGACTCTACCTTGTTTAGAAGTACTATCGAGTTTGTATATTTTTTTCTTGTTTATTATATTGTATCAATTGTATTAACAGACTTATAGCAGTAGTCTTGTTGGCACTTTATCTTTTGCTATTATAATAAATTAAATTAAATTTGAACGTCCTACATAATTATTCTATTGGTCCAACAGAAATTTTCGAATTTGCAGCTAAATTTGTAAATACTTCAGCAAAACTGTTCTTTCCGTTGTAATACTATATTATAATTAAATATTTACGATTATATATTTTTATTTATACATTTTTTATTTTGCTAATGCAATTTTTATTTCTTGCTTTATATTATTTAAAAATAAATAATGTATCCTATTATGTTAAAATTATATTTCGTGTGCAATATTAAAATCGCGATTTAAAAATAAAAATATTTAATTTATTTAAAAAAAAATATTGAAAAGTAAATCTCGATTGAACTAAAAAAAAAATTTATTTATTGTATCGAAACATTAGTTTCGTTAAAGAATGAAATTTGATTTGCATTTTGCCGAGGGCAAAAATTCAGATCGTGTTACGCATCAAAACAAGATCCGTTTTCCGTGCTAGGTAAAGTCGTTAAAGCGAGAATCGGTTCTCGCGTGACGTGAAATGAAATCACGTTGGAATCGCGCGTATGGTTGACGCACCGTGTCCGGCACGCGAGTGACGTACGTACGTAACTCTCGCATCGCAAGAATGCGAATTTCCATCATTATCCGCCACGAGATCGCATTTAGAGATCCAGGCCAGTTCCGCCTCCTCCTCATCGAAATACGTCGTCCAGCTCCGTAATTTCTCTCCTCGCGGTGTGAATTCCTCGTGAATGCTACTTTCTTAATGCCATCGATTTTAAATGGATAAAAGTCGCCTGATTTTCGAAAAGTGCCGTGAAATGATATATAAATAATATAAATCTAGAAACAAAAAATATTGTCGGATTGTTCAAAATTGATTAAGTTATTATGGCTTTCGAATTTTTTGTTCTGTGATTATTTAATTTATTGATACTTACTTGTTAACAACAACCGCAGAAAACCGTAGAATTTCATAAATATATTTAAATAACTATTTATTTTTTTCTTTTTTGTGGCATTTATGAGGATCAAACCGATGATCGAAGCGTTTGTGTTTTTGATTAATTTTATGTGAATAAATATATTCTATTTGCATATCAATCAATAACTCCGTTGACTCTTACTGGCTTTTTTCATTTTCTGTGTTAGATTTATTCTTAGAGTTTTTTTATTTTATATTTTTGTTTATTGCGAGAAGTTTCTTATCAAATTAGGACATATAAAGCAAAAAGAAACGATGCAGATAAAGAAGTAGAGAAAATCGTTTAATTAATTGTGAGGTTTATTAAATATATAATTTATTAGTTATTACAAATCACGTAAAATTTTTTATAATTAGTCATTTAAAATAACGATTTTTTAAATTTATTATTTTCTTATTTTCAAAAATTATTTATTTATTATTGAATCGAATTTATTTCGTAAACAAAAACTTTAAATGAAAACTAATAATAATTTTTAACAAATATTTAATAAAATTAGTTAAAAATTCCTCGAAATTACTTTTAACATTGTGCAACAAACATATATGTCATAAAAATATGTAACATTTAATTTTATATACTTATTTATAAAGAGATGGTTTTTGCTAAGTGTTGCTTGTTATTGAATGTCTCAGAAAAAAATAAAGATAATACTTATTAAAATTCCTATTTCATTTCTGGAATACCGTAATAAAAAAGCAATAAAAATAAACGAAAATTATTTGCCATTTAAATTTTAAATCTCGGGAACTTTAAATTTGCTTCTTTCAACGATCCATAGATGACGCCATATACAAGATGCTCGCGGATCACGTGGTCCTGTAAATACATTCACGTGACATGTGCTCCGATATTTTTACGTATTAAATAGCTTTCTGAAGTAATTAAATCATGACATTTAGAAATTGTTGTGTCTGCGAAAAAGATGGTGCACCTTACAAATGTCCAACGTGCAGAGAATCTTAGTAAGTGTAATTGCTTGTATTGATTGTATTCTTTTGAGGTTATGTGCTTTCTGCGAAAATTATCATTTTCATTTGAAAATTATTACGTTAATTTTCGACAATACAAGAGAATAATAGTAAACTTGTGATTTTTAATATAACTTATGAAAAGATATTTATAACGTAATTATAATACTGATAAAAACCTTTTTTTTGAATTTTTGCTGTAAATTTTATTTATAATTTTGATTACTCTAAGTAATTTGTATAGTTTATAATCAAGTTTTATTTACTTTTTTTCATTAATTTTATTTTTATGATTAAGTAACTCATTCAATACTCTTTCATTTGTTTTAGTTGCTCTGTAGGATGTTGCAAAAAGCATAAGACTCAATATTGCAAGCCTCCAATATTACCTGAGGAATCTAAAGATCATCAAAGCATCAATCAACGGAAATACGAATTTTCAACGGAAGATACAGTGCCCTTGGAGAAATTACGGCAGTTGCGCGACAGCAAGGAATTGAAACAGTGCCTCCAATCTTCTCATTTGCGCAACGTTATGAAGACAGTTGTGAATAGTCCAAATCCAACCGAGGCGATTGCTTTAGCCATGAAGAAAGAACCTATATTTGTGGAAATGGCCGATGCTTGTTTGAATATCGTGGAACCGCCAGATCATGCTAAGCCATGCTAAACTACTTCTGACAAGTGAGTATTTTTAAGTGTATGTCATTGTTGCATCAAATAAGGCTGTGATATATTAAAGGTATAATTTTTAATACAACCTACAAATATATTTTACAAATTATAAAAATGTCAAGTTCGGAAAAATGCTGTTTCTTTATTTAATTAAATATTTATTAAATATTTAAATACTTCTGTACACAGTAAGAATACGTGAAGTATAAAAGTTTGTACCAGATGATATTAAATAGATATGAAAACAATGTAAAGTTTTTTTTTTCATACAAATGAATGTGAACAAGTCTTAGATGAATAAAATGGAGGATTTATATTTTTCTTACAAATGATTTCATGATAGACTATACATACATTAGGATAATAATTCTATGTTAAGTTATCGGTGCAACTTTGTATTGATGTACAAAACGATAAAATAAAATGCAGTTTTGTCAAAAATTAAGATTTTTTGCGTAACAACTATCGCAATTAATTTTTTTTTTTTATATTCAGTCAGAGTTTTAAGTCAGAGTATTGAGAAGAATAGTAATAGTCTTCGAAGTCATCAGGTATCTGTGCACCGTCCAATTCAACTGCGAGAGCATGGTACCTTTTTCTAATGTGATGAGCTGCCATTTTCGGCTGTCTGTCTCTTGTAAAAATTCCTTTCTTATTGCCGCCCACTCTGGTATATGCTGCAACGTACAAACATCGATGAACAAAAAAAAATTATTAAAAAGCGTTTTAAATTAGATCTTTCGAAATCAAGTTGGTATTTGAATGACGCCTCTCTTAAATTAAAAAGTTTAATCTAAAAATTTAGTAAATCTCTGTAAATCAAATTGTTAATTTAAAAAAAATTAAGCTATTAATTTAATTAATTGAAAATTTCTTTTAATTAATTGTTATACAAAGAAGCAGTGAAATAAATGTATGAATTATTATAATCCATTAGCACAAATTTCCGCGATAATATCAGCATTGAATTGTTAAAAAGAATTAATAAATATTATAATGATAAATTATTGAAGAAATTTTATTGGATACTCACTTTGAGCGGTGCGGAAATCGGCGAAGTTCCAGATGAATTCGCCGATAAAAAAGCCTTGGTGTCGCAATCGATCGAAGGCTTCAAAGTGTTTAGAAAATAATTCCTTCTGATACTCTTCACTCCATACGTATTCCGGTAGCTGCAATTAATTTATGTAGAATGTGTATAAATAAAAAATTGAAAAGTTATAATGTTATAAAATAAAAGTTTCTTAAACAAAATTATTATATTCTCATTTTATTTTTCCTATCTTTTCTTTTTACATCTATTTTTCATTGTAATTATTTATGTTTTACAGCTTTTCTTTACGTATTTCTTTCAATGTTTTTATATTATTTTTGGATCTTATTTCTATTTTTTATTTCTATTAAATATTTTGTATAGAGAATATATATATATATTAAATGATATATATAATTTATTATGAACAGAAAGCTTTTGTGATTATAAAATGAGTTTTACCTCATGCAGACCGGGCATAGTATCTGCTCCGTACTCGGACATAAGTACTGGCTTGTTATATTTTCTATGCCAAGCCTCGGCTTCCCCTTGAACCCTATCAACGATCATGTCCAGTCTACCAGCATTGCTATACCAGGCGTTATAACGATTGAAGCTGATCACGTCGAGAAACTGACCTGCTTTGTCTTCCTAAAATTTACAATATCTATTTGTCGACAATCTTCATGTCACAAGCGATTGTGATAAAAATCTTGGGTAGATTAATAATTAGATAATAATACAAATTGTATTATTTAAGCTTTCATTTAATTAAAGTATAACTTTCAAATTTGAAATTTAACTTAAAAAAATGTTCGACGTTAAAAATTAGGAAATCGTCTTCCTCTTTTTTTTTTTTTAGAAAATATTAAAAGAGGATTTTATGAAAAGTTTAAAAAGTTTTATAAAAAGTTTAAATCAAAATAATATTATCTATATTTCTATGTTATTTTTTCATATATTTATTTATTTGTAATTACTTGCACTCCACGAGCCAGGGCAATAGTAACTGGCCTAGTAGGATCGATTGCTTTTGTGTGATGAGCGATCTGCATAAAGTACTCTTCAGCTTGGGGCAACTGGGTCCTTGGTTCGTTGGCCAAGGACCACATGATTATGGAGGGTCGGTTCTTATCTCTGCGAATGAGCTCCGACAGTGAATCCTTGTGACGCGTGAGTAATAACGATGAATAATTCTCCGTATCGACGGAAGGACACTCGCCGATTATGAGGAAACCCAATCTTCAAAATAAAATTAAACAAAATGAAATAAAGCAAGAAAAGTGGAAGATGAAATGTTTTAGCATATCAGATAATTTTAACGAAGGAAAATTCTCGATACCTGTCAGCCATATCAAGGACTTCGTCGCTGTAAGGATAGTGGCTGGTTCTATAGGCATTTGCGCCGACCCACTGAAGCAATTCGTGATCTCTGACAGCAGTGACGAGGTCAAAACCACGTCCTCTGATAGCCGAGTCCTCATGTCTGCCAAAACCACGCATGTACACTGGCCGATTGTTCAACAAGAGACTCGTATTAGTCCAAGTGAGTGTTCTGATGCCAATCGGTAATCGATAGACGTCTGGTTTGGTGAGATTTGCTACTGACAATCTTATCTAAAAAAACGTTCGTCATTTTGGTAATAAAATTAAAATTTTTTTTTACAATTTATAAATTAATATTTCAGTCCCGCATATATAGTTTTCTATACAGAATATATAGTCATTCCTCTCTGACTTTCTTTTTTTTTTGTCGATTCGAAATAGATTTTGCCAATGAGATATTAATTTAAATTTTTACCTGTGTAAACGGTATAGCTAAAAAAAGACACTTGATAGTTTTGAGCAATTAACGATAATATCGTATAATGGGATAATTTTGGCCCAAATTTTGTCAATGTCCAGATGGCTCGCATGTCAAAATCTGGACATAAGACATCTTAATTGGAGACGTTTTATGTTTTGATTTTGTTCAAGTATTGTTTTTTTTTTTTAATTGGGCCAAAGTTATACTATTTTACGGTTATTCTGATTGGGCCAAAGTTACCCTATTTTACGGTACCTCCAAAGTGTATAGGTATCCTGGCTTGGGGTTCATGCCTCTAGGCCACCAGAGTCTAGCGAGTGGGACCTTCAGAGTACCTGATATGCCATAAACGGGCTCTTTGATCGCCAAAGTGTGCTCGGCGTTGAGCAACGTAACTCTGCAGACAGGTATTTCCCCTTCGTTCATTCCACCTGCCTCTATGGTATACTTGACAATTCCCATATCGCCGATTAGGCTTGTCCTTACTGTAATATCCTTAACGTAGACACGCGGCGTTGTATACAACAAAACGGACCTTTGTAAAGTGTTCCAATAAAATTTATTAGTTAGGAGCAATTATGTCATAAATATAATTAATATCATTCTGACTTAATGAACGTAGGATCTCAAGTATAAAAAATTGATACTTTTATGCAGAATGATAAATTATCAAAAATGATATTTAAATAACTTATTTAAAAATTAAAATAAATAGAACATTTTGCTAAAAAATATGTAATTACAAGTGTTTTCTTTATAAATAAACCCTTTGTATTTTACTTTATTCTTGTGTTTCAAACTGTATAATTATGTATGTCTGTATAATTATCTCGAATTATCGTATGTGATGAAAATAATTAAATTTGTGTCTATCTCTATTTTTCTATGCTATAAAAATTTTAAAAGTAAGTCGTAAAAAAGCAAAAATCATGACCGTATCTCTTATGATCTGGATAATGTATTGATTGTTCTTTTTAGTTTTTCTACAAAGCCCTTGATAGAGATCTATTTGTGACAAGTGAAATTCGCGTATCGCTTCAGAGAGCTCGAAAGGTCCTTCGTAGTAATGTAACTGTGAAACGGAACAATGCTATTACATCTGTCACGTATTTTCTCTTTGCCAGATAATTATGTTGAACTTTGTATTTACAACATGTATATTTATTTGCTCTCGAAAATTGGAGATTCAATGATTTGATGAAATTAAAATAATTTCTTTTAATATGTTCCTTTTAATTCTTGTTCTGTTTATATTTGAGACTAAAAATTAAAAAAAAATAAGTAAGTTGAAAAGAATAAGATTATTATTTAGTTATATAAAAATAAATGTAATTAATATAATTTTCATTAATTAATTAAAATTAAAGTTTTAACGTAATTAAACGAGGGAGAATGATGTTAATGTTTTAAAAATATTTCTCCTATATATGTTTGTCATTTACAGATGTATTAGCATATTGTCAAGATTATTTCTAAAAATAAAGAATATTGAATATAAAAATAATTAATAGTTAAATAATCTTTGTTTGAATTATCTTGTTTGAATTAATTAAATTTTTACCTGTGTATACCGGCATAGTTAAAAAAATCGAAACTGTAGGTCTGCAAGTACTTGGTACCGTTGTCGGTGTTCACCTGTACGATCTTACCCTGGGGTACGCTATTCTGTCCCAGAGTGTTATCCACGCTGACAAGAATATGGTTCATGCTACCATAGGTCACAAATGAGGAGATTTCCGCTTCGAAGGGCAGATGACCCATTTCATGATTGGTCATCAAAACATTGTTCACCCACTACACAAAAAATGTACATGAAATGACATGTGCAGCTTACAATTTATTTGAATTTTAGGTGCGTTTTAAAGATTAATATTTCTCTCGAAAATTATCATACATTTCTTTGAATACAAATAAATATATTTTTTATTTAGAAGAATTATTATGATTTTGTTCGTTTTTCTTTCTTTTACCTTTATTTTTTAGATATTCTCGAATTACAATTTTTGATAAATCATATTTCAGGAAAGTCTCAAAAGATCGCTTTAGAATTGAAAAACTTAGATGCTTACTACTTGTGCGAGATAATGGACGGAGCCGAATCTGACGAAAACGCGTTCGTCCTTCCAAGAGTAGGGCACGAAGAAGGTCCTGTGGTACCATACGGCACCGAGGTGGTCCCTGAGGTTACGCGATGTTGTAACGTCATTGTAGGACGAGGGTACTGGCATCTTCATCATCTCTCCGACCTGTAAAGGCAGTTTTGTCTTACGCGAACGGTGACGAAGTAATAACAAACGAACAACGTGCAATTACGCGAAATTATAAAATGCAAGTAACTCTTGCAACGCAAGAAATTGGTGAATTAACAATAAAGATAATAAAAGTAAATAGATGAAAGAAAATAAATAACATAAATAAATGAATGAAAAAATAAAGATTCATAAAATATTGAATTATTCTATAGTTTTTTGTTTAATTCTGCACGTTTTCTGTAGAAAAAAATTTTATAAGCAGGATCTTAAAGAAATTATTTGAATAGATTTATAATATGTATAATATATATATATTTAATGTTACATAGTTTACGAGAGACAAATGTAAAGAAATATTGTATTAAATATGAGAAAATTTATTATGGATAATTGACTCAGAGTCAGAGAGATCTTTGCAAAAAATTAACTAGTTAATTGAATATTTCTTTGCTTACTATTATGTAATTGAAAAATATCTCTTTTTTTTTTTCTATTAATTTTTCATTTATTAAATTACTATCATCTTTTTTTATTAAATTTTTTTTGCAAATTTGATAATGTGATTTCATGTAATAAAAACTTTAATATTTATTTAATTCATTAATTGCACTTGTCATTATTAATTATTATTTTACATTAAATCACGGTACGATACCCTCGATAAGTCATCAGTGAACCATGCTTCCGAAAAATGCTTTAGCACATCTCCTTCAGACGAAACAGTGAAATCCCATAATCCATCGAGCGATTTTACCTAGAAAAAAACATTAAAAATATCTGGTGACTTTTGTTACATTTACTTTTATTATAAAATTCTTCATAAAACAGATAAATATTCTTAAGACAATTGCATCAGTGCACTGCAATTATTTTCAGTTTAATAATGTGTATATATATTTTATATTATTACAGGATAATAAATTCTTTATTAAAATAAAAATGTTTAGAATTATTTTTAAGCGAGATATAAAAAAATATAATG